>Ga0209438_1000001_pt1 | contig 142525 bp, 122 predicted proteins | sample GraSoi_2013_20cm_FD_185825 | JGI IMG/M metagenome (GOLD analysis project Ga0209438, IMG submission 185825) | Grasslands soil microbial communities from the Angelo Coastal Reserve, California, USA - Sample 9_17_2013_20cm (SPAdes) (version 2) | ecosystem: Environmental > Terrestrial > Soil >...
TCGAACATCCTGTGGCGCACGACATCGCCAATGGCGAAGCGGGCGAGCGGCATGTCGATTTTGGCGGCCACCGGTGCTGAACGTTCGAGCGGAGACATGGCTTCCTATCTAAGACTTGTTCGACCCTAGGCAAGGCGTGTTGGCCCTAGGCAAGGCTGGGGGCCGCTGCTAGAGCGCCGGCCCGACCGGACAGCCGGAATTCCATCCGGCGCGCGCCTCATAAGCGGAGAGGTGGCTGAGTGGTCGAAAGCACCGCACTCGAAATGCGGCGTACGGGCAACCGTACCGTGGGTTCGAATCCCACCCTCTCCGCCAAAGTGCCAATCCCAACCTGGAGCAAATGATGGGTGGCCGACAGCTAATGACTGCTTTCGCAGACAATAGGCCGTCGGATTCTGAACGTCCGCGCCGCTTATTTGGTGCGGTCGAAGACCATGACATCATTCGTGGGACCGCCCTTGGCAGTCAGAATGCTGCGATTGATCGTCAGCACCTTCCCGTCCGCAGAAACGGTTGCCGTCGATTTTGCTGAGGGTTTGCCCTTCAGCGTCGTTCTGGACTTGAACTCGCGTGGGCCGACGAAGGTCAGCGCGATATGGTCTGTGTTCGGATTGCCGGACGTCGGATACGATTTGCCGTCCGTATTCGCCGAATAGCTCCACTTCATCGCCTTGCCGGCAGCGTTGATCCCGGTGGACCGCATCGTCAGGTGCTTCCCGGCCACCGAATAGGTGCGGGCGTCGCTCTTCGGTGTGAATTCAGTTGAGCTGAATTTCGACTTCGCCGTGTCCAAGTACCAGGTACCGGCCCAGGCCTTCGAAAGTGCGGCGGACTGCGCACTGGCGGTCTGTGGCAGCGCCAGTGCGATTGCCGAGAGGATCAAAGCCAGCTTTTTGGGTGCGTTCATGGCCATTCTCCTTCAGGAGATGACAGGCCGCCGCCGACCGACTCAAAGCGGCGACGGCGCGATGTGCGCCTATTTGAACAGCAGCGCAACTCACGCCACGACCGCTGGACGGCCGCGCGGGAGATCGTCCGCTAGACATTCGCGAATGCACCAACGGGCGGACCCGCTGTTCCCTCATGAAGCGTCTGCTTTCGACCCATTGCGGACATTAGCGTGACGGGCGATTGTCGGAACTTGCCTACGAGCAAGCGTAGGGGGCATCGGTAAAGGGCGGGTATGCGGACGTATTGGATATTGGTTGCTATGGCGCTTTCGGGATGCACGACGGTCGGACGCGACGGTGCTTGCACTGATAGGCACGCTGCCAAGCTCCAAGCTCTGGGGGCGGAGCCGTCGGCGGATGATGTTGCCGCCTACAACAGGTGGGTCGCTGCCTATGACAAAGAGATCGATGCCTATAACGCCTGCATGAAGTAGGCATCGCTAATGTCCGCTTTCCACCCCAAGCAGACATTGCGGGCGACTCGGTCGCAAGGCTCAATAATTCTCGCTCAAGCGGCGCCAGCGGTTAGGGTTGGCCCGCTCTGCGACTGAAAAAACACAGTAATTACAATCGCGTAATGAGCATCATTCGACGGACACCGTCTCCGCCACCTTCCAGCGCCGGCGCTAGCGATCGATCCTGATCGTCGCGCCCTTTGGCACATCGGGGATGATGCGGGAGTTCGCGGGTTTGTCGTGGACCCGGATCTCGATTTCTTTCCACCAAGGCTGGAAGCGGCCCTCGCGGGGAGCAAAGGTGATCGCCAAATTGCCGCTCTGGTCGGCGCTGCAGCGGATTGCCTGGCGCAGATAATCGCCTTTCTCAAAGCCCATCGAATGGCCGTCATCGAGATAGATCGTGCCGTTACAGTCCGCGCCCGGATAGACGTCGAGCAGAAGAGGGCCGACGGGTTTTTCCGACGTGCTCTGGACCAGCGGCTGGCGCGGCAGGATGGTGCCCTCGCGGACGAATACCGGCAGCTTCTCCAGGCTCGGCGTCTCCTTGATGTGGCTGGCGCCATCACCGCCATTGGTACCTGCAGTCGCGCCGGTCACACGCTCCCCGGTCCAATAATCGAACCAACCCCCAGGCGGGAGACAGATCTCATAGGATTGCGGTGATTCCATCTTGGGTGGGGGCGCAATCAGCAGCGCGCTGCCCAGCGTAAAGGTCATCGACTGGTCGCACCCCGCGCGCGCGACGCCAGGATAGTCGTAGAACACCGGCCGCATCAGCGGGTCACCGGTGCGCGCGTTAAGGTCGGCGAGCGCGTAGAGATAGGGCATCAGGCGATAGCGCTCTTCGACGAAGCGGCGGCGAACCGCGAGCGGTCCGGGGCCGTCGAGCCATGGCTCGGCGCGCGGCGTATCCTTGGCCGAATGGTCGCGGAAGATCGGGGTGAAGGCGCCGATTTCAAACCAGCGGGTCATCAATTCGGGGCTGGGTCCGCCGGTGAAGCCGCCGATATCGGCACCCGAATAAGCGAAGCCAGAGAGGCCGAGATTGATCAACTGGTGGACCATCAGCCGGAGATGGTCCCAGCTCGACGAATTATCCCCGGTCCAGGTGACGGCGTAGCGCTGGCCGCCGGCATAGCTGGCGCGGGTCATGACGAACGGGCGTTCGTCCGGGCGAAGCATCTTCACCCCGTCATAGGTCGCGCGCGTATTCTGCAGGCCGAAGACATTGTGAATCTCGGCATGTGTGGCGTTGCGCGCCGCGAAATCGTCGCTGTCGACGCGATGGACGACGTCGAGCGGCATGGTCCCGATATCGTTGAACACCGACGGCTCGTTCATGTCGTTCCAGAAACCGGCGACCCCGTCATCGACGAACTGCTTGTAGTTCGTGCCCCACCAGGCGCGCGCCTTGGCGTCGGTGAAGTCGGGGAAGACCGACTGCCCCGGCCAGACCTTGCCGGCATAGATCGACCCATCGGGATTGTGGACGAAATGATTGCCCGCGACACCTGTGTCGTAGGGCGCATAACCCTGATTCGCGGCCTCGGCGACGTGGAGGTCCGTGATGGTCACCAGTTTGATGCCCTGGGCCGAGAGCTCCCCGACGAGACCCTTCAGGTCCGGGAACACCTTCTTGTCCACGGTGAAGGGCCGGTTGCGGTCCTGGAAGTCGATATCCAACCAGATGACGTCGGTCGGAATCCGCTCGCGGCGCAGGGTCGCGGCGATCTGGCGCACTTCGTCGGCCGACATGTAGCTGTAGCGCGACTGCTGATAGCCAAGTCCCCATTGCGGCGGCAGCGGCGGCTTGCCAGTGAGGTCGGTGTAGCGGCGGACGACATCGCGCAGGCTCGGACCGGCGATCACATAATAATCGATCGGGCCGTCGGGCGCGCCCATCGCCAGGGTGTTCGCGGTGGCGTGGCCGAAATCGAAAAAGCTTCGCCAACTATTGTCGAGCAGAATCCCATAGCTTCCGCCGGCCCCGCCGACCGAGACGAAGAAGGGGATCGATTTGTAGATCGGGTCGGTCGAGCTGTCGAAACCATAGGCGTCGGTGTTCCAGTCGACATAGCTCTTGCCACGACGGTCGAGCGTGCCGCCGGTCTTGTCGCCAAGGCCGTAAATATGTTCGCCCAGGGGGAGCGCCTTGCGCAGCGTGAAGGCGCGGCCGTCGAGCGCCAGGGGTTGGCCGGCGTCGGCAAGGATGACCTTGCCGGAGAGGTCGGTGACGGTCAGCGCCAGGCGCTCTGGATCGACGGCGACCCGGATTGCCGAGGTTGCGAAGCCATTCTCCAGCGGCGTCACCGTGGTGTGATGTGCGCGCATCGCCGGGAGCACGGCCCAGCTTGAATCTTCGGGCAACACGCCATCGCGCGCGATGCGAACCCGAACGATCTGGTCGGTCAGGGCCGTAACCCGCATCAGCACGCGGCCCTCTCGCGCTTCAACACCGTCCGGGCGCCGATTGACGGCGTCGGCCAGAGCCGGCGCTGCAATCGCAGCCAGCAAGAACATAACGAACGCGCAGATCCTCGGCATGCTCATGCCAGTTACTCCCATGCCTCGATCAAGATTTCAGAACTGCCGCCCGGAGGCGCTGCTTCAGCGCCGTCCGTTGGGCCGGTGTCATTGCCCCAAGAATTCCGCGCGCGGTCGGCGGTATGTGCGCGGCACCTTCGTCGCCGAAGACGTGAGCCTCAAACATCGCTTGCCAATAAGCGCGGTCCCGCGCGGGGAGCGTCTTCAGCGCCAGCAAGGCCGTCAGGAACGCGTCGTGGGGGTCGCCAAGACCGGCCGGGCTGGCACCCCACCAATAATTGACCATGGCGTTATACGGATCGCGCGAAGTGACGTGGTGCCACCAATAGCGCGGCATCAACAGCGCGTCCCCGGGGTCAAGGTGGGCGACCCGCGCCGCCTTGAGCGCCTTGCGGAAGCTGGGGAATGCGGTGAAGTCGGGCGCTTCCGGGTCGACCAGCGACAGCGGCGGCGGATTGTCGAGCGGCCCGATGTAGAGATTGGCGACCTGTTCGGGCGGGAACAGCAAGAAGCGCCGATGGCCGGCAATCACGCAGGCAAGATTGTGATCGCGGTCGTTGTGGATCTGCGTCTTCACCGGGCCGCCGAGCCATAGCTTTGGCCGCGCCCCGGCCGGAACCAGTGGCATCACATTGTCGCGCACGAAGGCCGGCATGTGCGTGTCGAGCGACAGCATCTGGATCGCCAGATAACCGGCGCCCGGATTGGCGCGCGCGTAAGCGATCCGCTCGAGCGTCTCGCCGAGGGGGCGCGAGCGTTTGGTAAAGGTGAATTCTCGCGGGTCGGCGGCATAACCGAACCGGCCGCCGCTGGACGGTGGGGCTTCCATCACCGGGACCGGAGCGCCGCCGTCGCGCTCTTTCAGATAAGCATTGAGCGAACCGGGCGATTGCGCCGCGGCAGCAAGTGCTGGCCAATGATCGATCGCACCCTTGAGCAGGATCGGCTCGGCATGCGTGAGCAGCGCTTCGACGTCGGCGATGCTCTTCGCCCGCGCGACCGCGACCGCGGGCAGCGTATCGAGCAGGTCATCCGCCGCAAGCGAAGGCGCTGCGTTCATGGCGTCCTGCCGGCGCCGATGTCGGCGAGATAGCCATCGTGGGTCGGCTGTTCGAGCACTTTGCTGCCAACAAACCCGAGGATCTTCCGGAAGCCTTCCTTCATGCGCTCGGGCGGCGTGATGTCGATCGCCGGCGGCCAGCTGTCGGGCATCAACCCGAGCCCGACGAACAAAGCGCGCCACTGATCGGACGTGAACGTCTCGTCCTCCATGGGCGCGATGGTGCCTCGGGCGCGGAAGGTCTCGATCTTGTGGAGCAGGCTGTCGGGCGCTGCCGCGGAATCGCCGCTGAGCAAATAAAGCGCGGACTGGAAGTCGCGGAGCCGTTCGAATGAGGGGCGGGTGATGCGGTTGTATTCCGCGCATTCGGCTTCAGCCGCGGTCGTCGTCGGGAACAGCGACAGCAAGTGAACGATTCCGAGCTGAATGCCATGCAGGTCGAGGTCTAACAGCGGGTCGAAGGCGCAGGCCGAGGCGCCGATTGCCACGCAATTCCCGCTCCACGCCGTGTCGCGGATGGCCGGTTCGACAGGCGTGATCGCGACATCGGTGAGCGCCGTGCCCGAGGCAGCCGCCGCGGCGGCTACCGCTGCTTCATCGTCTTCCGCGCTGCCGCGATAGGCGCGGACCACGGGCGTCGTGGCCTGGCCGGCGTAGAGCGCCGTCCAGCCGGCGGGTGACAAGCGCAACTCGGCGTAACCGGGGACGGACGCGAAGCGTTTGCCGCGACCGGTGAGGCGGCGATCGAAGGGGAAGAACGCGCGCCAATCTTCGCGGCCGACGCCGAGCGCGTCACCGATGAGGATTGCATCCGGACCGCTGGCGTCGATGAACAATTCGCCCGCTACTTCGGGTCCGGCGTCAGGGCGAACGGCGCGGATCAGGCCGGTCTCGGCGTCCCGTTCGACGGCGACCTCAACCGCCTGATGCATGGCACCGCCAAGCCGGCAGGCATGGCTTTTGAGCATCGAGGCGTAAGCGATCGCCGGGAGGTGGTAGGCATAATCGGTGCGGCCGAACGATTCGGTGTCTTCGTCCGGCAGCAGGATCCGGCCGTGCCGCGCCGCCATTGCCGTCGGCGAGAAATCCTCGAGCTGGGCGGTCAGGCCGAAACGGCGCGCTTTGAGCCAGAAGGCAAAGAAGTCGCCGCCGTCGATCGGCGCACCGTAAGCCCCGTGCGCGAGGAAAAATGGCGCGCCGGTGGGAGGGACGGTGTTGTAACCGAGCGAGAAGCTGCCGCCGGTGGCGCGCAGCAATGTAGCTTCGTCCACGCCGAGCCTGGCATGCAGCGATTCGATCGCCGGCAACGTCGCGTAGACCGAAGCGGGGGTGAGCCGGGTCGGAAGTTCGATTGCCGTAACCGCGACACCCGCCGATGCGAGCGCGGAGCGAAGCGCCGTCGCAGTCAGCCACAGGTCGGCGTCGCGCCCGACGACCACCACGTGGCGCGGCGGGCCACTCACGCCGCGACGGTCTCGGTTGCGGCGCAATAGCCGGCGATGAAGTTGCGTTGGGACGGCATGGCGGCAACGGCGGCGGCGACGCGGCCGGTGAAGTCCGCGCATTGCGTTGCAACCAGGTCGAGATCGAATGTGTCGGCAAGCGGATCGTAGGCCTGCGGCGAAAGCCCCTGGCCGAACAGCACCGACAGCCAGCTGTCGCGCGAGAACAAACCGAATTGATATTCGGGCGCGGTTGCGCGCGCCTCAAACAGCGCCATTTTGTGGGCCAGGCTATCGGGCAACGACATCGCGCGCAGATAATCCCACAAGGGTTCGCCCTCGCGCTGGTTGGCGACATAATGCAGGATCAGGAAGTCCCGGATCCGCTCGTAATGCATGGTGGTCAGCCGGTTGAACTCGTCGGCGAGCCGCGGATCGATGGCGCGGTCCGCCGTGGGTGAAGGCATCAGGTCGATCAGGTCGATGACGGCGGCTTGGATGAGGAAGATGCTGGTCGATTCGAGCGGTTCAAGGAAGCCGCTGGCGAGCCCGATAGCGACGCAATTCCCGGCCCAGGCCGAGGTCCGCCGCCCGGGCGTGAAACGCAGTAGCCGCGGCTCGGCCTGCGGTGCTCCGTCGAGATTGGCGAGCAAGGTTTCGCTCGCCTCGTCCTGCGAGATGAAATCGCTGGAGAAGATATAGCCGTTGCCAATGCGATGCTGGAGCGGGATGCGCCACTGCCAGCCCGCCGGTCGCGCGGTCGCGCGAGTGTAGGGCGTCAGTCCGTCGCCGCCATGATCGCACGGCACCGCCAGGGCGCGGTCGCACGGCAACCAATGCCGCCAATCCTCCCAGCCGACACCGAGCGCTTCGCCGAGGAGTAGGGAACGGAACCCCGAGCAATCGACGAAAAAGTCGCCAGCGATCCGCTCGCCCGACTGCATGGTGAGGGCAAGGATTGCGCCGGATTCGGGGTCGCGTTCGGCCGCCGCCATCCGCCCTTCGATCCGGGCGACGCCGCGCATCATCGACCAGTCGCGCAGGAACGGCGCGTACAGGCCGGAATCGAAATGGTAAGCGTAGGAGTAAGTTGAGCGGATCGAATTGGGATCCTCGTCGGGCAAGGCGAAAGCGTTCGCGCGAGCGGCCGCCACGGCCAGCGAACAGGCTTGAAACGGCGCCGGATCGCGGCCGGATTCGCGCAGCCGCAACCAATGATGCTGGAATTGCACGCCGCCCCATGGCTCGCCGAACGCGCCGAACGGATGGATGTAGCGCTCGCCGGGGCGAGTCCAGTCGCAGAACTCGATGCCGAGCTTGAACGTCGCCCGGGTGGCGCGCATGAACTCGGCTTCGTCGAGACCGAGCATGTCGTTGAACTGCTTGATGTGCGGCAGGGTGGCTTCGCCGACGCCGACGATGCCGATCTCGTCCGATTCAATGAGCACGATGCCGTAGCGATCCCGCGGCAGCCGGTGAACGAGGGCCGCGGCGGTCATCCACCCAGCCGTGCCACCCCCGAGGATGACTACCCGGAACTTGCTGTCTGGCTCCGTCATTCGCCTGATCTGCTCCCCTCAAGAAGGGCTGCACCGCCCGATTTCAGGCGGTGCAGCGAAGGGAGCATTAGCATCAGAACTTGAAGCGCGCGCCAAATTGGACGCTGCGATCGACCCTGCTCCACGCCGAATCCATGAACACCGGCTTGGCGCCCGGCGATTGCGGCGAGTCCCCGAAGACTTCCTGCTGGTACACCGTCGTGGTGCCGAGGAGGTTGGTGCCTTCGATCGACAACTCGAGGAACTTCGTCAGCGAATAGCGGATCGATCCGTCCATGAAGCCCGCGGCCTTCTGGAACACTGGCAGCCCGATGCAGCAGTCGAGGTTCTGCGTCAGGTAGCGCGAGCGCCAGTTATAGGCGAGCCGCAGCGCAATCGGCCCCTTTTCGTATAAGCCGACGGCATTGACCGTATGCTTCGAGATTCCGGCGAGCTGATGCGAGTCGATGACGTTTCCAGCGCCGCCGAGCGCCGGCTGGCCGATGCCGAACGCGCCGACATCACCGCCCGAAGTCGCGGTGATGAGGTTCGAATTGTTGATCCCGGACTGGTGCACGTAGGTGTAGTTGAGCTGCATGCCGAGGCCGTTGAGCAGACCGGGCAAGAACGTGAAGAAGGTCTGATAATTGGCTTCGAACCCATACAGCTTGCCGGTGCCCGAGGCGTTGACCGGCCCGTTCACCTGTACCAGCTGGGTCGATCCGTTGTTGGTGAAGTCGCGCAGGAATTGCCCGTAGGCGACCATATCCGTCAGGCGCTTGTAAAAGGCGTCGACGGTGAACGACGAGCCGCGGCCCATGTAGCGTTCGTACGTGAGATCGAACTGGTCCGACTTGGTCGGTTTCAGCCCCGCATTGCCGGCATTGGCCTGGAATACGAAATTGTAGCCGACGACGTTCGCCGCAATGTGGGCTGCGGTTGGCGAATTGTAGACAACGTAGGGCGAGTCCGGTCCGGTATTGATGACTGGTCCGTTGATCTGCACGAAATTGCGCAGCAGGCCGATATCTGGCCGGGCAATCGCCCGCGAGTAAGCGAAGCGGACGAAGTTATTGCTGTTCAGGCCGAAGCGGACGTTGAAGCTAGGCAGCCAGTCGTCGAACGACTTGCGGTAGGTGTTTGGCGTGCCGCCGCCGTTCGCGAAAGCAAGGATTTGGGGCGTCAGGAAGCAGCTGGGCTGGACGACCTGGTTGGACCCGAGCGAGGTTGCGCACGTGGGCAGCCCGTTGAACACCGTCGCGGCCGGAAAGCCGACGCTTCCGGTGCCAGTCTCGGTGGTGCGCACGATCCGGACGCCGATATTGCCGACGACGGAGACCCCGTTCAAGATGGTGACGTCGTCGCCGCCGAAGTCCAGCGAGGCGTACGCCGCTTTCGTCTGCTCGCGCAGCGACATCACCTCGGATGGAAGGAAACAGTCGACCGCTCCGGCGCGATCACAGATCGGGGTGTAACCGGGCGCGATCGGCGGATTGGTTGCAGCGCCCGACAGGCCCGCCATCAACCGCTGGTAATCCGTCAGCGCATCGTTGTTGACGAACGCGAGCGAACCGTTGGGATAGACGCTGCCGTTGTACATCCCGCCGATATTGTAGGGTCCGAACAGGTTCGCGCCGTAGCCTTTGAAGTTTGAATCGCACGCCGCCGTCGGATCGGGCGCGGTGTTGTCGGCGTTGAAGCCGGCGCCGTTGCAGTTCCAGTTGGCCGCGATCGGGGTCCAGTTGAATGTCGAATAGCGCACTTTCTGATGGCGATCGGCATAACGGACGCCGGCCTTCAGCGAATCGAGCCAGCTTCCCTGCGCGAAATCGTAACTCAGATCGCCGCGATAAGCATTTTCGTGCGCGTCATTGTCCTCGACGTGCCCCTGGATGAACGGAATCCAGTAATTGTGCGGATTGGCGAGACCGCCGGCCGCGTAATTGACATTGCTGCCGGGCAGCAACGTGATTTGCGGAGTCCCGTCCGAGTTGGTCGAATAATCGTAATTCGCCATCGACCCGGTCGCGATCAGGATGTCGTTGTTGAAGGTCGACGCCGTGATGCGCTGCGCATCGAGATTGACGTGGAATTGCGGCGTCACGTCCCACTGGATGTTGCCTGACAGATCCTTGGTGCCCTCGCGATGGTCGAAGTCGCGCGACTCGTTCTGGAAATAGAGTCCGTTGCGCTCGGTCGAGCGGCACAGCACGGTTGCGCAATAGTTGACGAATGGCAGGCCCGGAACCGCGGATCCGGCATTGATCGTATCCTGAAGGGAGCTCCATTGCCCATTCCAGCTTCCGTAACCCTGCGTCAGCACGCCGCCGGACAGCATACCGTCCGGCCCGAACGTCAGCCCCGACGATCCCGCGAGGACGGAGCCGCCGCGCGGGTTGAAAGCGGCCGTACCGAAATAGCTGCCGTCGAGGATCGCGTGGCTGGCGTGTTCGATCCACGCATTGTGATATTGGGAGTCGAGGTATTGAATCTTCGCACGGACGTTTCCGGCGGGATTTTCCCATTGACCGGCGAGCGCGAGGCCACGGCGGTGACGGTCGTAGTCGACCTGTGAATAGCGGATGCCGTCCGGGGCGAACGCCCAGTCCGACCCACCGAACACGTTGTGCGTGCAGGAAATCGCGCCGTCGCTGCCGACAATCGCCTGATTGACGCCGTTGACGATCCCGCTCGAAGCGCCTGTGTCGCAATAGGTGTCGATCTTGTCCATGATCACGCTCTCGGTGCGCGTGACGACATGGCTCCAGGCATAGTCGGCGAGGAAGCCGAAGCGGCCCATCTCGGTGTCGAAGCTATAGCTGACCAGGCCGGAGAATTCCGGGGTCCATTTCTTCGAGCGGCTGCCGTAATCGACTTTCACGTTTCCCGCGACGACCAGGCCTTTCTGGTCGAACGGCAAACGGGTGCGCAGGTCGACGGTGCCCGCAATCCCGCCCTCGATCATGTCCGCCGTCTGGTTTTTGTAGGCGTCGATCCCGGCAAGCAGTTCGGGCGATACGTCGTTGAACTGAAGTCCGCGCGCGGAATCGGCCGAGAAGGTGTCGCGGCCGTTGAAATTGGTTTTGACGAACGGGAGGCCGCGAATCAGGATTTGCGTCGGCTCGCCCGACGGGTGGGTGCTGTCGTCCGCCGATTGCAGGCGATTGACGGACACGCCCGGAACACGCTGAAGCGCGCCCGCAGCGGAGGAGTCCGGGAACGCGCCGATGTCGGTCGCGGTGACGGAATCGACCACGGTCCGCGCATTCTTCTTGATCGTCTGAGCGCTCTCGAGCGCGCGGCGCACGCCGACGATGACGATGTCGTTGTCGCCTGGCTTGGAACTGGCCGCGCCCTGATCGTCGGCTGGCGTTTGCACTCCGGCCGGTACGTTTTGAGCCGGAGTAGTCGCGTCCTGCGCTGCCGCGGAGGCCGCTCCAGACAGTGCGACGATAGAAACTCCGGCGCGCAAAAAAGTGCCCCACGCAGCGCGCGATCGCCTGCCACTCATCAGACTCTCTCCCCTTAGTCCGCCGGCCATGGTGGTGCCGGCGACTCGGTTTTGCGCAAAATAATGCAAAGATGCAAGCCCCGTTGATCGCTTTGTCTCTACAGAAGCCAATGCAACTCTATGCAAATTTTGCATAGCGTGCGATAAAGCACTTGCACGACGACGTGATGCGGGAGGGTGTTTGCGGTGCTTTTAGTCGGCGGTGGGGATGGTCAGGGAGAACACCGAACCGGCGAGCAGCGCGCCGCCGGCGACGACGATCGCGCCGGGGACATTGCCATGCAGGACGGTGCGAATCAGCGGTCCGAGCAGGGCCGCCGCGGCGAGCTGCGGCAAGACCAGAAAGATGTTGTGGATGCCCATGTAAACGCCCATCCGCTGCGGCGGCACGCTGGCGGCAACGATGGCGTAGGGAATCGCCAGGATGGACGCCCAGCCGCAGCCGATCGCAACGACGGAAAGCCACAGCCACGCCGGAGCCGGGGCGGTCACGAAACTCATCAGCCCGGCGGCCGCAACGGCCAGGCTCAGGGCGTGAGTCCGGCGGCGTCCGAGCCGGGCGATAAGTCTGGGCAAGGCGAGCGCAACCAGCGCGGCGACGCCATTATATGCGGCGAACAGAATTCCGACCCAATTGGCCGCGCTCTCATAGGCCAGGCTGCCGGGCGTTGGGTTCCCGTAATATTGCTGTGCGACCGCGGGGACCGCATAGACCCACAGCGCGAACAGGCCGAACCAGGTGAAAAATTGCACGACCGCAAGGCGGCGCATCGCCCGCGGCATTCCGATCACTTCCGACGCAATTGCGACGAGGGGATTGCGGCCCGCCGTGGCCGATCGGGCCGCAAGCCAGTGGAGCCCACCATAGACTGTGATCACCGCCGCCAGGAGATAGCCTTCGCGGCGCTGCACCGAGGCGGCATCGACGGCCGCAATCGCGAAGCCGAGTGCCGCCCAACCTGCTCCCCGCCGCATGAATTGCGCTTGCCTGTGGCGATCGATGGGTTCGTCGCCGGCCGGCAGGGATCGCCGCTCCTGACGGAGCGGGCCTTCGCGTGTCGTCACGACCGTCCACAAGACGGTCAGGAGCAACCCGGCCGCGCCGGTTTCAAAGCTCGCGCGGACGGCGGGCGACATCTGACCCGGAGCGCCGCTTGGCGCCATCCCGACCCAGTGGACGAAAATCCACGGAAGGGCCGATGCAAAGACGGCGCCGGCACCGATGAACAGCACTTGCATGGCGAAGCCCCGATCACGCGTTTTGGCCGGCGCGAGATCGCCCATCAACGCCCGAAAGGGCTCCATCACGATGTTGATCGAGAAGGTCAGGAGCCACAGGGCAAACGCCGCGGCCCAGACCGTGCCGGCGTTGGCCATCGCGAACAGCGCCGCCGACGTCAGCACCGCTCCGGCTGTCATGAATGGCCGGCGTCGCCCCCACCGGCCGCTGGTCCGGTCGCTCCACTCGCCGATGATGGGTTGCACCAGCAGCCCGGCAATCGGGCCGGCGATCCACAGGATCGGAAGATCGTCGAGCCGGGCGCCGAGCGTCTGGAAAATGCGGCTGGTGTTGGCGTTCTGAAGGCCCCAGACGATCTGTACTCCGAACAGGCCGCAGCACAGATTTGCGATTTGTCGTTTGGAAAGCGCAGGCAGTCGTGGCCGATTGGCGGCGGAGGCAATCGGCTGCGCGACGTCTTGCAAAGGCCAACCCCCGGTGCGTTATGTCCCGTCATACAAGTCTTAAATGAGCGCGAGTGCAATGGCTGACGTCCAAACGGGCAAGACTACCCTGGAGGACCTCGCGAAGCTCGCGGGGGTCTCGGTGTCGACCGTCTCGCGCGCGCTCAACGATCACCCGCTGATCAGCACGCGCACCAAGCAGCTGATCTGGGGGTTGGCGCGCGACAACGATTACGCATTTCGCCAGTCGATGCCGACCGCCCCGATCGGCGCGGGCGGCTCGATCGCCGTCGTCACGCCCTATTTCCACGGCCGTCCGCTGCCGCTGTCGCACCCATTCTTCCTCGAACTGCTGGCCAGCATCGGGGAGGCCGCGAGAGCGCGCGATTGCGACTTCATGGTCAGCCACGTCGCCCCGGCGATTTACGAGGATCTGGTCCTCGCCACGACCACCAGCCGCGCCAGCGGAGTCATCTTTCTCGGCCAGAGCGCGATGCACAAAGAGCTGAACCGCCTGTCGGAGACGAACGCCCGGTTCGTGGTCTGGGGAGCAAAACTGCCCGGGCAGCTCTATCGGTCGATCGGGTCGGACAATTTGGCCGGCGGCACGCGCGCGACCGGGCACCTCGCGCGGCTTGGCCGCCGCCGCATCGCCTTCATCGGCGGCACGGATCCCGAGGCGATGCAGCGCCGGCGCGGCTATCACATAGCCTTGAAGCAGGCCGGGCTCGCATTCGACCCGGCGCTGGTCTGCGATGTCGAGTTCGAGCTCGAATCGGCCGAGGCGGCGGTCAGCGGGTTGCTCAAGCGCGGGATCGAATTCGATGGCGTCGTCGCGGCGAGCGACTTGATCGCCTTGGGCGCCATCCGCGCCCTGGGCCGGGTCGGGAAAGTGGTTCCCCGGGATGTCTCGGTGGTCGGCTATGACGACATGCTTCTCAGCCGCCTGAGCACGCCCGCGCTGACCACCATCCGGCAGGATACGAGAGAAGCCGGGCGGCTCCTCGTCGGCAGCATTCTCGATCCGAATTCGCACGCGGGGTTCGACCGTCTGCCGACCGAACTGATCGTCCGCGAATCCTGCGGGGCCTAAACCGCGGCCGCGTCGCGGGGCCGAAACGCGCGACTCCGGAGCTGCCCCCGTCCGAGTCGCCGCGATTCCGTTCCTCCCGTGCGAGTTCGCGTCCCAATTCGGGACGGGGGCGGAGGCATTTTTGCCGGTTCCCCAACACTTTGCGGAGCCACCGCGGAATCCGATAAACACGGCTATTAAACAAGTGTTAACCTTTTTCCTTGTTTGAGCCCCATGTTCCGGGCGCCTGTCATTTCCCAAATCATCGCGAAAAACCCAAAATCAATTGTTGGTCTCGTAAAGCGAATGCTTCGTATGACGGAGCATGGAGATGGGATTGCCATAGAAACGATTAGCAGTGGACAGGAGAAATACTTGAAACGTTAACCAATTTTTACTTGTGTCATCGATCTGAAAAGATTCGAGCGCCGCTTCTGCTCTTGGGGCGAAGCTTGCCAAACCACCCCCACGGTGGTCTTTGTTTTCTTGCGCGGGATTCCAGCCCTCTATCGTTAACCTCTTCCGTTCAGCGGAATCGGGTGCTCGGGGGCAGTCTCGAAAACAAGAATGACCGCACGCGAGAGATCGCGGCGGACGAAGGCAGGGGTGATCACATGCGGTACGAAGATACTTCGAACTCGGTCAGCAATTCGGCGACGTCCGAGGCGCGCGATGACGCAGACGCGCTGGCTACTGGCAGCAACGGCCCGGCGACGGGCAATGTGATCACCGGAGCGGGAACGCTCACCGGTCTCGCCGGCGCCGATGGCGCGCCTAACGGTCACGTCGTCGAGATTCACGGCGCGGGCGGTACCGATACGGCCGCCAACGGCCAGAGCATGCATGTCGACGGACGCTTCGGCGCCCTCGTCATCGACGAGCACGGCTCTTATAAATATGTCGCGGACGGGCACGCGCCCGAGGATTTCCGCGATCTCTTCCAATATACTTTGGTGGACGCGAAGGGCGGCCGTTCGGTCGCCGATCTGATGATCACCCGCGGCGCCGAGCTCAAAGTGGCCGACAACGCGCAGCGCGTTGTCCCCGGACCCGACGGCGTCGTTACCCTGCCCGCCGGTGTCGACCTCAACGACGTGCATGTGCTCGGTCGCGACCTGATCGTCACCTTGCCCGATGGCTCGCAGATCGTCATCGTCGACGGGGCGGTGTTCGTACCGCAGCTGGTGCTTGGCGGCGTCGAGGTTCCCTCGACCAACCTTGCGTCGCTGCTGGTTCAATCGGAACTCAACACCACGGCCGGCCCGGCGCAGAGCAGCGGCGGCAATTTCGACGTGCCTGTTCCGCCGCTCGATCCCGGCGTTCCGCTGGGCGACCTGATTCCGCCGACCGAGCTGGTGTTCACGCCGCCCGAGATCAAGGAAATCGGTCAGTTCGTCGACAAGCATCCTGACGCCGGCACAGTCTCCGTCCAGCTTGACGACGATGCCAAGGCCGGCGGCAATCCCGGCGGCACCGGCGACGATGCGGACAGCCTGAACGCGACCGGTTTTCTGCCTGGTTCAGGCGGCGACGGCGCCCTCACCTGGGACCTGTCGAACGGCGGCGCGCCCGCAGGCTTCAGCTACATCGACGGGCCCAATGGCTCGATCCTCGTTCAGCAGGTTCAGGGCGGCAACACCGTCACGGTCCTGACGATCACGATCGATCCGGACACCGGCGCTTACACGGTCGTCCAGAACGCGGCGATCTTGCACGCGGCGGCCGACAACGAAAACAATGCGTTGTTCACGATCAATTACACCGTCACGGATTCCGACGGCGACAGCGCTCCTGGAACGCTGAACATCAACGTCGACGACGATACACCGACCGTTTCGGTCATCGCGGGTTCGGACGCCGAGGTCAGCCTGACCACGCACGACGCGGCGACCATTGGTGCGGGCTCCGAAGCCGTCAGCACCTCCGCGAACTTCAGCGGCGTGTTTAGCGGCTCAACCTCCTCGCCTGGTGCCGACGGCGCCGGCGTCGGCGGCAGCAGCGGCTATGCCCTCTCCACCACGGGCGGGGCCTCGGGCCTGCTCTCGCATGGTGTTGCGATCAACCTGTACAACATCAACGGCGTGATCGTCGGCTCGACAGCCACGACCGCGGCCGGCATCGACGCCAGCAATACGGTGTTCAACGTTTCCACCGACAACAACGGTGTCGTTACGCTGACCCAGTTCAGCCAGATCGACCACACCGCCGATCCGCACCCGACGGGCGCGCCGTTCACCGACGACATCATGAGCCTCGCGGACGGTGCGATCACCCTCACGCGCAACGTCACGGTCGTCGACAGGGACGGCGATTCGGTTACCGGTTCGGCTGCAGTCGGCATCGGCGCCAACCTCCACTTCGTGGATGACGGCCCCTCGATCGGCCTCGCCGACCATGGCGAGCCGAACCTGGTCGTCGACGAGAGCGACCTGTCGCACAACGATACGCAAAGCTTCGCCGCGAACTTCAGCGCCAGCTTCGGCGCCGATGGTCCGGCCGCGAATTCGATCACTTATGCCCTCGGCATCAGTGCTCCGGGCGCGGACAGCGGCCTGGTCGACGTCGCGTCGGGCCTGCCGATTGTCCTGGTCCTCAACAACGGCGTGGTCGAAGGCCACGTCGGGACTGCGGCCGGCGCGCTTTCGTTCACTGTCAGCGTTAATGCGGCCGGCGACGTTACGCTCGACCAGATCCTTGCCGTCCAGCATCGGGACGGTACGAATCCGGACGACAGCGTGAATCTTGGCAGCGACAATCTGGTCACGCTGACCGCCACCGCCCATGATTTCGACGGCGACACGGCGAGTTCGACGATCAACATCGGCGACAACCTCAACTTCCACGACGATGGCCCGTCGATCCAGCTGTCTGGCTCGGAAGCCGGCCTGACCGTCGATGAAACAATCCTCGGGACCGATGACACGCAGGCTTTTGCCGGCGCGTTCTCGAGTTCGTTCGGAGCCGACGGCGCCGGAACGGTGGCTTATAGCCTGAACGTCCTGTCGAGCGGCGCGAACAGCGGTCTCATCGATAGCGCGACCGGGCAGGCGATCGTCTTGGTCGACAACGCGGGCGTGATCGAAGGCCATGTTGGCAATGCGGCGGGCGCGCTTTCGTTCACCGTCAGCGTCGATGCCTTGGGCAACGTGACTCTCAACCAGATCCTGCCGCTCCAGCACCCGAATCCGCTCAATCCGGACGACAGCGTCTCGCTGAGCGCCGATAACCTCATCTCGCTGACCGCGACGGTCACCGACAAGGATGGCGACAGTGAGAGCGCGACCCTGAACATCGGCCAGAACCTCAACTTCGAGGACGATGGTCCGCACGCCAACAACGATTCCGACACGATCGCCGCGGGCGGCACGACCGCGACCGGCAACGTGATCACCGGTGTTGGAACCACCGAAGGCGCACCTAATGCCGACAGCGCCGGCGCCGACCAGCCCGGACACGTTACCGCGATCCAGGGCGCGGGCGGCACCGACACGACGTTCAGCGGCGGTGTGCTGTCGATCGGCGGCACCTATGGCTCGCTCAGCATCGATGCCGACGGCAATTACACCTACAATCGCGCCCCCGGATCGCAGGGCGGTGTCGACGACGTGTTTACCTACACGCTGACCGACGCCGACGGGGATTCGGTCACCGCGACGCTGACCATCCACATTGGCGATGCGACGCCGCATACCGATCCCAACCCACCGGTCGGGCTGGACGATGACGCGCTCGCCGGCGGCAACGCGGGCGGCACGGGCGACGATCCGAACTCGGTCAATGCCACGGGCACGCTGAGCGGCTCGGGCGGCGATGGCGCGCTGACCTTCGCGGTGGACACGACGGGTGCGCCCGCGGGCTTCACCTATGTCTCGGGCGGCGCGGGCATCGTGCTAGTCCAGCAGGGCGGCGTCACGGTTCTGACTGTCACGGTCGGCGCGAACGGAAGCTACAGCGTCGTTCAGAATGCGCCGATCGATCATGTGGCCGGAAGCGACGAGAACAACTCCGACTTCACCATCAGTTATTCGGTGACTGACGCCGACGGCGACAGCGCCCCCGGCACGCTGAACATCAGCGTCGACGACGACACGCCGCGGGCGTTCAACGATACCGACGTCACCAACCCGGCCACCGACACGGCGGTCGGCAACGTGATCACCGGCGTCGGCACGATCGAAGGCGCGCCCAATGCCGACAGCCCAGGCGCCGACAGCTTCAACGCGATTTCGAATCTCGTGGGCTTCAATGGCAGCAGCGACAGCAACCCGTCGGGCGGCTTCTCGGTCAGCGGCCAGTACGGCAGCCTGCAGATGGATGCCGACGGCAACTACACCTACACCCGCGCCCCCAACACTCCGGGCGGCGCTGTCGATACCTTCACCTACACTTATCTGGATGGTGACGGCGACCCGGTAAGCGCGACTCTGACCATCACGATCGCCGACAACACGCCGGTCGCGGGCAACGTCAACGTCGGCCTCGACGACGACGCGCTGGCTGGCGGCAATGCCGGTGGCACGGGCGACGATCCCAACTCGGTCAATGCCAGCGGAACGCTTCCGGGCTCCGGCGGCGACGCCCCGCTGACCTTCGGCGTGCAGCTCACCGGCGCGCCGGCGGGCTTCAGCTACGTCTCCGGCGGCGCGGGCATCGTGCTCGTCCAGCAGGGCGGCGTCACGGTCCTGACCATCACGGTCGGCTCGAACGGCAGCTACAGCGTCGTTCAGAATGCGCCGATCACCCATGCGGCGGGCGGCGACGAGAACAACCAGGCCTTCACGATCAACTACACCGTGACCGACTCCGATCTTGATGTTGCCAACGGCACGATTTCGATCAGTGTCGACGACGACACGCCGACGGTTCGACCGAACCTTGCGGTGCAGCTCGACGACGACGCGCTGGCTGGCGGCAACGCCGGCGGCACGGGCGACGACGCCAATGCGACCAACGTCACTGGCACGCTAGCGCACTCTTATGGTGCGGATGGCGCGGGTTCGGTCGCTTATCTGACGAGCGGGGCTCCTGCCGGCTTCAGCTATAGCCTTCAGGGCAATGGCGACCTTTGGGTGATGCAGGGCGCGACGCACGTCCTCACCCTCACCGTTAATGCCACGACCGGCGCTTACTCGGTAAGCCAGGTCGCGCCGATCGACCATGCGGCCGGTCTCGACGAGAACAATGTGTCGTTCACGATTTCATACAACGTGACCGACCATGACGGCGACAGCGCGACTGGCTCGATCGTCGTCAACGTCGACGACGACACGCCGACGGTTTCGGCCAACGCCGCGGTGCAGCTCGACGACGACTCGCTGGCTGGCGGCAACGCTGGCGGCATCGGCGACGTCAATCCCGACACGGCCAACACCACCGGCACGCTGGCGCACTCCTACGGTGCGGACGGCGCGGGCTCGGTTGCCTACCTGACGAGCGGTGCTCCGGCCGGCTTCAGCTACGTGCTGCAGCCGAGTGGCGATCTGTGGGTCATGCAGGGCGCGACCCACGTCATCACCTTGACGGTCAACAGCTCGACCGGCGCCTATACGGTGACCCAGGTTGCGCAGGTCGATCATCCGGCCGGCAGCGATGAAAACGACGTCGCGTTCACGATCAGCTACAACGTGACCGACCACGATGGTGACACGGCGACTGGCTCGATCGTCGTCAACGTCGACGACGACACGCCGACGGTTTCGGCCAACGCCGCGGTGCAGCTCGATGACGATGCGCTGGCTGGCGGCAACGCCGGCGGCACCGGCGACGTCAATCCCGATACTGCCAACACCACCGGCACGCTGGGGCATTCCTACGGTGCCGACGGCGCGGGCTCGACGGCTTATCTGACCACCGGCGCTCCGGCCGGCTTCAGTTACGTGCTGCAGCCGAGCGGCGATCTGTGGGTGATGCAGGGTGCGACCCACGTCATCACCTTGACGGTCAACAGCTCGACCGGCGCCTACACGGTGACCCAGGTTGCTCCGATCGACCATCCGGCCGGCGGTAACGAAAACGATGTCGCGTTCACGATCAGCTACCAGGTCACCGATCATGACGGCGACAGTGCGACCGGTTCGATCGTCGTCAACGTCGACGACGATACTCCGACGGTTTCGGCCAACGCCGCGGTCCAGCTCGACGATGACGCGCTGGCTGGCGGCAACGCCGGCGGCATCGGCGACGTCAATCCCGACACCGCCAACACCAGCGGCACGCTGGGGCATTCCTACGGCGCGGACGGCGCGGGCTCGATGGCTTATCTGACGAGCGGCGCTCCGGCGGGCTTCAGCTACGTGCTGCAGCCGAGCGGCGATCTGTGGGTGATGCAGGGTGCGACCCACGTCATTACCCTGACCGTCAACAGCTCGACCGGCGCTTACACTGTGACGCAGGTTGCGCCGATCAACCATGCCGCGGGCGGCGATGAGAACGATGCGTCGTTCACCATCAGCTATCAGGTCACCGACCACGATGGCGACAGCGCGACTGGCACGATCGTCGTCAACGTCGACGACGATACGCCGACCGCGACGATCAACCTGGTCGCTGGCCAGAACGTCAGCGTCGACGAGTCGGTTGGCATTCAGTCAGACTCGAACGACACCACAAACGCGGGCGTTGTGAGCCTCTTCGCAGGCGTCTTGAACGCCGGCACCGACACCGACCTTCCGCAATATGCGACGAACGCGAATGCGATCGTCACCTCGACCGGAAGTTCGTTTGGGGCTGATGGTCCGGGCACGACCGGGTTCAGCCTCAACGTCTCTTCGGCGGGGGTCGACTCCGGCCTCGACACGACTGACGGGCAGAGCATCTTCCTGTTCAAGGAAGGCAATCTGGTCGTCGGACGCGTCGGTGGCGCGGGTGGCCCCGCGGCGTTCGCCATCGCGATCGACAACACCGGTCACATCAGCACGGTCGAGTACCTCTCGATCAATCATCCGGATGCGGCCAACGCCGACGATATGGTGTCGATCGCGAACGGTGCGGTCACGGCGACCGTGACGGTGACCGACGCCGACGGCGACTCGGTCAACTCAACGCCTGTCGGCATCGGCAGCCACATCCAGTTCCAGGACTCAGGTCCGGTGCTGAGCGCGGTCGACAACATCAACATCCAGAACACCAGCCTCGATCTCTCGGCGACCGGCGGCTTTCATTACGCGCTGGGTGCGGATGGCGCGTCGGCCGACAACAACGTCTTCTCGGTGTTGGGCAGTGCGACGGTCAACGGCAGCGCCGTGTCGAACTACTCGATCAGCGAAACGTCGGAGAGTGCGACGAGCGCGGTCTATCACTTCAGCTTCGACTACGCGACCGGCGGTTCGTCGACAGCGACCGAGACCGGAACGCTGACCTTCGACAAGACGAACGGCACCTACACCGTCGATCTCGACAATCCGCTGCAGGGCATCAGCGTCGTCCAGACGGCGACGGGCACCCTGTTCCAGGGCTACGAGCCGGGCGGTTCGGTCCTTGACGGATCGCAGCCGGCAGTCTCGGTCACCCAGGTTTCGTCGAACCTGTTCGTGCAGTTCACCGGCATCGCCGAGCCGAGCTCGGGCACCGGCGCCAACAATCTGCACACGGCGCATTATGGCCTGGCGGGCGGTTCGGATGCGAACCCGGCTGATTTCGCCAACGGCGATCTGTTCGCCCAGGCGGGCTCGTGGGTGTCGACGTCGAATTCCTCGAACGGCGTCGCGGGCGATACGATCCAGGGCGGCGAGGTGTTGGACTTCAACCTCTACAACACCAACCCGACGGGCAACCTCGGCCTGACGCCGACGGCGAGCGCCGACACGATGTTCCTGAAGTTCGACGGCATCGGTGCCTCGGAAGACATGATCGTCGTCCTCAAGCTCTATGATACGGTGAGCCACACCTACACGACCAAGGCGCTGATGATTCAGAACACGGACATCCAGCATGGTCCGGGCGCGGGTTCAGGTCTGTTCTCGGGCGTCACGCTCGACCAGAACGACGGCCTGATCGTCATCGAGCCGAATGACTACCAGCAGGGTAACACCCACCTGGTGATCGTCGGCGCGCAGCTCGCCGGTTCGGACGAAGGGATCACGGGCGACGCGATCAACTTCAACAATGCGATGGGCGACGCCGGCGCAAGCATTGGGACGCAGCCGCTCTCCACCGACGTCAGCGACGGCCCGATGAAGATCTCGTCGATCGGCTTCATCACCACGACGACGACCGATCAGACGGCGGACCTGACCTTCAACGTCACGGTTAAGGACGGCGACGGCGACACGGTCACCCAGACGATTCACGCGACCATCACCAACAATGTGGACTCGGCGACGGCGATCACTCCGCTTCCGGCCTCGGTCACGACCGTCGCTCCCGTTGTGCTCGATCTCAACGGCGACGGGGTGCACTTCCTCGCATCCGACGCCGGCGTGCATTACGACTATGGCAGTGGCTCGGTTGCCACGGCCTGGGCCAGCCCGCAGGACGGCATCCTCGTCAACGACGCCAACCATAACGGCACCGTCGACAATGCCTCCGAGTTCGTGTTCGGATCGGGCAGCGTCACCGACCTGCAGGCGCTCGCCGCGTTCGACAGCAATGGCGATGGCCAGCTGTCGTCGGCCGACGCCAACTTCGCGAACTTCGCGGTGTGGCAGGATGCCAACAGTAACGGGGTTGTCGATGCCGGTGAGATGCAGTCGCTTACAGCGGAGGGCATTGCCAGCATTTCGCTCAGCACTGACGGGATCAGCTACACGGCGGCCGGCGGCGACGTCACCGTCGCGGGCACCGGGAGCTACACGAATGCGGACGGTTCGACGGGCTCGCTCGCCGACGCCGCGTTCCTGACCGGCACGCGCACGGTTGAGCAGGACCTTCGGACTTCATCGGCTCTGTCGACCAGCACGGCGCTGATTGGGGCGCTCGCAGCTGCCGGTCTGGCGGCTTCGGATGCGCTCGCCGCAGCGAGCGATCAAGCGGGCTTCTCCGTCGGGGGCAACCACGGTCTGGACACGGCGGCGCTGCAGACACAGGCGTTCGCTCCGGTCGCGGTGGATGCAGTCAATGGCGATCATGCCAGCAATGACTTGCTGCCAGCCGCCAGCGGTGGCGCAGCTTCGGCACTCGCCGAGTCCGCGGCGTCTCACGCATCCGACGCGGGGGCCGCTGATGGGTTGTCAGTCGGAAACGATGCTCCGTCGAGCCCGGCTCCGACCGAGCTGCTCGAGGGCACTCAGGCACCGGCGCACGATGCGGGAGCGATTGCTCCGGCGGCGGCGTCGATCATTATGCCGGCGGCGGCGCAGCTCGCGGCTCTCGCCAGCAGCAGCGTCGGCGGCGCCCAGCACGATCAGGTTGTCGGCCAGGTTCTTGCCGACGCCCTGCATGGCGGCGGTGGCGAAGCGACCATTGACAGTGCGTTGGCTTCGCTCCCAGGTCACGGCGGCGCGAATGCGGCGCTCGAAGCCCTGGCAAGCCACGCCGGGGCGGCCGTTCCAAACGGGGACAGCGCAGGTTTCGCCGGCTTCACGGCAGCGCATTCGCCGTTCAATATGGAGGCAATGGTAGTTCATGCCGATGCCATCCAGGCACATGCTTAAGTTCGCGTAACTATCGAAGAAATCGCGGGGCCTCCACGAGTGGACAGTGGGGGCCCCGCAACGACCAGAGGGGGTACCATGAAAAACAAGCACTGGACGATGATCGTTCCCGGAGCGGTGCTGCTGTGCGCGTCACCGGCATTTGGCGTGGAACTGCGCGATGCCGTTCAAGCGGCATTGAACACCAATCCTGAAATTCGGCAGGCGGTCGCGAACCGTCTGGCAACCCAGGAAGAGCGGGTCCAGGGCCAAGGCCTGTGGTACCCGCGCGTTTCCGTTGAAGGTTCGGCCGGCGTGCGCAGCCTGCGCAACCCGACCCGCCGTTCGATCGGGCTTGCCAACCAGACCCTGTGGCCGATCGAGGGCGACCTTATCGTCACCCAGCTGCTGTACGACAGCGGCGGCCGCGAAGCCGAGATCAAGCGCCAGGCATCGCGCACCGATGCCGCCGCGGCGCGCGTCGAAGAACGTTCGGAATTCGTCGCGCTCAACGTCTCGCGGACCTACATCGACTATCTGCTCCAGCAGCGGCTCGTCGCAATCGCCCAGGACAATGTGACGTTCCACGAACGGCTCGTTGGCGACCTGCGCGAAGGCGTGTCGAAAGGCTCGATCAGCATCGCCGACCAGCAGCAGGCCGAAGAGCGCCTGCAATCGGCGCGCGCCCGCGTGACCGAGGCCCGCGAGGACCTCGACACCGCGGCGATCACCTTCCGCACGCTGACCGGCATTCCGGTCGACAGCGTGTCGCTGCCGCCGGACCTGTCGCAGTGCATGCCGTCCTCGCTCGAGGATGCCGAAGCTTCGGCCCGGCAGAACAATCCGCGAGTCCAGGAAGCGATCGCCGATCTCAACACGTCAAAGGAAGAGATCCGCGCCGCCAAGGCCGCGATCGGTCCCAAGTTCACGCTTGAGGGCCGGGCTCGGGCCGGTCACGACATCGATGGTTTTGCCGGTCGCACGACCGACCTGCAGGCGTTGGGCGTGATCCGCTGGGAACTCTACAATGGTGGAATCAAGGAAGCGAACGTTCGCGAACAGCAGCACCGGGCCGACCAGGTCCATGGCCGCCTGTTCGAGGTCACGCGGAGCGCCGAGGAGGATACTCGCACTGCGTGGAGCCGCCTGACCAACCAGACCGCTCTGGTTAGCGAGCTCGAAGCGCAGGCCCGGATCTCGGACGATGTGCTGCTCTCCTATCGTGAGCAGTTCAACATCGGCCGGCGTTCGCTGCTCGATGTGCTCGACGCCCAGAACTCGCGTTACAATGTGCAGGCGCAGACCGAGACCGCGCGTCTCGCGAAGCTCTATGCGCAATATCGCGTGCTGGCGGCGAGCAACAAGCTGATCGATTGCCTCAACGTGGCGATGCCGCGCGCGGCGGTCGGCCAGGAGCGCCAGCAGTTCCACGTCAACCCGATCCCGCCGTCGGATCTTCAGGAAAACAGCGTCCCGCTGCCCGCGATGGGCGCGCCGGGGTCGGCTGTTCCTGCGGCCGCGACGGAGCCTGCTCCGGCCGAAGCGCCGGCTGGCCGGTAATGGGCAAGAGGACGGTCCGTGAGTTTCATTCACTTGCTTGATGCGGAACGGTCGCGTGAAATCGACCCCGTCCTCGATTGTCTGACCTTCCTCGCGCGGGAGGCGGACCGGCCATCGTCGCCGGTTCTCCTCCGCGCGGGCCTGGCACTCGCTGACGACGGTCGGCTTCCGTTCCACCAGATCGAGCCCGCGCTCGAGCAGGTCGGAATGCGGACCGAATCGATCGCCCGGCGGCTCAAGGGCTGGCCGTCGCGATATTGCCCGGCGGTGCTCGAACTAACCGACGAGCGCGCCGCGGTCCTCCTCGAAGTGCGCGACCGCGACGGTCTGATCTACGCGCCCGGCGTTGCCGAGCCGACCTGGACCAAGCTCGAAGAAATCGAGCCGGCCTTTACCGGACGGGCAATCGTCGTCGAAACCGACCCGACCCGCGAACGCGAGGGCGAGCGTCCGTGGGACAAAGCCAAGCGTTCGCACTGGTTCTGGGCCGAAGTGTGGAAGGTCCGGAAGGAATTCTGGCCGGTCCTGCTGGCGGCGCTGATCGTCAATCTGCTCGCGTTCGCGATGCCCCTGTTCACGATGAACGTCTATGACCGGGTGATCCCGAACAAGTCGATTTCGACTTTGTGGGTGCTCGCTGTCGGCGTCATGCTCGCCCTCGCCCTCGACTTCACGCTGCGGGTGGCGCGATCGCGCCTGATCGACGAAGTCGGGCGCACGCTCGACGCCAAGCTGTCCCAGAAGCTGTTCGAAAAGGTCATGAACCTGCCGATGGCCGAGCGTCAGGGCAGCACCGGCGCCTTCGCCCGGCGGGTTTCCGAATTCGAAATGGTGCGCGACTTCTTCGCCTCGACCACGGTCGTGCTGGCGGTCGATGTCGTGTTCCTCGTCCTGTTCCTCGGGCTGATTACGATCCTCGCCGGCTGGCTGGTGCTGGTTCCGATCGCCGGGATCGTCATGATGCTGGTGGCGGGCCTGAGCCTGCAAAAAGCGATGGGCCGCGCCGCGCTCGACGCGCAGGCCGATTCGAGCCTCCAGCATTCGGTGCTGGTCGAATCGATCGCCGGCGCCGAAACCTTGAAGGCGGTGCGCGCCGAGGGCCAGATGCTGGGCCGCTGGCGGCGCTATTCGGCGATGTCGGCCGCGACCAGCGAGCGGATGCGCCGCCTGACCGCGGTCGCCGTCAACCTCGCCAGCGTGTCGCAGCAGCTGATCAGCATCGGCCTCCTGATCGGCGGTTTCTACCGCTTCCAGGAAGGCGAGATGACGATGGGCGCGATCATCGCGATCATCATGTTGTCGGGCCGCTCGCTGCAGCCGGTCGGCCAGCTCGCGTTCCTCATCACCCGCGGCAAGCAGGCGTTCACGACGCTCGATTCGCTGCAACGGATGATGGAATCGCAGGACGAGCGCCAGGTCGCGATGCGCAGCATCGTTCCCGAGATCCGCGCCGGCCATATCGAACTCAACAACGTGTCGTTCCGTTATCCGAACGCCGGACGGGACTCGCTCGACGGGATCAATCTCAAGATCAATCCGGGCGATCGCATCGGGATCATCGGCCGCGTCGCATCGGGCAAGTCGACGCTCGGCCGCGTGCTGTGCGGACTCTACGCGCCGGGTGAAGGCGAGATGCTGGTCGATGGGCTCGACAGCCGCCAATATCATCCGCACCAGCTGCGCGATGCGTTCCGGTTCGTTGCCCAGGACGCCGAAGTGTTCAGCGGCACCGTCCGCGACAATCTGATGCTCGGCGCGGCCAAGGCCGACGACAACCAATTGATCGATGCGGTCGTGCGCTCGGGCGCCGACATCTTCCTGTCGCGCGACGCAGCCGGTTTCGACTATCCGGTCGGTGAGCGCGGTTCGCGCCTGTCGGGTGGCCAAAAGTCGCTGCTGGTGCTCGCGCGGGCCCTGGTGAGCCCATCGAAGATGCTGTTCCTCGACGAGCCGACGGGTTCGATGGACACGCAGACCGAACTCTATTTCATCGAGCATCTGAAGACCGCGCTTGCGGCCGACCAGAGCCTGGTCGTCGCCACGCACCGTCACAACATGTTGTCGATCCTCACCCGCCTGATCGTGATCGACGGCGGCAAGATCATCGCCGACGGCCCGCGCGACGAGGTGCTCAAGCATCTGACCGACGCCGCCGCGAGCCAGCAGAAGGCGCCGCAGCAATGACCGCGCTCGCCCAACGACTGCGCCTGACGATCGCCGGCCGGCGCATCGAGACAATGGTCGGTGCGGTCGTCGCGCTGACGCTGGTCATGGCGCTCGGTCTAGGCCTGCTTTACGCTCGGGGGGCCGCCGATGCGGCGACCCTGACCGTGCCGATCACCCCGACCAAGGCGGCGCAGCTGATCGGCGCCACCAGCGGCGTCGAAGCGACTCAGGTTCAGGCGATCGGCGACCAGGCCAAGCTGATCAACGCCGCGCTGCCATTTGCCGGCGGGCCGATCAACGCTGCCCGTCCGTTCGCCATGACCGGCGACAATCTCGATCAGCGCCGAGCGCTGCTGTGCCTGACCCAGGCGGTCTATTATGAAGCCGCGTTCGAGCCGGTCGAAGGCCGTCGTGCGGTCGCGCAGGTGGTGCTCAACCGGCTCCGCCATCCGGCGTTCCCCAAGTCGGTGTGCGGCGTCGTCTATCAGAGCAACGGCCGCGTCTGCCAATTCACCTTCGTTTGCGACGGCGCGCTCTATCGCCAGCCGGCCCGCGACGCCTGGCTCCGCGCCGAGGAAATCGCCCGTGCGGCGCTTGCCGGCTACGTCGATGCGACGGTCGGTGAAGCAACCCATTACCATGCCGATTATGTCGCGCCGCGCTGGGCCCCGTTGCTCGGCAAGGTCGCTCAGATCGGCCAGCATATCTTCTATCGCTGGCCGGGCGCGTGGGGCCTGCCGGCGGCATTCACCGGCCGCTACATCGGCGAGCCTCGCGATCCGCTGTCGATGCGTCCGCCCAAGCCGGTGGACCAGCCGCTGATGATCGACGCCGTCGCCGAGGCGACTGGCCCGATTACCGACGGGACGATCCTGAAGCGCGCACCGGACGATGTCGGCGGCTTGCTCGACACGACCAAGGGCTGGACCCTCCATATTCCGGGACCCGAAGACGGCAGCGGCGCGGCCAAACTGATCGCGACGCAAGAAGGCAAGCCCGCCGCTCCCAAGGTCGCGGCCGCGGGCGGCGTCATAGAAGTCGCCGGCCGCTAAAAGCTGGAGTAAGCGTAAGTCATGGCCAGCCTTCCGTTCATCGGACCCGCAATCAAACATCGTAAGCCGATGACCGGCTCGCGGATGATCATCGTCGCCTCGGCCGTGGCCTTCGGCCTGTTCCTGATCTGGGCGAGCCTGGCACAGGTCGACGAAGTTACGCGCGGCCAGGGCAAGGTCATCCCGTCGAGCAAACTGCAAGTGATTACCGCGGCCGACCCGGCGACGGTTTCGGAGATGCTCGTCCGCTCCGGTCAGCGGGTTCACAAGGGCCAGCTGCTGGCGCGCCTCGACAATCCCGAAGGCGCCTCGCAGCTCGGCCAGCTCGAGGCGGAAACGCAGTCACTACAGGCCCGTTCTTCGCGGCTTACTTCCGAAGGCACCGGCCAAGCGACGGCTTGCTCCGGTACGGACTGCGCCGGTGAAGATGCGCTGCGCGCGGTTCGCGAATCCGCTGTCCGGAGCAAGGTCGCGGCGCTCAATGCGTCGGCCGACCAGGCGCGCCGCGAAGCAGCCGAAGCCGCAGCCACTATCAATAGCCTGCAGGGTAGCCTCGGGCTTGCGCAGAAACAGGTCGCCATGCTCGAGCCGCTCGCGGCCAAGCATATCGTCCCGGAAACGGATCTGATGGATAAACGGCGCGAGGTCATCGACCTCCAGGGCCGGATTGCCGGGGCGCGCGAGCAGCAGGGCAAGGCGATGGCCGCGGTCCGCGAAGCCCAGGCCCAGGCGAGCCAGGCGAGTTTCGAATTCCGCCAGTCGGCGCTCGATGAACGCAGCCAGATCAACGCCAAGATCGCGGTCAACGAGCAGTCGCTGCGGGGAGCGCAGAACAAGCAAAACCGGACCGAAATCCGCTCACCGGTCGACGGCGTCGTCAACGACGTCCAGGTGACGACGATTGGCGGCTACGTCCAGCCGGGCCAGAAGATCATGGAAGTGGTTCCGCTCGGCGACAAATTGCTGGTCGAAACGCGGGTCCGGCCGAGCGACATCGCGTTCATCAAGGTCGGCGACCGCGCGCTGGTTAAAGTCACGGCGTACGATTTTTCGACCTACGGCGGGCTCGATGGCAGGGTCGTCCAGGTTTCGGCGGATTCAATCTACGACGAGAATGAAAAGCAGGCCTATTTCACGGTGATCGTCGAGACCGACAAGGCCTATCTGACCGCGCGCGGCATTCGCATGCCGATCACTCCGGGAATGATGACCGACACCCAGATCATCACCGGACGCAAGAGCATCCTGACTTACTTGTTGAAGCCGGTATTGAAGGCGAGAAGCGAAGCCCTGCGCGAGCGCTGATTTACCGCTTCGTAGTATCCGCCGCCGGAGTCAGCGCCGGCTTTTCCGCACTTGCGATATTCATCGGGGCACGCTGCATTCGATAACCGTGGGTCCAGGTCGCGCCGACCGCGGCGAAGGTCAGGACCGGGCGGTAATCGCCGACGCTCTCGCTATCGAGCAATTCGTCGGTGCCATTGTCGAGCACGTACATGTGGCCGGCGGCGCGGACGACGAGGATGGCGTGATCGGCGCGGCGGACGAGATCCTTGACCACCACCAGATAGAGATCCTTGTCGGCGATCCCGGCGCGGCGCAGCATCTGCAGCTTGGCGATGGCGAAGTCTTCGCAATCGCCGCGGCCGCGGTTCAGGGTTTCGTTCGCCGCCGCCCAATAGTCGGTCCGGCCATATTGGCGAATGTCGTCGGTGAAGCGCACGCGCTTGTTGACGTACCAATTGACCGCCTCGAGCCGTTCGAACGCGTCCTTGCCGTGAAGCGAAGAGGCATAAGCCGCCGCTGCGCCGCCGACACCGGCATGCGCCACTCGCTGCCAGCGGGCGTCGAGCTGGGTGTGGCCGACGCGAAGCGCCACGCTGCCGAAAACGTCGGGGCGGCCGTTGGCGACACCGGGGCTGATTTCCGGACGATCGCGCAGGATCGCCGGAACGAACTGCGGGCGCGAATAGGTCAGAGATGCCGGGGTCAGGGCCGGCGCGGCCGCAACCGGCAGTCCGCTTTGCTGCGCCTTCAGCGCATCAAGCGCGCTCGGACCGCCGAGGATCGCTTCGGTCTTGCTGAGCGATTGCGCCGCGGCGGGCGATGACAGGGATACCGCGGCGGAGGTTCCAGCGAGCACCAGCAGGGTGTGTTTGATGACCTTGTTGTTCATGGCCACGCTTTTCGCAGGACAAGGAAAAGACGCGGCTAAAGGTCATGGTTAAACAGGTGCTAACTATAGGAAATTTCACTCCAAACTGGAAGGAAATCTGCTCATAATCTGCGCCTTGAACTTACGTAGAAATACGGCAACGGCGAAGGCTCCGGAACGGATTCGACGGTCAGACGATTCTTCTCCACCGACCCCCAGCGAGGGCGGAGAATCCCAAGCTGGAGATCAGTCGTGGGGTTGATCCTGACTCTGCCGCGGCGCGCCCGACGGCATTCAAAATCGACGAAAACTGCCGATTCCTAATTTCGATCAAGGACATGAACCGCCAAGCGGCCGATGCGTTCGGCAACGCAGTCACTGAAAGCAGCGGAGACGAGCATGCCAACGAAGAGCGCAAGTTCCGGAGTGAAGCGCGGCTTTGCGGCGATGAGTCCCGAAAAGCAGCGCGAGATTGCAAGCAAGGGTGGCAAGGCGAGCCACGGCGGCGGGCGCAAGAGCAGCCGACTCGTCTGACTCAAATCCATTCCGGCCCCGCAACGCCTGGGCGCGAACCGCGTTGACCGGGCGTGGCGTACCGGACTGACCTCGACGCGAAAGACAAAGGCGGCGCGATCGCGGCGGTGGCGGCGATCCACGCGGGGCTGTTGTTCGTCTTGCTGCACATGTCGGGAAGGATCGATCTGAGCGACCCGCAGGCGACCTTGCGGGTGTTTGACATCACTGCGCCCAAGCCGCCGCCACCGCCTCCCGCGCCGCAGCAACAACAGCCGAAGCCCAAGGAAAAAGAAGGCGGGTCGGCCCCCAAGAACATCAAGAGCGAAGCGACCCCGGTGGTTGCGCCCAAGCCGAGGATCGAAACCCCACCGATCCAGCCGATCGCCGCGTCCGAAATCCCGCGGCAGGGCAGCGCGCCGACGCAGGGCGCTTCAGATGTGCGCGGGCCGGGAACCGGCGCGGGCGGGATCGGCACCGGAACGGGCAGCGGCACGGGCGGGAATGGCCCGGGCGGCGGTGGCGGAGTCGCGGTTCCAGTTGCGCTCGTTCGCGGGATCACTGGCAGCGACTATCCACCGGCGGTCCGGGACAGCTGGCCGCGGGGCGGGATCGTCTATCTGAGGTTGCGGATCGAGCCCAACGGCCGGCCGAGCCGATGCGACGTCATGCGCGGTTTCGGCAGCCCGTCGATCGACCAATGGACCTGCGCGCTGGTCATGCAACGCGGTCTGTTTCGCCCCGCGCTCGATGCTCGAGGCGTGCCCGTTTCGGCATGGTTCGGTTACAAGCAGGTCGACATCGGCCGCTAGCCTTCCTAGGGCGCGGGCAAAGGAGACCGCGCGCGTCATGATCGAAGCTGAATGGTGGGACTATGAGACGATCGACGAGCTCGCCGATGCGGTCGCGGGCGACGTCGGGTTCATCATCGACAGCGCGGTCGAAGCGCGCAACGCCTCGCTGATCGCGGTCCCGGCGGGCCGCACCGGTCCGGCGATCTTCCCCAAGCTCGCCGCCCAGAGCCTGCCATGGAAACGGCTGACGATCATCCCGACCGACGACCGGTTGGTGCCAATGGACAATGAGCTGTCGAACGTCCGCGCGATCGCCAAGGCGTTCCTGCCGACCGGCGCCCGGGTGGTGCCGATCGCGACCGAGATCGCCGATTACCGGCTGGCCGGCAATTCGGCCGATGCGCGGCTCCAGGACTTGTCGTGGCCGCCCGATCTGGTGTGGCTCGGCATGGGCGAGGACGGACACACAGCCTCGATTTTTTCCGGACCCGACCTCCAGGACGCGCTCGATGCGCCCAAGGCGCGGCGCGCGGTCGGGGTGATGCCGGACCCGCTGCCGAGCGATGCGCCGGTGGCGCGAGTGACGTTGACCCGGGCCGCGATCCTGTCGGCGCGGACGATCCTGATCACGATCACTGGCGACAAGAAGCGCGAAATCCTCGAACAGGCGATCGCCGATGGGCAGTCATCGAAGCTGCCGATCGGCCGCGTGCTGGCCGAAGCCGCGCAGCCGATCGACATACATTGGTGCTCGTAACGGGCAAGTAATTATTAACGATCGGACTTTACCCAGGTTAGGTGCACTGCACAAAAATATAGGTTTACTTGACGACTCGCTCTGTCTAGGGGCGCGGCGCTGAGTATTAAAAGCACCAAGGGGAAATCATGAAATTGTATCTTTTGGCGGGCGCTGCCGCGCTCGCTTTGTCGTCTGCTGCCAACGCACAGGACGCCGCTGCCGCTAAATCGCCGTTTGCTGGCCCATATGTCGGAGTCCAGGCCGGCGTCGGCCAGGTCGACGATCGCTCGGACGATCTGGACGACTGGTACGACCAGCTCGGCGCTCTCCAGAACAACGACAGCGGCGGTCAGTTCGGCCTGCGTGTTGGCTATGACGCGGTGTTCGGAAAGGCGATTGCGGGCGCCCTCGCCGAAGGTTCGATCGGCAAGCTGAACGCGTTTGGCGAAGCCAGCAGCGGCGGCGACGGCGATTTGGAACATTATGCCATCGGCACGCGCGTTTCGCGTCTCGGTTCGGTGCGCGCCAAGCTCGGCCTGACCGACGGCCGCCTCGCCGCCTTCGCCACCGGGGGCCTCGCCTTCTCGAACGGCAAGCACAGGTTCCGCGAAACCGACGGCAGTGGCGAAGTGTTCGATACCAAAGCCGATCGCAGCGGCTATGTCCTCGGTCTCGGCCTGGCTTATGCGCTCAGCAACCGCATGAACATCGGCCTGGACTACAGCCATTACGAGTTCGGTTCGAAGAACAACGAGGTCATCGAATCCGACGGTTCGCCGACCGGCTACTTCTTCAAGCAGGACTATAAGGTCCGCTCGCTGATGCTGAGCCTCAACTATGGCTTCGGTCGCCCCAGCGGCTCCGCCGCCAACGCCGCCTCGGCTCCGTTCGGTGGGCCCTATGCCGGTATCCAGGGCTCGATCGGCCAGGTCGATGACGTCCATGTCGACGAGGATTATTGGTACACCAATACCTCGGGCTCGCTCACCAGCGATCGCGGCGCGCTCGTCGGCCTTCGCGCTGGCTACGACATCCTCTCGGGCAATCTGCTCGCCGGTGTCATGGCTGAGGCGTCGTTCGGCAAGATCGATACTCACCAGGAGACCAGCGCCGACCCGATCAACGACCCGCATTACGCCATCGGCACCAAGGTCAAATTCCTTGGTTCCGTCCGCGGTAAGCTCGGCGTTGCGCAGGGCAAGCTCGCGGCGTTCGTCACCGGCGGTCTCGCTTTCTCCGATGCGAAACAGCGCTTCGGCGACACCGACGGCTCGGACGAGTTCTTCAAGGGCAAGGGCGACCGGACCGGCTACGTCCTCGGCCTGGGCGCCGCCTGGGCGATCGGCAAATCGACCCTCGGGATCGACTACAGCCAGTACAAGTTCGGCGCGAAGCACCACGAGGTGATGTACGACGTTGGTGACCCCAGCGGCTTCTTCTTCAAGCAGGACTATAAGGTCCGCGTGCTGACGCTGAGCTTCAACTACGGCTTCTAATCAGCAGTCGTTGAAACAAGGGGAGGGCCTGGCGGCGACGCCGGGCCCTTTTCCTTGTTCGGTTCAGCACTCCTCGAGCCGCTTGCCCGCGGTCTCCTTGAGGAACAGCAGCGACACGACCACCGAAATGCCGGTGAACACGACCGAGTACCACAAGCCCTCGTAGATATTCCCGGTGATCGCGACGAGCGCGAAGCTGGTGAACGGCAGCAGCCCGCCGACCCAGCCGGTGCCGAAGTGATAGGGCAGCGACATCGCGGTGTAGCGGACGCGCGTCGGGAACATCTCGACCAGGGCCGCCGCCTGCGGACCGTAGAGCGCGGTCGCGGCAACCACGAACAACAGCAGAATGATGATCAGCAAGGTCATGTTGGCGTGCGCCGGGTCGGCGCTCTTGGGGTAAGCCGCAAGCTCGAGCTCGGCGCCGATGGCGTCGGCGGCCTTGACCTTCAGTGCCTTGAGATCGGCCGCGCTGAGTCCGGTGCCGTCCTCAACCGGCACGGTTTCGGTCCCGATGATCACCTTGGTCTGGCCGTCGCTCGCGGCCCGCGTCTGGAATGAAATGCCTCTGGTGATGAGGACGCTCTTGGCGATGTCGCAACCGCTGTCGAATTTCGCCGTGCCGAGCGGATCGAACTGGACGGAGCAGGTCGCTGGATCGGTCGCGACGAACACCGGCGTCGCCTGCTGGGCCTCGACCAGCGCGGGGTTCGCGGCTGCCGCGATCCAGTGCGACGCCGGGAAGTAGAGGACGAGCGCGAGCAGCATTCCGCCGACCATCACCGGCTTGCGCCCGAGCCGGTCCGACAGCGAGCCGAAATAGACGTAGAGCGGCGCGCTGACGACGGTCATCACGATCAGCAGCAGGTCCTTGGTCTGGGCGGGAAGGCCGAGCGAGCGCTCGAGAAAGACCTGCATATAGAAGAAGGTGAAATACCAGACGGCACCCTGCGCGCACATGATCCCGAAGAACGCGATCAGCACGCGCTTCAGGCTCTTGGCATTGCCGAACGCTTCGCGCAGCGGCGCCTTGGTGACTTCCCCATCCTCGCGCAGCTTCATGAACTGCGGGCTCTCCGCGAGCTTGGCGCGCATCCACACCGAGATCGCGAGCAACACCGCGGAGACGAGAAACGGCACGCGCCAGCCCCAGGCGGCGAATGCGTCCTCTCCGACGGATGTGCGCGTGGCGAGGATGACGAGCAATGCTGCGAGCAGCCCAAACGAGGCCGAGGATTGGATCCAGCCGGTCGAGGCGCCGCGTTTCTTATTGGGCGCATGTTCGGCGACGTAGATCGCGGCGCCGCCATATTCGCCGCCAAGCGCGACGCCCTGAAGGATGCGAAGGGCGATGAGCAGGGCCGGTCCGAGCGCTCCGGCCTGCGCATAAGTCGGCAGGAAGCCGATCAGGAAAGTCGCCGCGCCCATCAGACTGACGGTGATCAGGAACGCGCCCTTGCGGCCCAGGCGGTCGCCGATGACCCCAAAAATGAGCGCGCCCAATGGACGGAAGACGAATCCCGCGCCGAACAGAGCGAGCGCCGCGAGCAATGCCGACGTCGCGTCCAGTCCCGCGAAAAAGACCTTGGAAATGACCGGGGCGAGGCTGCCGAAGATGAAAAAGTCATACCATTCGAACGCGGTGCCCGCGGATGAGGCGATGATGACTCGCGCCATGCCCCAAGCCTTATGCTGATGTGATTCGGCCACGCTCGCCATCGCGCTCTCCCCGTGCAGAGGGATAAAGCCTTATTGGCGTCCCGCAAGCAGCGCGTCGACCACGCTCGGATCGGCCAGCGTCGAGGTGTCGCCGAAGCCGTCGGTCGCGCCTTCGGCGATCTTGCGCAGGATGCGGCGCATGATCTTGCCCGAGCGGGTCTTGGGCAACGCCGGGGTGAAGTGAATCTTCTCGGGTGCGGCGAGCGCGCCGATGTCTTTGCGCACTTCCTGCACCAATTCCTTGCGCAACTCGTCCGAGCCTTCTTCGCCGGCGTTCAGCGTCACGAACGCGTAGATGGCGCTGCCCTTGATGTCGTGGGGGAAGGCGACGACCGCGGCCTCGGCGACTTTGGGGTGCGCGACCAGCGCGCTTTCGACCTCGGCGGTGCCGATGCGGTGCCCCGAGACGTTGATCACGTCGTCGACGCGGCCGGTGATCCAATAATAACCGTCCTCGTCGCGGCGGCACCCGTCCCCGGTGAAATACAGACCGGGGTAAGCGGTGAAATAGGTTTGGAAGAAGCGGTCGTGGTCGCCCCAGACGGTGCGCATCTGGCCCGGCCACGAGGCGGCGATGCACAAATTTCCGCTCGCCGCTCCGTCGAGGATGTTGTGGTTGGGGTCGAGCAGCAGCGGCTTGATCCCGGGAAGGGGCTTGGTCGCACTGCCGGGCTTCATGTCGGTCGCGCCGGGGAAGGGCGAAATCAGCGCCGCGCCGGTTTCGGTCTGCCACCAGGTGTCGACGATCGGACAGCGCTCATCGCCGACGACGCGCCAATACCATTTCCACGCTTCGGGATTGATCGGTTCGCCGACGGTGCCGAGCAGGCGCAGCGACTGGCGCGAATGCGCCGTCACCGGCGCGTCGCCTTCGCGCATCAGCGCGCGGATCGCGGTCGGCGCGGTATAGAAAATGGTGACGCCCAGCCGGTCGACCGTTTCCCAGAACCGGCCGAAATCCGGGTAATTGGGGACGCCGTCGAACATCACGCTGGTCGCGCGGCTCATCAGCGGGCCGTAGACGACATAGGTATGGCCGGTGATCCAGCCGACGTCGGCGGTACACCAGAAGACGTCGTCCTCGCGGTAGTCGAACACCCAGTCGAAGGTGGTCGCGGCCCACACCGCATAGCCGCCGGTCGTGTGGACCACGCCCTTGGGCTGGCCGGTCGAGCCCGACGTGTAGAGGATGAACAGCGGGTCCTCGGCGTTCATCACGGCCGGCTCGCAATCCGTCGCCAGGCCGTCGCGCAAATCGGAATAAGCCACGTCGCGGCCGGGCTTCATCGGCACGGCGGCGCCGGTGCGGGTGACGACGATGACGGTCGGGACATCGCGTTGTTCAAGTGCGGCGTCGACGTTGCGCTTCAGCGGGATATGCTTGCCGCCGCGAATGCCCTCGTCGGCGGTGATCACGGCGCAAGCGTGGCAATCGACGATCCGGCCGTGAAGGCTCTCCGGCGAGAAGCCGCCGAACACCACCGAATGGATTGCGCCGATCCGAGCGCAAGCGAGCATCGCCGCCGCCGCCTCGGGGATCATCGGCATGTAGAGCATCACCCGGTCGCCACGGCGGATCCCGCGTTGCAGAAGCAAATTGGCAAAGCGGCAAGTCTCTTCGTACAGCTCGCGATAGGTCCAGGCCTGACCCGCTCCGGGTTCGTCGGGTTCGAAGATCAAAGCGGTGCGGTCGCCGTGCTCGGCGAGGTGACGGTCGAGGCAGTTGACCGAGAGGTTGAGTTCACCGTCGGCGTACCATTTGATCCCGAAATTCGCCTCATCGAACGACCAGTCGCCAGCCTGGGTGGGGAATTTGTTCCAGGTCAGGCGCTTCGCCTGGTCGAGCCAGAATTCGTCGGGGTCCGATTCCTCGAAACGGTTGAGTTCCGCGAGCTCCCACGGGCCGATGCGGGCGTTAAAGCCAGCAGGAACGGGATGGACCGCTTCGCTCACACGCCATGGCTCATGTCGATCACGAAGCGGTACCGGACATCGTTCCTCAATAGGCGCTCGTACGCCTCATTGACCTGGTCCATCCGGATCATTTCGCAATCGGGATAAATGCCCTCGGCCGCGCAGAAATCGAGCATTTCCTGCGTCTCGGGAATGCCGCCAATCGCCGAGCCGCCGACCGCGCGGTTCCACCAGATGAGGTTCGCGCCGATGAACGGGGGCATCTGGGTCAGTGCGCCGACAATGACCATCCGGCCCGACCGGCCGAGCAGTTGCAGATAGCCGTCAATTTCATGAGGCACGGGGATAGTGTTGAGGATGAAGTCGAAGCGCGTCGCGGCGGCCTGCATCTGCGCCGCGTCGGTCGAGATAATGACGTCGTGCGCGCCCAAGCGCCGCGCGTCCTCGCCCTTGGCCGGGGTGGTAGTGATCATCGTCACGTGCGCGCCCATTGCGGCGGCGAGCTTCACGCCCATGTGCCCGAGCCCGCCGAGCCCAATGACCGCCACCTTGGTGGTCGGTCCGACATTGTATTGGCGCAGTGGCGAATAGGTCGTGATCCCGGCGCACAGCAACGGCGCGGTCAGCGCCGGATCCATGCCGGCGGGAACCTTCAGGACGAAATGGTCGCGGACGACGATGTGGTCGGTGTAGCCGCCCTTGGTGATCGTCCCGTCGTGATAATCGGCGCTGTTGTAAGTCTGGACGCAGCCCTTGCGACAGAACACTTCCCAGCCGGCGAGGCACTGGTCGCATTCCATGCAGCTGTCGACCATGCAGCCGACGGCAACGGTGTCGCCGACCTGGTGGCGGGTGACCTCGTTGCCGATCGCGGTGACGGTGCCGACAATCTCGTGGCCCGGGATCACCGGGTAGTTGGAATTGGCCCAGTCGTTGCGGCAGGTATGGAGATCGCTGTGGCAGATCCCGGCATAGGTGATCTGGATCGCGACATCGTCCGGGCGGAGCGCGCGGCGTTCGAACTCCATCGGCCGCAACGGCTGATCGGGAGCGTCGGTGCCCCAGCCCTTGGCGGGGGTCGGCTGGTTGGTGGCTTCCTGAGGGCTCGCGGGTTGTGGTTCTGCGGTCGTGGCCATGTCAGCCTCCTATCGTGATCGTTCCAAAACGCGGCGTGCCTGGATGAGATGCGGGCGGTCGACCATTTTGCCACCAACCGAAAGCACCCCGGCGTCGGGCTGTGCCTCGAACGCGGCGACGATTTCCGCGGCGTGCCGGACGTCCTCGGCGGAGGGCGTGAACGCGGTGTTGATGATTGAGACCTGCGCCGGGTGGATGGCGAGCTTGCCGGTGAAGCCTTCGCGCCGCGCGGCCTCGGCTTCGGCCTGAAGTCCGGCGTCGTCCTTGAAGTCCGCGAACACGCCGTCGACCGGCTGGACCCCGGCAGCGACCGCGCCGGCGAGGCACAGTGAGCGGGATAGCTGGTAGGTGAAGCTGAGTTCGCCGCTGGCATCATATTTGGACGATGCGCCGAGCGCCGCCGATAAATCCTCCGCGCCCCAGCTCATCGCGGCGAGGGGCGACCCGAGATCGCGGTAGCTGAGCAGGTTGAACAGGCTGGCCGGAGTCTCGGTGACGATGGCATGGACCGGGATGTTGCCGGTTCGGTGAGCCAGCTGGGTCACGTCCGCGCCGCTTTCCGTCTTGGGCAAGACGATGCCGTGGACGTAAGCGCTGCCGATCAACGTCAAATCGTCCTTGTGGAATTCGCTGCCGGGGGGATTGATCCGCACCCACCATTCGGGGCCGTTCGAGCGCTTCGGCAGGGTCTTGAGGATGTCGCGGGCCGTGGCCTTCTGCGTCGGCGCGACGCTGTCCTCGAGGTCGAAGATGATGGCGTCGGCCTCGCTGTCGAGCGCTTTGGCGATCTTCTTTTCGCTGTCCGCCGGCACGAACAGCCAGCTGCGCGGCGTCATGACGGCTTCTTGAGCAGGAGCGCAGTGCGAGTGCATTCGCACACCAACTCATTCCGCTGGTTGAAACTGCGGTGCGCCCAGGTGACGATGCCGGCGTTGGGGCGAGAGTTGCTCGCGCGGACGGCGACGCACTCGGTTTCGCTGCGCAGGGTGTCGCCGGCGAACACGGGGCTGGGGAATCTGAGCGCGTCGTAGCCGAGGTTGGCGACCAAAGTGCCGAGCGTCGTGTCAGCGACACTGACGCCGATCATCAGCCCGAAAGTGTAGACCGAATTGACCAAAGGCTTGCCGAATTCGGACGCGGCGGCGGCTTCATGGTCGAGATGCAGCGGCTGCGGATTGTGGGTCAGGGCCGAAATGAGGACGTTGTCGGTCTCGGTCACCGTGCGCCGCACCGCATGCTCGACGCGGTCGCCGATCTGCCATTCGTCGAAATACCGTCCGGCCATGAGCCCGCTCTAGGCAGGCAGCAGCAACTCGGCAACGGCTTCGGTGATCGCGTCGCCGTCGAGGCGGTAGGCGGCGTAGAGATCGGGCAGGCTGCCGGTCTGGCCAAAGCGCTCGACGCCGAGTGGCGCGACGCGCTGACCGAGCACGCCGCCGAGCCACGACAGCGACGCGGGCGCGGCGTCGGCGAGGGTCACGAGGCCGGCGGAAGGCGACAATTGCGAAAGGAGCGTTTCCACGTGTGAGGGGCCCCCTCCACCATCCTTTGGATGGTCCCCCTCCCCGTTCCGGGGAGGATTTTTCCAGCGCGACGCCTGGGCGGCGGTCCAGCCGCGGTGGAGCAGGTCGGGCGAGGTGATTGCGAGCAGGCCGAGGCCGGGAATGTCGGCCGTGAGCTCGCCCCAGGCAGCGAGCGCTTCGGGCATCACCGCACCCATCGCGACGATCGCGGCTTCTGCGCCGGGAGCGGGCGGGCGGAGCCAGTAGCCGCCTTGAAGCGCACCTTCGCGCCAGCTGTCGTCCGGGCGCTCGACCTGGGTGATGGTGCGGGTCGAGAGGCGCAAATAGGTGCTTTCACCGGCGGGATCGTCGATCAGCCGAAAGGCGTACTCCATCATCGCCGCGAGCTCGTCGGCATAGGCCGGCTCGTAATGGCGGAGGCCAGGTTGGCCGAGGGCGATCAGTGGCGGATTGATCGACTGGTGCGCGCCGCCTTCCGCGCCGAGCGTAATCCCGCTCGGGGTCGCGACAAGCAGGAAACGTGCGTCCTGGTAGCAAGCGTAATTGAGCGCATCGAGCCCGCGGGCGATGAACGGATCGTAGAGCGTGCCGATGGGGAACAAGCGGGTTTCGAACAGGTCGCCGGCGAGCCCGGCGGCGGCGAGCATCAGGAACAGATTGTTCTCGGCGATGCCGAGTTCGATGTGCTGGCCATCCTGATCGGCCGACCATTTTTGCGCCGATGCGATCTTATGCTGGGCAAAAACATCGGCGACCGCGTCGCGGCGAAACAGGCCGCGCTGGTTGACCCACGCGCCGAGGTTGGTCGAGACGGTGACGTCGGGCGAGGTAGTGACGATGCGGTCGGCGAGTTCGCGGCCGGCCTTGGACAGATCGAGCAAAATCCGGCCGAACGCCGCCTGGGTCGATTGCTCGCCGCCGGCGGGGGCTGGAATCGCCGGAACGTCAATTTCGCCAAACGCGCGGCGGCGCTTTTCGCGGAGGATGCGGCTGCGATCGAGCAGCGATTGGACGCCCGGCCGGGCATTGTCGCCGACGCTTTCGAGCGGCTCCCACTCATGGCCTTCGCGCACGCCCATCGCATCGCGCAGCGCGGCCATCTGCGTCGGGTTCATCAGGCCGGCGTGATTGTCCTTGTGGCCGGCGAACGGCAGGCCGTAGCCCTTGATCGTCCAGGCGATGAACAGGGTGGGCACGTCATCCCGCGCGGCGTCGAAAGCTTCGACCAGGCTGTCCATGCAATGGCCGCCGAGATCGGTGAACAGAGCGGCGAGCGCGGCGTCGTCATGATCCCTGAGGAACGCAGTGGCACCTTTGCCGAGTTCGGCGGCGATCCGCGCGCGCCACGCCGCGCCGCCCTGGTAATGGAGCGCCGACAGTTCGGCGTTGGGCAGGGCTTCGAACCACGCCTTGAGCTTGGGATGCTGGTCGAGCGCGGCCTTGAGCGCTTTGCCGTAGCGCAATTCGACGACCCGCCAGCCGCAGCTTTTGAAAATCTCGTCGAACCGCTCGAACATGCGGTCTGCGCTGGTCGCGTCGAGGCTCTGGCGGTTGTAGTCGACGATCCACCACAGGTTGCGGACGTCGTGCTTGGCGCCCTCGATGATCGCTTCGTAGATATTGCCTTCGTCGAGCTCGGCGTCGCCGATCAAAGCGACGAAGCGGCCGCGATCCCGGCCGTTGAGCCAGCCGTGCGCCGCGAGATAATCTTGGACCAGGCTGGCGAACAACGTGACCCCGACGCCAAGGCCGACCGAGCCGGTCGAGAAGTCGACCGGGATCTTGTCCTTGGTCCGGCTGGGATAGGATTGCGCGCCGCCGAAGCCGCGGAAATTCTCGAGCGCCTCGCGGCTCTGCGAACCGAGCAGATAATGGATCGCGTGGAGCACCGGCCCGGCGTGGGGCTTGACCGCGACGCGATCGTTTTCGCCGAGCGCGTGGAAATAGAGCGCGGCCATGATCGCGGTCATCGACGCGCAGCTCGCCTGATGACCGCCGACCTTTAGCCCATCGGCGCTGTCGCGGATGTGGTTGGCGTGATGGATGGTCCAGGCCGAGAGCCAGCGCAGCCGATCGTCGAGGAGCTTCAGCGCGGCGATGTCGGTGGTGACGGTCTTGAGCATGGATTTCGCCTAAACCAGCGCGGCGGTCACGCAAAGCGACGTTGCCAGCGAAAGTTGACAAAGTTGGCACCCCGACGCGCGCGCGGGTTCGTCGAGGCCGTCGCCGGGAAGGTCGTCTTGTCGACCAAATTGTCGAGGTGCAGTCCAGCGTGCCGATCGCGCATCGGGGCTGGGGTGAAATCGAGCGGGCTGGGGCGTGGGCATGCGCGATCTGTAACCAAATAGGTGTGGCGTAGGAAAGCTAAAATTACCGATGAGGTCAGATTGGGGGCAATTACATACTTGACGTAGGACAGCCAATGAGCGACTCGCAAAGCCCTTCGGAGGGCAGCATCACCGCGTTGGTTCGGGTTCTGTCGGAGGAGCTTCTTCATCAGGACCCGCGCGCTGTTGATCTGAGCGACGGGGCTCTAGCTCGCCTTCGATTGTTTGAATCCATCGACGTGTTGGAAGCGGTCGGCGTTGTCCTCGCCCGCTCTCGCGAAATTTTGAACGGCTGATCCGATAATCTGCAACATTCGGCATCGATAATTCCGCGTCAGGAAGCGCGGCCAACTCCTCCGCTGTGAGAGCTGCCACGGCATCCAGCACCAGCTTTTCAGCTTCTTCGATGCTCTTCTTTATGTGTTCGCGCGCTACTTCGACGTAATGGAGAAGCTGCTTACCTTCGTCCGCAACCCACCCGACGAAGCGCATGAAGACCTGATTGTAGCCAGCAGGAAGAAGCTGGCCGCCAACCTCCAGGGCAATGACAACGATGTTATGCTGCCGCTGTGGGCCGAAGTTATGCGCCACAAAGGCATCACGTATATCAAGGAGTTTCCGACAGTAGCCCTCCCAGCCTTCCATGTGGCCGTAGACGGTCTTGGGCTTGAGCTTGTTAGGGTCTCTAGTGCTGAAGCAGGCGCAATACAGGATGATGCCGTCGCGGAAGAGACTGGACGATATTGTCGCGAACTCGCCCTCCCTCATGCCCTCCGAGAAAGCGAATTTATCGAAGTAGAGTGATAGCGTGCTGTAAGCTGCGTTCAGGTCCGCTTGGAGTAGATAAAGCTCGGCCAGATAATCAGCTTCTGGCGTTGCGAGAAACTTGAGATGCTCTGGATATGGAGTAACATCTATCGTCATAACCATTGCTCACAAACAAGACGATTCTTCCGACCGAGAAACCGCCAAACGAGCAGACGCCACTCTTAAGCGGATGCTCGCGACTCCTCCCAAACCGCACAAGGATAGCAAGCTTGGCAAGCGGCGGGAGTCTCAGGCGAGATAATGTAGTGCCAGTGCCGCAAGCCACGCCAGCGGCCAGAGGCACTTGTGCACGGCAAATTCTACTACGGTCACTGTTGTGCGCCGCCTCATCGCCGTTCCTTTCTAGCCGCTACGCCAAGTAGATACTGGCCGCGCAATTTCGGCTGTAGGTCCAGATGATACAGTCAGAAGGGGTACGGCGCTTAGGTTCACGTCACGCTGGGCCATGCTACGTTCTTAGATTTGGGAAAATTTAGGACCCCGACCAGCGCTCGCGGCGCTCGCCAGTTCAAGTCAAAATCAGTCCTTCGACAAGCTCAGGACGAACGGTGTTCGGGGACCTTCTTGAGGGCGAGCTGACCGAGCTCTTCCGCGACGAATAGGCCGATGTCCGCTTTCCCTTTGCGGGCACTCGGTCTTCCGATAGCATGGCATTTCAGGAGACCATTATGCCGAGGATATTCTGCGCGGCGTTGTTGGCAGCGGCGGCTCTCGTCCGGCCGGCATCGGCGCAGAACGCCGATGTGGCAAAGAAGGTCGAAGCGCTCGGCAAGATTAGCAGCGCGACGTCGCCGACATTTTCACCGGACAGTCGGCGGATGGCTTACCTCTCGAACGAGAGCGGAAGCCCGCAAATCTGGGTGCGCGACCTCAGCACCGGGGCTGCGCGGCAGGTCACCAATCTCGTGGATCCGGTCGGCAGCGTCTTCTGGTCCCCCGCGTCGGACCGGCTGGCCTATTCGGTTCTCCCCGGCGGCGGCCTCAACACGCAGATTTGGGTCATCAACGCCGACGGCAGTGGGGCCGTGCGGCTTACGCCAGGAGGCAAGGAGAATAACGGTCTGAGCGGGTGGACCCGTGACGGCACCCGCCTCATGGTTGACAGCAACAAGGACCATCCAGCCGCCCGAGACCCCGCATTGATAGATGTCGCGACGGGCAAGTGGACCATGCTCGCGGCGGACAAGGGCCTGAACTCCCTGTCGGACGTGCGCGCCGACCGCGCGGTCCTCGGTCGGCTGATCGGCCGGGGGGACGTCAACGGTTACCTGATCGAGCTCCGGACGGGCAAAGAGGCGCTTCTGACGCCGCACGAGGGCAAGGCCGAGACCGACTGGGGCGAGCTGTCGCCCGATGGCCGGACGGTATACGTCATTTCGAACGTCGGCCGCGACAGCCAGGCCTTTGGCACCATTAAAGTCGGAGCCGATGCCAAACCTTCGCCGATCCGCTACTTCGCCGAGCGCGACGACGCCGTCGCCGAAGGTGCGGTGCTGAGCGACGACGGGAGCACTGCCGCGTTGGTGTGGAACGTGGGCGGCCGTTCCGAGCTGGCGTGGCTCGACATCGCATCACGACGCGTCCGGCCGGGGCCGAAGCTGCCCTTCGACCTGGCCTTTCCCGCTGAGTTCAGCGCCGACGGGCGAACGCTCGCGGTGGTCGGCGCGGGCGCGGATCGCACCACCGACATCTACCTGATCGACATCGGTTCCGGCGCGATCGTCCAGACGACGCAAAGCAGGCACGACGGGGTGAACCTCGCCGAACTCGTGCGTCCCGAGCTCATCGCCTACAAGGCGCATGACGGAGTGCCGCTATCCGGCTGGCTGTACAAGCCGCGGGGCGCCACTGGACCCATGCCCGTCGTTTTCATCTATCATGGCGGTCCGGAAGGCCAGGCTCGACCGACCATGAGCGCTGATGCGCAGGCCCTGGCTGCAAGCGGGATAGCCGTGTTTGCTCCCAACGTTCGCGGCTCGTCCGGCTTCGGCAAGGCATTCATGGCGATGGACGACGGCGCCAAGCGCGTCGGCGCCGTCCGCGACATCAAGGCGACTACGGACGCGCTAGTGGCCAGGGGGATCGCCGATCCGAAGCGTGTTGGGATAATGGGCGGAAGCTACGGCGGCTATATGGTGATGGCTGCCGTGACGGAATTCCCGGACATGTTCGCGGCCGCCGCCGACCTGTACGGGATCGTCAATTTCGAGAGCTTCTTTCGCGAATCCGAGCCCTGGATGGCTGCGATTTCGACGACCGAGTATGGCGATCCGGCCACTCAGCTCGACGTCCTGCAGGCCCTTTCCCCAATCCATAAACTGGACCGGGTGAAGACGCCGCTGTTCGTCCTCCACGGTGCGAACGACACCAACGTGCCGGTCGTGGAAGCAGAACAGATCGTTGCCGCGATGAAGACGCGCGGCGTGCCCGTGAGGTACACGCTGTTCCCGGATGAGGGTCATGGCTGGCGCAAGACTCCGAACCGGGTCCGGTCGACGACGGAGATCGTCGGATTTTTCGTCGACCATCTGAAGCCCACCGCCCCGTAAGCATCCCAAGCGAGCGCCATAGATGAGCAGTCGGAGACGCGCCGGCGCTTCGCGGATCGCTTCATCTGCCGCCAATCAGGGACAGAATCGCGTCCGGGGGAGCAACAAGTCGCTGTTCTGTACGTTGCTTGAGCGGGGCTTGAACAGGGTAGCGACGGGCTGTGCCACGCATCCGGGCGGCCCCAAAAGGAGTGAAAAAATGAGAACGACCACGCTGTTAATGGCGGCGGGCGCTCTAATCGTTTCGCCTGCCACAATCCTTGCGCATCCCGGCCAGGGCGGCGGAGCAGGCCCGAGCGCATCCATGGGCGCATCAATGGGCCGGGGCCCGATGAGCCAGCCAACTACGAACACCAGCCTAGGTTCGACCAACGGAACCGGCTGGAACCACACGAACGGCCCGGCCCACGCCACCGGTCAGCCCAATCAATCGTGCGAGACCACGGGCACGACGCCAGGGCATTCCGCGACCGCGCCAGGCTCGGCGTTCAATCCCGACGGCAAGGCCGGAACGCAATATGCCGGCGAGAAACCCCAGAACTCGCGGAATACAGCGTCGGTGTCGCAATATGACGTGGCTTGCGCCCATCAGCCTCACTGAGGCGGCTTGAATCGCTGGAGGGGTGGCGCGACGCGCACCCCTCTAGTCGGCATCGCCACAGCTATTTTCGCGGGAGTTAACGCCCCAGTTGAGCCGGGGTCGTCGCTTCTTGCGAAGCGGGAACCGTGTTGTGGCTCAACTCAAAATTGTCTTTGTGGAACCCCGGCGCGACCTGCGTTCCGGCCGGGAATTCGGCACAGGCCGACAAAGCGAGCGGGGTAGTCGCAATCACAATCAGCTTCATGGCATTTCCTTCCGCGTGCCCGATCGCTCGGGCCGTCGGCGCATCCGCTACACGTCAGTAGTGCCGCGGGCGACGGCCAGGATGAGGCTGGTCCATGTCGGGACAGTCCGGGAATGGTGCGCCGTGAGACACGGAAGCCGTCACGGAAGTAAATTCCGTGACGTCGATCGACACGGCTAGGCGGCTTCGGCCTGGTCGTGCTCGGCGTCGAAGCGGGCCTGCGCGCCGTGGATTGCCCCGACATTGTCCATCGCCCAGTTGGCGAGACCGCAAATCGGGACCTGCAGCGACTGGCCGAGCGCGGTCAGCTCATAATCGACCCGCGGCGGGATGGACGGCGTGACGGTGCGGTTGACGAGGCCGTCGCGCTCGAGGTTGCGCAGGGTCAGCGTCAGCATGCGCTGCGACACGCTCGGGATCTCACGCCGAAGCTCATTGAAGCGCTTCGATCCGCTGCCCAGCGTCTGGACGACGAGCACCGTCCATTTGTCGCCGATCCGCGAGAGCAGGGTGCTGATCGTGCGGCATACGGGATTGCTCGGGTCCTTCATCGTTGGTCTCCAGTCACAGCGGTGTTCCCACACCACAAATTTGTTCGTCTGCCACAAAAAAGTGCGTTCTTGCGAGCGATTCGCTGGTGGTTATTTAGGGTGCCTCAGTAACAATTCCATACCAAGGAGGCAATAGTGACCATCTTGCATATCGATAGCAGCATCAACGGCGAGCAGAGCGCCAGCCGTCAGCTGACCAAGCATATCGTCGATCAGCTCAAAGGCGCCCAGTGGGGCGAACAGATCGTCTATCGCGACCTCGTCGCGAGCCCGCTGCCGCACCTGACGTTCGCCGAGTTCGCCGACACATCGGTGCTCGACGAATTCCTCGCCGCCGACACCATCGTGATCGGCGCACCGATGTACAACTTTACCATTCCAACCCAGCTCAAGACCTGGTTCGACCGCATTGCGATCTCCGGCACGACCTTCCGCTACACGGAAAACGGCCCCGAAGGCCTGGTCGGCGACAAGCGCGTGATCATCGCGCTGGCGCGTGGCGGCTTCTATGGTGAGGGATCGCCGACGGCCGCCTTCGAGTTCGTCGAGCGATACCTCAAGGCCGCGTTCAACTTCCTCGGCATCGAACCTGAATTCGTCGTCGCCGAAGGACTCGCGGTGAGCCCCGAGCAGCGCGAGCAGGCAATCCAGCAGGCACTCGGCGACGGCATTCGCCTCGCGGCATAAAATTCGAATGGGCGAGGCGGTCGCCCCCCTCCCGCTTTGCCCGCCTGCGATCGCAGCACGCGACGATCGCAGCATGAGCCCCGGCGCTTCGGTGATCCCCTCCACGAAGCGCCGGGGCTCATTTCATGTCACGCTGGCCTTCGTCGCGCGTTGATCGGCGCGAAAGGAGGTTTCCGATGACCGAACTCAAGGAAGCCCAGCGCGACCATCTCGACAGCGACAAGTTCGCGTTCCCCAAGGAGCGCAAGGAACCGATCCACAACGCCAGCCATGTGCGCAATGCGATCGCCCGGTTCGATCAGGTCGAGGGCGTCAGCGACGACGAGCGCGACGCGGCCTGGCGGCGGATCAAAAAGGCCGCCGAAAAGCATGGCGTCGAGGTCAGCGAAAAGAGTTGGCGCGAGCTCGGCAAGAAAGCCTAGCCCGCGCCACCTCCGGTCAACTGCCTGGCTTGATCAGGCGACTTCGACCGCCGCGGTCGCGGCCTGCGTGATCAGCCGCGCGACCTCGGCCGGCTTCGAGACATAGAAAGCGTGGCTGCCGGCGGTCTCGACGACCTCGGCGCCGGCGCGCGCTGCCATTTGACGCTGCGCGGGCGGCGGGATCATGTGATCTTCGGTGGCCACGAGATAGTGGCTCGGCTTCGACTTCCACGCCGGCACGGTGACTTTGCCGCCGAGCGCCTCGAGGCCCCACGGCACCTGCGAATCCGCCATGAACTGCGCGAGGCCCGGCTCGACGTCGGCCGCGAACGAGGCCGCGAATTGTGCGCGATCGAGGAACAGGAAGCCGTCCTGCGGCGGCAGGATCGGCGGAACCGACGCGCCGGGAGGCGGATTGGCGATGAGCGTTTCAACCGACTCGCCCGCATCGGGAGCGAAGGCGGCGACATAGGCCAGGCTGGCGACCTTGGGATCGTTGCCGGCCTCGGTGATGACGACACCGCCATACGAGTGGCCGACGAGGACCACCGGGTGCTTGGCGGCCGCGATCGCGCGCCGGGTGAAGGCCACGTCGTCGGTCAGCGAAATAGTCGGGTTCTGGACGACGATCACTTCATAGCCGTCATTGGTCAGGATCTGGTGGACCCCCTGCCAGCCGGAGCCATCGACAAATCCGCCGTGAACCAGGACGACGCTAACGGGCTTCTCGGTCATTGTTTCGTTCCTTTCTATTCATGCGATAATCATTATCGCGATAATTATCTATTACGACTCGACCGCGAGCCTTGTCAAGGCAATATTTATCGCGATAATGAATGGCGGAGGAATGATCATGAAACTGCCTCTCGACAGCCAACTCTGCTTCTCGCTGTACGCAACAACGATTGCGGTGAACCGCCTCTACAAGCCGATGCTCGACAAGCTCGGCGTGACCTATCCGCAATACCTCGTTCTTAGCACATTGTGGGAGCAGGGAAGCCTGACAATTTCGGCGATCGCCGACGCGCTGGCGCTAGAGCCGAGCATGATCACGCCGTTGGTCAAGCGGCTCGAAGCGGCCGGCTTCGCGACCCGCGAGCGCAATCCGAAGGACGAGCGGCAGGTCATCGTCAGCCTCACCGCCAAAGGGTTCTCGTTGAACGAGAAGACCGCCTGTCTCACCGACACATTGCTCGAACGGTCCGGGCTCACGCCCGAGCAGCTGACCGGCCTGAACGACCAGGTTCAAGCGCTTCGCGACGCGCTCAGCGGAAGCTAGCCAAAGTTTACTCCGATTCGGATTTAATTCATTCAAATCGGATGGAATTTCGGTCGCCGGATTAAGAGCCTCCTAACGCCTCCCGGTTAGACCTGCGGGCCTCACGACGGGGCGAGCATGGGCAAATCTGAAACCGATAAGGCATTGATTAGCGAAGTGGCCCTGCCGGCCGCAATCGCCCTGTTATTGCTGTCGGCAATCGTGGCCACGATCCTGCATTTTTCGACCGTCCAGTCGGACCAGCTGGCAGCCGCGCGTCAAAACTACCGCGTAGGTCTGGCGGTCGAGCACAGCGTCGCCGCAATCGCCAACGACCAGGAGGCGTCGACCTATTGGGACGACGCAGTGATCCAGACGCGCAAGCGCCCACTCGACCTCGAATGGATCGACAATAATCTCGGCATCTGGTTTCATACTTATTACCACGTCGACGATGTCTATCTGCTGGATCAGCGCGACACGCCGATCTATGCGATGCAGCGCGGTCACCGGGTCCGGCCGGACTCGTTCCGCGAGGCGATTCCGGCGCTCAAACTGGCCAAGCGGCTGCGGAGCAAATTGACGTCCACGAGGCTGATCCCGGTGGGCGGCGAAGGGCGGACGGTCGGCGCCTCCGAATATGCTGTCATCGGGGGCCATCCCGCGGTGATCAGCCTGAAGCCGATCTTGTCGGAAACTGGCGCGATACGACAGCCGCCGGGATCGGAATATATCCACGTCGCGGTGCGCTATCTCGATGGCGCCTTCCTCGATCGGCTGGCCAAAACCTACGGGATCGACAGGCCGCGGTTCAGCTGGACCAAGCCGCAAACCACTGCCTTGCCTTTGCGCCAACCGGATGGGCGGGTACTCGGCTACATCGCATGGACGCCGTTCAAACCGGGCGCGCAAGTCGAAGCCAAGATGGTGCCCGTACTGATCCTTGTGTTCTTCGGATTGGGCGCCTTGCTCAGCTTGCTGTTCCTGCGCATCCGCCGCAGCCGTATGGAGCTCGAGGCGAGCCGCGCGCAGGCGCAGCATCTGGCCTTCCACGACAGCCTGACCAGCCTGCCCAACCGCGCCCTGTTCGAAGATAGGCTCGAGCTCGCGCTCGCGCGGCGCGGGTCGAAGGTCGCCGTTCTGATGCTCGACCTCGATCGCTTCAAAGCGGTCAACGATACGCTAGGGCATCAAGCGGGCGACGCGTTGATCCGGCAATTTGGCGAGCGCCTGACGGCGCTGACGCGGGAGTGCGACACCATCGCGCGCCTCGGTGGGGACGAGTTCGCGATTGTCATCGAGAATGCCGACCTGGCCGACATCCGCCAGCTCGCCAAGCGGATCCTCGCCGACGTCCGTCGGCCGTTCGAGCTCTCCGGAACGCAAGTATATGTCGGGGTCAGCGTGGGGATTGCGTTGTCGCCCCAGGTCGGCGTCGAGCGGCTCGAGTTGGTGCGCCGTGCCGACATCGCTTTGTATCGGGCTAAGGACTCCGGGCGGGATGCCTATCGCCTGTTCAGCCCGGAGATGGACGACGGCGTCAAACTGCGCAGCACGATCGAAGGAGAGTTGCGCAACGCGGTCGCCGCCGGGACCGGCCTGCGGCTTCACTATCAGCCGGCGGTCGGCGAGAACGGCGCGATCGTCGGGGTCGAAGCGCTGGTCCGCTGGCAGCACGCTCGGCGCGGCCTGACGTCCGCAATCGAATTCATTTCGGTCGCCGAAGAAACCGGCCTGATCGTTCCGCTCGGCGACTGGGTTCTGCGCGAGGCGTGCCTCCAGTCGCTGCGCTGGCCCGGGTTGTTCGTGGCGGTGAACCTTTCGCCGGTGCAGCTTCGTTCGCCCGGCTTTTTCGACCGCGTGATGCGGACGGTTAATGTGACGCGGGCAGATCCGAGCCGGATCCAGTTCGAAGTGACAGAGCGTGCATTGCTCGATGAAGACGACACGGTGCGTTCGACCCTCGCGAAATTCCGCGCGGCCGGCTTCAAGATCGTGCTCGACAATTTCGGCACTGGCCATTCATCGCTGAGTTCGCTGCGCAGGTTCGAGGTCGACAAGATCAAGATCGACAAAAGCTTCATCCAGAATCTCGGCGACACGGCGGATTCGGGTGCGATCGTGACCGCGGTGCTGGCGCTCGGCCATGCCATGGGGCTGACGGTTTCGGCCGAAGGCGTCGAAAGCGCCGAGCAATGGGCGTTCCTCAAGGGCGCGGGCTGCAACGAATTGCAGGGCCATTACTTTTCGCACGCGCTGCCACCCGAGAAAATCACGCCGTTGCTGGGCGTCGAGCGGCTGTCGTCCGCGGCCTGACCATGCGCCTGCTCTGCGGAGCGCTGATCGCAGCGATGGCGACTTCGGCCGCGGCAGCAGACGTTTCGGGCGAGGCCGGCGTAGTCAGCGACTATCGCTATCGCGGCGTCACTCTGTCGCGCGGCCGCCCGGCGATTCAGGCGTCGGTGACGATCGAGGATGACAGCGGGCTTTATGCCGAGGCCTGGACGTCGACGCTCGAGCGGCCGGGCGACCCGACCGATTCCGAAGTCGATCTCACCGCCGGTTTTTCGAAGGATCTGTCCGAAGCGCTCAACGTGGATCTGTCGGGCTCGTTTTTCGCCTATCCGTCGGCGGCCCCCGACAATTATTATGAGGCGACAGCCCTGGTGACCGCAACGCACGGCGATGCCACGGGAGGCATCGGTTTTAGCTACATTCCGCGGCAGCGCGCGACGCGCGACGACAGCGGCGCGGGCCACGACAATGCTTATCTGTTTGGAACGCTCGATTTTGCGATTCCCAGGACGCCGGTGACGCTGAAATCCGGCATCGGCTACGAGCGCGGGGCGTTCGACGAAGTCGAGCATGGCGGCAAGTGGGACTGGACGCTCGGCTGCGAGGTCGAGTTCAAGCCGGTCAAGCTTGGCCTCGCCTATGTCGGCAGCAACGCCGACGGCGGCGACCGCCACGCGCTGGTCGCGTCTGCTTTCGTCAGCTGGTGAAGCTCACCGGAAGCGCGCCGTCAGCTGGACGCCGTAGGTTCTCGGGTCGCCCGGAATGAAAGTCGCCATGCCGAGTGCGTCGCCGGTGTTGCCCGCGTCCTTGATATATTTCTTGTTGAGGACGTTCTCGACGAAGCCCTCGACGCGGAACTGTCCCCCATTGAAGGTGTAGCCGAGCCGCGCGCTGACCAGCGCGAAGCCCTTCTGGAGTTCGTTTTGGACGGTGTCGGCGACGATCTTGCCGTCGGCCAGGGTCTGCAGGTCGGGCCGGTCGTTGTCGTTATCGAAGAAGACCTTCGACTGGTAGGTCACGGCGGGCGTGAAATCGACGCGGCCGCCGAGCAGATCGGTGGCGAAGGTGCCGCCGGCGGAGAAGGTGTGGTCCGGCGACAGGCGGAAGCGATTGCCATCGAACACGCCCGATTTGAAGCGCGCGTGATTGTACGCATAATTGGCGAACAGGGTCAGATCGCGGCTGGCGCGGTAGCGGGCCTGGCCTTCGAAACCGTAGCTGTCGGCCTTGCCGGCATTGCTGGTGATGAAGATCGTCCCGACTTGCTCGGTGGTCTGGAAGTTCTTGTATTTGTAATAGAAAAGCGCGCCGTCGAGATAGAGGCGGCGGTCGAGCACGGCGGTTTTCGCACCGACTTCGAAACTGTCGACCGTTTCGGAGGCGGCCGGCTCGAAGCGCGCCGGAGCACCGGGCAGGGCCGGGGGCAGCGCCGACAACACCTTGGGACGGCGGCCCCGCGCGTAGATCGCATAGAGGCTGGTGTCGGCGTTCGGTTTGTACCGCGCCAGACCACGCCAGGTGAAACCGTTGTCCTTGAAGTCCTGGTTGAACCGCGCGTCGCCGGGCGTTGCCTGGAAGGTCAGGCCGAACACCGGCACGGGATAAAAGATCGAGGGCGGAATGTTTCTGGCGCCGGGCGCCGCCAGCGCGAGCAGCAACGCATCGCGTTGCGCGGCAGGAAGCGTCAGAGCGCCCAGAAATCCGCCAAGGATCGAACGGCCGTTCTGGATATTGGCTTGGACGCCGGACGACTTGTCGTCGTGGGTCCAGCGCAGGCCGGCGCCGAGCTCGAACTGCGGCGAGACTTTGAACGTGGCATCGCCGAAGATGTCGAAGGCGCTCGTCTTGGAGAAACTGGTCTGGGTCTCGCGGTGAATGTCGGTGAAATTGGCCGCGATGGCATCGGCTATCGCCGGATTGAGCAGGAAGCCCGAGGCCCCAGCAACGCCCTGCAGCAATTGGCTCGTGAAGGCCGGGTTATCGATCAATGAGATCGGGGCGGGATCGCTCGCCGGACGGCCCGGAATAAACCCGCCGCCATTCAGCGCGCCGGCGATTTGCGCGATCACGGCATGCTCGTCGAATTGCGCCGGAGTACGATCCGAGCCTTTTTCGTGAAAGTAGCTGGTGCCGACGAACGCGGTGAGCGGGCCGCCATCGTCCCAGGTCAGCCGCAACTCCTGACTGTATTGCTTGCTCCGCGCGTCGTCGGCGGCGGTGATGACCGGCAGCGACGTGCCGTCGGCGTCGAGCACCTCGAGCGCGTGGAACTGGCGGTAGGCGGTGATCGAGTTGAGCGTCAGGGCATCGTTGAGCTCGGCCTTCATCAGGCCGGTGACGCCCCACACGTTGCGGTTGAGACCAAGGTCACGCCCGCCGTCGAAGCCGGCGCCGGCGCTGAGCGCCACGCCATCGCGGATGCCGGTCCCGCCGAGCACTTCGCCGGTGACCGGGTCGGTCGGGCGAAACGCCAGGGACTTGAACGCGGTGCCTTCCGGCGTGTCCTTTTGATAATTGCCGATGACGTCGAAGGTGATCCGCTCGGACGGGCGGAAGCGCAGGCTGGCGCGCGCAGCTCCGGTTTCGACCGACTGGAAACCATCGCCGCCGAGCAAATTGTCGACTGTGCCGTCGCGCTTCTTGTAGCGGCCGGCGATGCGGATGCCGGCGTTCGGGCCGAGCGGCGCGTTCACCATCGCCTCGCCCAACATGTAATTGAAATTGCCATATTCGCCGCGGGCCATCCCGAACGTCTCGTCGAGGTCGGGCTTGGCCTGGACGATATTGATCGCGCCGATCAGCGCGCCGCGGCCGTAGAGCGTCGATTGGGGGCCCTTCGACACTTCAACGCGCTCGACATCGAACAGCTCGACATAAGCGCCGCGCGGCTTCGAGATCGAGACGCCGTCCTGATAGATGGACACCCGCGGCTCGAAGAAGGCATCGCCCGAATCGGTGGTGATGCCGCGAATGCTGATCGCCGGATCGTTGGGCGACTGGTTCTGCACCGAGAGGCCGGGCGTAAACCGCGCGAGATCCTCGAACTCCTGGATCCCCTGCGCATCGAGAAACTTGCCGGTGTAAGCGGTCACGGCGAACGGGACGTCGATCTGGCGCTGTTCGCGCAACTGGGCGGTGACGATGATCGCCGGCTCGTCGGCGGGTGGGGTTTTGCGCGCCTCGCTGTCGGCCAGCGCGGCCGGTGCGGTCTGGGCCAGTGACGGCGATGCGGATGTCAGGGCCAGCAGGCTGGCCGCCGCAGACAAAGCGCGCGAGTTCATATCTTCCCCCCGATTCTGTGGCTCAGCCAATCGACCAGCCACGTTATGGCATGATGACAGCCGTAGCGGCTTCGGCAAGCCGCATTTCCGCGGGGTTGGACGAAAGGAGCTAGGCGGAGAGCAGCCTAAGGGGGTTTTCGAGATAGCCCTTGAGCGCCTGCATGAAGTTCGCGGCGTCCCAGCCGTCGACCACGCGATGGTCGCAGGAAAGCGAGAGGTTCATGCGTTTGCGAACCTCGATCTCGCCGTCGATGACGACGACCTTTTCCTCGACCTTGTTGACCGCGATGATCGCGACTTCGGGGCGGTTGATCACCGGGGTCGAGGTGACCCCGCCCATCGGGCCGAGGCTCGACAAGGTGATGGTTGAGCCGCTGAGTTCCTCGCGGCTGGCTTTGCCCGAACGCGCGGCGTCGGCGAGGCGCAGGATCTCGGCCGCGATTTGCCAGACGCTCAGGCCCTGGGCGTCGCGGATCACCGGGACCATCAGCCCGTTCGGCGTCTGGGTCGCCATGCCGAGGTGCAGCGCGCCGTGGCGGGTGATGACGTTGGCGTCGTCATCATAGGTCGCGTTGAGCATCGGCCAGTCGGGCAACGCGCGGGCCATGGCGGTGATGAGGAAGGGGAGGAGCGTCAGCTTGGGGTTCGAGCCGCGGTCGCGGTTCATCATCGCCCGCGTATCCTCGAGGTCGGTGACGTCATATTCCTCGACCAACGTGAAATGCGGGATGCGGCGCTTGGCCTCTTGCATGTTCTCGGCGATCTTGCGGCGCAGGCCGACGACCTTGATCGTCTCGTCCTTGCGCGGCGGAGCAGTGCCGCGGGGCGAGACGGTGCCGCCATTGTAGAGGAGGAAAGCGTCGAGGTCCGAGTGGCGGATGCGGTCGGACGCGGTCTTCACTTCGGCAAGGTCGATGCCGAGATCGCGGGCGCGGGCGCGGACGGCGGGGGAGGCGAGGACGTGTACCCCCACTTCCGTTCGTGCTGAGCTTGTCGAAGCACTGTCTTGTTTAGCAGAAGCCGAGGGCAGCCCTTCGACAGGCTCAGGGCGAACGGTTTTTGGTTTCGGAGCTTGCTCCTCAACCTTCGTTACTGGAATCTCTGCCGCCTGCTCCGGCGTCGCCTCGACCGCGCCGTCGGCGAGGGGGCTTTCGTCCTGGCTGTCCTCGACCGTCTCCGTGGCGCGGTCGGCGCCAGCGGTTTCGATCACCGCGAGCACCGAGCCGATCGGAATCTGGTCGCCGACTTCGCCTGCAAGTTCGACAACCTTGCCCGCGACCGGGGATTCCATTTCGACCGTCGCTTTGTCGGTCATCATGTCGGCGATCTGCTGGTCCTCGGCGATCTTGTCGCCGATCTTGACGTGCCAGGCGACGATCTCGGCCTCGGCAATGCCTTCGCCGATGTCGGGCAGCTTGAATTCGTACCGCATTTAATCCGCCATCACTTTCTCGAGGGCTGTCTTCATGCGCTTGGGGCCGGGGAAATAGGCCCATTCGTAGGCATGCGGGTAAGGCGTGTCCCAGCCGGTCACGCGCTCGACCGGCGCTTCCAGATGATAGAAGCAGCGTTCCTGCACGAGCGCGGAAAGCTCCGCGGCGAAGCCCGAAGTGCGCGGCGCTTCTTGCGCGATCAGGCAGCGGCCGGTTTTCTCGACCGATTTCTCGATGGTCGCGATGTCGAGCGGGACCAGAGTCCTGAGATCGATCACCTCGGCGTCGAGGCCCTGCTCCTCGACCGCGGCGAGCGCGACGTGGACCATCGTGCCATAAGCCAGGACTGTAAGATCGGCGCCTTCGCGGACGATCGCCGCCTTGCCCAGCGGCACGGTGTAATGACCTTCGGCGACGTCGCTCGCGGGATGCTTGGACCAGGGCTTGACCGGGCGGTCGTGGTAGCCGTCGAACGGGCCGTTGTAGATGCGTTTTGGCTCGAAGAAGATGACCGGATCGGGGTCCTCGATCGCGGCGAGCAGCAGGCCCTTGGCATCCTGCGGGTTCGACGGGATCACCACCTTCAAGCCGGCGATATGGGTGAACAGGCTTTCCGGGCTCTGGCTGTGGGTCTGGCCGCCGAAAATGCCGCCGCCATAGGGCGAGCGGATGACCATCGGCATCGTCCATTCGCCCCCGGTGCGATAGCGCATCTTGGCGACCTCGCTGACAATCTGATCGTAGCCGGGGTAGATGTAGTCGGCGAACTGGATTTCGATCAGCGGCTTGAGCCCATAAGCCGCCATGCCGACCGCCGCGGCGACGATGCCGCCTTCGCTGATCGGGGCGTCGAACGCGCGGGTCTTGCCGAACTCCTTCTGCAAGCCCTCGGTGACGCGAAAGACGCCGCCGAAATAGCCGGCGTCCTCGCCAAACACGACGACATCGGGATCGGCGCGCATGGCGATCTTGTGGGCGTCGTTGAGTGCCTGGATCATGTTCATGGTCGGCATCAGCCGCCGGCCTCGCTGAGCGCCGCGTCACGTTGTTCGGCCAGGTTCCACGGCACGTCGGCATAGACGTCCTCGAACATGCTCCCGATATTGTCCTTGCCCTGCTGCGGGAGGATGCCGAGCTTCTCCGATTCCTTCTGCGCGGCGCGGACTTCGGCATCGGCCTCGGCGGTCAGCGCGGCGTGGCGATCCTCATCCCATTCGCCGATCGCGACGAGATGCGCCTTCAAGCGCTCGATCGGGTCGCCCAGCGGCCACAGCTTGGCCTCGTTGGTCGGGCGGTAGCCGGACGGGTCGTCGGAGGTCGAATGGCCCTCGGCGCGGTAGGTGAAGAACTCGACCAGGGTCGGGCCGTTGTTGGAGCGGGCGCGTTCCGACGCCCATTGGATCGCGGCATAGACGGCGAGCGCGTCATTGCCGTCGACGCGCAGCCCGGCGATGCCATAGCCGACCGCGCGCTGGGCGAAGGTCGCGCGCTCGGCCCCGGCGATGCCCGAGAAGCTCGAGATCGCCCATTGGTTGTTGACCACCGCGAGGACGACCGGAACGTTGTAGACCGCGGCGAAGGTCATGGCGGAATGGAAGTCGCCTTCCGCGGTCGCGCCGTCGCCGATCCAGCCCATCGCGATCCGGCTGTCGCCCTTGATGGCGGCCGCCATCGCCCAGCCGACCGCCTGCGGGAATTGCGTGCCGAGATTGCCCGAAATCGAGAAGAAGCCGTACGCCTTGTCCGAATACATGATCGGCAGCTGGCGCCCTTTGAGCTTATCGCCCTTGTTCGAATAAATCTGGTTCATCATGTCGACCAGGGGATAGCCGCGCGCGACCAGCAGGCCCTGCTGGCGGTAGGTCGGGAAGTGCATGTCGTCGCGGTGGAGCGCCGCCTGGGCGGCCACCGCAATCGCCTCCTCGCCGGTGCACTTCATGTAGAAGCTGGTCTTCCCTTGGCGCTGCGAGCGGTACATGCGGTCGTCGAAGATGCGCACGGTGACCATGTCGCGAAGCATTTTTCTCAACGTGTCGGGATCGAGCTTCGGATCCCACGGACCGACGGCCTTGTGGTCGTCGCCGAGGACGCGCACGAGGTGCGTGGTGAGCGGGTGGGTTTCGGCGGCTGCAACGCCGGTGTCGGGGCGCGGCGCGGCGCCCGCCGCGGGGATGTTCAGCGACGAAAAATCGGGCGAATCGCCGGGGCGGAACGGTGGCTCGGGCACGTGCAGCGCGAGCTTCGGCGCGTTGCGGCGCAGGCTGGGATCCTTGTCGCTCATGTCCTCTCCGGCGCGGCGCTTAGACCCGGTTGAGCAATGCGGCAACTATTGGTGTAAAGTATACTTTACACTAACGTTGGCGACGGCCACATTGAACCGCATAAGAGATGACCGAGTAGTCGTCTCCGATTGAAAGTACGCTCAGGCTCATCCCCCCAGGATGTCGGTAATCGAAACCGCAAAACCCGTAGCCAGTGCCCGAGCAGGACTCGGTTTCGACGACGCCTTGCGCTCTCAGTTCGCCCTCAATTCCGCCGTGCAACGAGTCCTTGGATCTGCTCGGCCGCCATCCATAAGCTATGAGCCTCTTGCGGGCCTTTCGAATGTCCTGGCCGAAGACATTGGGCACGGCGCCGGCACCTTTGCAGACCGGGTCTTCCTTCGCGATTGGTTCAACCGAAACCCCGTCGCGGAAGATCACGTCAGCAAATGGCGGTGAAGGAAGGCCCCAGTTCAGCCTTATTCTCTTGGCGTTGATCTGCTCTGCACTGCCGAGCGAATCGAGGGCACCCAAATCATTCGGGTCCGCAGCCGCAGATGGAGCAGGCTCAAATACGACAGCTCTGACGCGTGGTCCCTCGAAGATTCCTAGGTTCCCGTCCTCGTGCGCGCAGGTTCCACTAGTTGCAGCTTCCAAGGCTCGGACGAAGGTCACGGCATCGTAGTTGCCGAGCTTCGTCTCCGACGTGACGATCCATCCTCCTTGCTTTGCGAGACGACCACCCGGAGTCTTGGGGCGCAGGATCGCGTAATTTGAACAATATTCGTCCAGCCTTTCGGCTTTCCTATTCTTCGGCAAGCGCGTCGTCGGGACGATGCGCAGCTCTGCGATCGAAGAGCTGACCTTGAACGGGACCGGTGCGGACGCGGCCTGCAAATCCGCGCGCTGGAACCCGGCCAGCACGACAGCAGCCAAGATAGACGCGCGGTGCATTGCCCCTCCTCAATCCTCCTGCGGCACACCCACGGTTGCGCCCTCGGAATAGTTTCCACCAGCCGAGGGCTGGAGCCAGAAGGGCCGCGTCTTGTGCGTGCCGCCGGCGACCGCATTGAGGTCGCCGTCGAGCAACATGCCGTCGATCATCGTGTAATGCACGCTGGTCGTGTTGTGGATGTCGTCGAGCGGGTTCTTGTCGAGGATCATCGAACCGACGTCGCGATCGAGGTCGTGGGCGCGGGCGTTTCGCGGTTCCAGACGGTTTCGTTTCTGGTGAGCGGCCGCGCCCAGAAGCTGATTGAAAGGATATAGGCGAGCAGCGGCAGGATCAGGAACATCGCGCTGCGCAGGCCAATGTGGTCCCCCAGCCAGCCGATCACCAAGGGGATCATCGCTCCGCCCAAAATGCCGGTGCACAAAATGCCCGTGAAGGAACCGTGGTGTTCCGCCACCGAATTGAGCGCCAGCGCGAAGATGATCGACCACATTACCGAGAGCGCGAAACCGCAGAGCGGGAAAGCGACCAGCGCAACCGGAGCGGGGCCGAGCAGCGCAGCCAGCACGCAAGCAACCGCGCCGAGGCCGAACAGCCGCAAGATAAGCTGTGAATCGAGCAGGCGAAGCAGCGCCAGGCCCAGCATGCACCCGATCACCATCAGTCCCCAGAACAGGCTGACCTCATAGGCCCCGGTCGTTTCGGCGGGGACGCCGTGATAGACCAACAGAAACTGGCCCATCCAATTGGCAAGTCCTTGCTCGGTACCGACATAGGCCACGATCCCGAAGAAGAAGAGCAACACATATTTGTTGCGGAGCAACTCCAGATAGGTGCCGAACGACCCCACTCGCTCATCCTCAGCGAGTTCTGCCTTGGGCAGGCGCATCTTCACGGTCAGCGCAATGAAGGCGGCAAAGACCAGACCGGCGACCGCGTAAAAGGGCACCCAAGGCGGACCGAACGCGGCGAAGACGTGTTCATTGGTTTGCAGCTGGCTGAGCGCGAAGGGACTGAGGAAAGACGCCACGCCGAAAACAAGCTGGCCCAGCACGGCGTAGAATGCGAAATGCGCTTTACCAACCGTCGATCGGGTGAGCGGATTGATGACCACCTGCAACATTGCCATGCCGAGCCCGATGACGAACAGTCCAGCGATCACCGCCAGGTATGACGCAGAACTGCCTATCAGCAGGCAGCCCAGAGCATTCAGGCTGAACGCGCCGAGCATCGTGACACTCTGCCCGCGCCTTTCCAGCAAGAATCCCGCAGGGATGGAAATAATGCCGTAGGCCAGAAAAAAGGAGAATGGCAGGAAGCCTGCCAGCGCATAATTGAGCTTATACCATTTGATGATGATTGGAATCAGCGGGCCAATAATATTGGTCACGAAAGAGATCAGAAACCAAATCACCATGATGTAAAAAATGACTGTCCGATTCTTGCGGTTCATACATTTCTTTTCTCAACCAAGGGCCCATGTTCATGCGTTCTCGCCGTGCTGAATCGGCCGATGCCGTGAAAACTACCATGTACCGTGAAGCTGCCGAAGCCCCGGTTTGCGTTGAAAATCAACTTCAGCGCAACGCGGCGACGCTTGCAACGCTTGCCGGCCGCCTGCGCGCTGAGCCGCCCGCCGCAATGGTGACGATCGGGCGAGGCAGCTCCGATTATGCCGCGACCTATGCCCGCTATCTGGTGGAGACCCGGTTGGGCGTTCTGACATCCTCGCTTTCGCCCTCGATCTTCTCGGTCTTCAAAGCGCCGCTCTCGCTTCGCAACATGGTCTGCCTGGCGATATCACAGTCTGGCCGCAGCCCGGACCTGCTCGCGGCTGCCAGCGCCGCGAGGGACTCGGGAGCGATCGTGGTCGCCCTGGTCAACGATCCGGATTCGCCGCTGGCCGAGATTGCCTCGATCGTACTGCCGCAGGGTGCCGGTCCCGAGAAGAGCGCGGCGGCGACCAAGAGTTTCATCACCTCGCTTTCGGCGATCGCGCAGATGGTCGCGCTGTGGTCGGGCGATGCGGCGCTGCAGGCGGGGCTGATGCAACTTCCTTCCGCATTGAGGCAGGCATGGGAAGAAGATTGGTTGCCTTGCCGCGACCAGCTCCAGACCGCCGATCATCTCTATACGGTCGGGCGTGGGCTGCATTTGGCGATCGCCCAGGAAGCGGCGCACAAGCTGAAGGAAACCTGCATGATTCACGCGGAAGCCTTCAGCAGTGCCGAAGTATTGCACGGGCCAAACGAATTGGCCGGCAAGGGTTTTCCGGTGCTCCTCTTCCGCTCCGAGGATGCAAGTGATGCGAGCGTACAGGAAGCGGCGCGACGGCTCAGTGCGCAGGGCGGATCGGTGATGATGGCCGGTGGAGGCGATCCGGGCGCTTTGCCGGTGCCGCGCGCGCCGCACGCCGCGCTCGCCCCAATCCTCCAGATCCAGGCGTTTTACCGGATGGCCAATGCACTGGCGTGCGAACGGGGATATAATCCCGATCAGCCGCAGCACGTGCAAAAAGTCACGCATACGGTCTGATGGTCACCGAGCTTGTCGCGGCCGACATTGGCGGAACCCATGCCCGCTTCGCTCTCGCGCAAGTTGAGGGTGGCCGGGTTCTCCAATTGAGGGAAACACTCACGCTCCGAACTGCCGATCACGCCGGTTTGGTCGAGGCGTGGCAGGCTTTTGCCCATCATTTGGGCCGCGACTTGCCGCGCGCCGCCGCGCTCGCCTTCGCCTATCCGGTAGAAAATGATCTGCCCCAGCTGACCAATATGCCCTGGGCGATCGACGCGACTATGCTCCCGGAGGCCTTGGGCATCGCCCAACACGTAATCCTCAATGATTTTGCCGCCATCGGGCATGCAGTTGCGACGCTTGGTCCATCGCACTTTCTGCACATTGCCGGGCCGGACGTTACTCTTCCCGAAAGCGGAGTGATCAGCATCGTCGGCCCCGGAACCGGGCTTGGCGTAGGCTTGGTGATCCGTAGTGCTGGACAATATCAGGTGATCGCCAGCGAAGGCGGCAATATGGATTTCTCGCCGCACGACGATCTGGACGATCGCCTGATGGCTGCACTGCGCAGGCGCTATGGACATGTTTCGGCGGAACGCCTGGTTTCCGGTCCTGCCCTGATGGATATTTATGCGGTGATCGCGGAGGCGCAGGCACCCTATGCCGATGATCGCGATCTATGGCAGGCGGCGATTGAGGGCGGTGATCCGATCGCGGCAGCTGCGCTCGAACGCTTTTGCCTTTGCCTCGGCGCATTCGCGGGGAACATTGCGCTTGCGCATGGGGCCAACGCGTTGGTTCTCGCCGGCGGGCTGGGCCTACGGCTGCGCGAGCATTTGCGCACCTCGGGCTTTGCCGACAGCCTGGCCGCCAAGGGCGAATACCGGTCGATCCTGGAGCAATTGCCGGTAAAGCTAATCGCCCATGTCGAGCCCGGGTTGCACGGAGCCGCCGCTGCTTTTGCTGCCCGGTTTGCGGGCTAAGGCCTGCGAATAAGCTCCAGCCGTCAATCCTCCTGCGGCGCGCCGACCGTCGCGCCTTGCGAATAGTTTCCGCCGGCCGATCGCTGGAACCAGAAGGGCCGCGTCTTGTGGGTGCCGCCGGCGACCGCATTGAGATCGCTGTCGAGCAGCATCCCGTCGATCATCGTGTAGCGCACGCTGGTCGTGTTGTGGATGTCGTCGAGCGGGTTCTTGTCGAGGATGACGAGGTCGGCGAGCTTGCCGGCTTCGATCGAGCCGAGGTCGTGATCGAGGCCGTGGGCGCGGGCCGGATTGATGGTCGCGGTGCGTAGCGCTTCCAGATTGCTCATCCCGCCGAGCGCGAAGCCCCAGATTTCCCAATGGGCGCCGAGGCCCTCGCGCTGACCGTGGGCGCCGATCGAGACGGGCACGCCGAGGTCACTGATCTGCTTGGCCTGGCGGGACACGTTGACGATATTGTCCTCGTCGTCGGGGACGATGGTCGGGCGGCGGGCGCGGGCGTCGAGCAGGCCCTGCGGCGCCCATTTGGACTCGATCGGTTCGGCCCAGGCCGGAAAGTGCTGGTACCAATGATATTCGCCGAACGGTCCGCCGTAAGCGACAATCAAGGTCGGCGTCCACGCGGTCTTCGAGCCGCGCCAATATTGCACGACATCGTCGTAGATATTGGGGATCGGCAGCGAGTGCTCGATGGTCGTGTGGCCGTCGGCGATCATGGTCATGTTGTGCATGAATAATGAGCCCCCTTCGGGGACGACCTCCATGCCGAGCTGGCGCGCCGCCTCGATCACCATCTGGCGCTGTTCTCGCCGCGGCTGGTTGTAGCTTTTCACCGACCAGGCGCCCGAGGCTTTCAGCCGCCGGAGGTTGGCGAGCGCGTCGTCGAGCGAGCCGATCTCGGCCATGAACGGGGTTTCGGCGCCGTAGAGGATGGTGCCGGTCGAGAAGATGCGCGGCCCCAGAATCTTGCCGGCCTTTTGTAGCTCGGACGAGGCGAACACTTCGTGCGTGTCGGCGGACGGATCGTGGACCGTGGTCACGCCGTAAGCGAGCGAATTGTAATAGACCCAATCCTGGTCGGTCACGATCTGATCGGACGCGTGCGGGCCGTGCCAATGGGCGTCGATGAAGCCCGGGAGGATGGTCTTGCCGGCGAGGTCGATGACCTTCGCGCCGGCCGGCACGGCGACGCTGGCCGCCGGCCCGACCGCGGCAATGCGATCGCCGCTGACGACGATGGTTCCGCCCTCGATCACCTGGTCGCCGTTCATGGTGACGATGCGGGCATTGGTCAGTGCGATGGTGCCGGCCGGAAGAGGTTCGGGCGCGACGAAGCCGAGGTGCGCGATCGGCGGGACCGGGCCGGTCTTGGCGCCGTCGAAAGCGGCGAGATCGACGCGGTGTGCGAACAAGTCGGGGCCTTGGGTCCAGTACAGCGTGCTGCCGTCGCCCGACCAATGGAGATAATCGCCGGCGTCCGCGCTGATCCGGCTCTGCGGCAGAGCCTTGGCGTCGGCGGCGATGTCGATTTGCCGGCCGCTCCGCACGAACGGCATGACATAGGCCTGGTAGCGCTCGGTCCAGCCGATGAACTTCTCGTCGGGCGACAAAGCGAATTCGGCGGCATTGCCGGCCTTGAGGTGCGTGATGGGGTCGGCGCCGTCAACGCTGACCGACTTGAACAGCTGGTTGTTGTCGGCGTCGCCGTCGACGAAGAAGACGCGCTCGCCGTCCTTGCCGAATTGCGGGAAGGCGCCGGTCTTGGACACGCGCCTGGCCTTCGCGCCCGTGGCGAGCGGCAGGACGTAGATGCCGGGATCGCGGCCCCACAGCGGCGTTGCGAGGAATCCGTCCGAGCCCTTGCGAAAAGCGATCATGCGGCCGTCGGGGGAGAAAGCCGGCTCGCGATAATAACCGGGCTCGGGCGTGACGATGCGCCCGGTTCCGCCGGCGGCGCCGACCACCTTGATCGCGCCGCCCTTGTCGTCGTCCCAGGTGACGTAGGCGATCTGGCGGCCGTCGCGCGACCACACCGGATAGGCCTCGCGTTCGTCCGCGCGGGTCAGGCGGCGCGGCGGCGCGTTGCCGGCGATATCCTTGATCCACAGATTGCCGAGCGCTTCATAGACGACGCGCCGGCCATCGGGGCTGGCATGGGCGAAGCGCACCATCTTCACGTCAAAGCTGTTCTCGCCAAGACGCTTGTCGACGTGGAGCGCGTCCTCGACGAAGCGCGAGCCGGTGACGTGGAACGGGATGTCGCTGACCGCCCGGGTCGCGACGTCGATGCGGTGGAGGTGGCCGCCCGCCCAATAGACGATCGACTTGCCGTCCGGCGTCCAGCTGATGCCCGGATAGACGTTATGGACCGCCCAGGTTTCCTGGAGATCGCGTTCGAGGCCGTCGGTCAGTGAGTCGATGCGGCCCGACGCGATATCGAGCAGCATCAGATTGGAACGCCCACGTATGCGCCGGACGAAGGCGAGGCTCTTGCCGTCGGGCGACGGGGTTGGGCGGACCGCGCCGCCGGGGCCGCTGACGTAGGTGTCGATGTCGTTGGTCTCGCGGTCGAGGCGCTGGATCACGTAGATCTGACCGTTGACGTCCTTGCTGTACTGGAAGGTCTCGCCCGGCGTCGCGTCGTCGGAGAAATAGAGGTAGCGCCCGTCCGGCGAGAAGGCCGGCTCGTTGGTATCCTTCTGCTTGGTCCGTGCCTTGGTCATCTGGACGCCGCCCCCGACGCCGCTGCGATGATAGAGCCACATTTCGCCCGCCCCGAGCGACCGCGCCGAAGTAAAATGCTTGCGCGCGACGATGTAATTGCCGTCGGGCGACCAGTCGGGCCCGTTGAGCAGGCGGAAAGCTTCCTTGGTGATCGCGCGCGGGGCCGAGCCGTCGCGGTTCATCACCCAGATATTGTCGCCGCCGCCCCTGTCCGAGGTGAAGGCGATTTCACTGCCGCTGGGGGAGTAACGCGGCTGCATGTCCCACGCATTGCCGGTCGCCAGCGGTCGCGCCTCGCCGCCCGCGATCGGCACGACGTAAATGTCGCCAAGGAGGTCGAACGCGATCTCGCGGCCATCGGGGGACACGTCGAGATTCATCCACGTGCCCTGGGTGACGTCGATCGGCACATCGTGGCCGGGGCCGTGGCGGGCCGAGACATCCCACTTCGGCTCTTTCTTCTCGCCGGTTGTCGGGGTCGCGGCGATCCCTTCGGGCTTGGCCTGGGTCATCGGCTCGGCGGCGCCCGGCTGCGGGATCGGCGGCGCGACCGGCGGCGTCGGCGTCGGCTGGGCATAAGCGCTCGCGGCAAGCAAAATGGTTCCGGCAAGCAGAATCGAACGGTGGTGCATGACTGTCCCCCTGTGCCGCCAAGCTTGGCCAGCCGCGCGCGCTAAGGCAATGGACGCCCCGCCCGTTGGTCGAACGGAGAGCGCCGCTGGTTGACCTGGGGCGCTCGGCTAACTAGCCCGCGCCGCCATGGCCGCCACATCCGACTCCCCGCCCGACCGGCTCTCGCTCGATCCGCGCAGCGATTATTTCGACGAGGCGCTGCTGAGCCGCGGTGTCGGGATCAAGTTCAACGGCAATGAGAAGACCAACGTCATCGAATATTCGGTGTCCGAAGGCTGGATCCGGGTTGCCGCGGGCAAGAGCCGCGACCGCTTTGGCCAGCCGATGACGCTCAAGCTCAACGGCAAGGTCGAGCCCTATTTCGAGAACCCGGCCGAGGAGCCCGACGCCTCCGAGGCGTAAACCGGCGTAACCGCCACTTCCTGACACTCAACTTGCAGGGCGGTGCGCCCGCAGGCTTACTCAGCCTTGGCCGCGGCTTGGTGAATCTCACCAACTCTTGGTTGGCGTAATCTCCCATTTCGGCCGTGCTATAGCGATTTTTGGCAGTTTTGCTGGATTGGCACGAGTCTTGATTAGGAATGGACATCGATCACCGGGACCAACCCAAGAGATCGAAAAAAGGGAGATTGAAAATGTCGTCGCAGTCAAAGTTCACCCGCACACTGGTCGCCATCGTCGCCGCGCTCACGATGAGCACGGTCACTGTCGGCGCCGCCGTCGGCCCGGCCCAGGCCAATGCCAATCCCGCGAAAGTTTCCATCAATGTCTGAACTGCAAATTCTCGAAGCGAAGGTTCCGGTGCGCACACCGGCGCTGGTGAGAGAGCCTGAGACGGTCACCCGTCTGGCCCCGATCGCCACCTGGTTCAGCGGCCCCGTATTCAGCCGCGCCCGGGACATCTTCGCGGCGAACATGACCGAGCTGCTCGACCGCTCGGAAGATCCGTCGAAGATGATCCGCATGATCATCCTCGAGATGGAAGAGACGTTGGTCGACGTCCGGGCCAGCGCGGCCCGCGCCATCGCCGACATCAAGGAGATGCGGCGCGCGGTCGGCCGGCTCGACCAGATCCAGATCGACTGGACCGCCAAGGCGGAGCTGGCGCTGAGCAAGGATCGCGAGGATCTCGCCAAGGCCGCGCTTAGCGAGCGCCAGAAGGCGGCCGAGATGGCCGATGGCCTGGGCTTCGAGCTCGACCAGATCGAGCAGGTGCTGCGCGGTTATGAGACCGATATTGCCAAGCTTCAGGCGAAGCTGCGTGAAGCCCGCGCCCGCCAGAACGCGATCGCGGCGCGGTTCGAAAGCGCGATCACCCGCGCCAAGGCCCGCGAGATCATGCACGGCAGCCGGACCGAGGACGCATTCAGCCGGTTCGAACTGCTCGAGCGTCGCGCCGACTTCGCCGAAGGCCGCGCCGAGGCGCTGGGCATCGGCAGCCTCGAAGACGAAATTCACGAACTCCAGGCGTCGCATGCCGTCGACCGCGAGCTCGAAGCGATGAAGGCCGCGCTAAAAGCGCGCATGAACTGAAGGAAGGGACAATGGAAATGGCTCGCAAGATTTATCCCTATTCGCTCGCCAGCAAGGACGCGAAGATTGCCGGCGTCTGTTCGACGCTGGGAGCGAAATTCGGGATCGACCCGACCTTCATCCGCATTGCCTGGGTCGCGGTTCCGCTGCTCATGCCGATCGGTTTCACCACCGCGATCATCGCTTATGCGGTCGTCGGCATCTTTCTCGCCATCCAGAAGAAGCGGGCGATGACCGGTGATCGTCACCTGAGCGATTTCGATCGCATGGACCAAGTGTCGAAGCGCACGCCAACTGTCCACGCGATACGCACCGAACTCGACGAGACCGACCGCCGGCTGATGGCGATCGATCATCACATCAACAGCCAGAACGATGAACTGGCGCGCGAAATCGAAGCGCTCCGCCAACCGCAGGAGGAGAAGTGATGGAACTGCTATCGATCGGAATGCTGAGCGCCAGCATCATCCTCGGCCTCGGCGCCGCGGCCTGGACCGGGCTCAAGGCCTGGAACGGCTGGCTCGACCTCAAACGCTTCGAGCTGACCCACGACGCGGCCGACCGTACGCTTCCGCCGGCCAACGGACGGATCGAGATTGCCGATTTGCGCGAACGTGTCCGCAAGCTCGAAGCGATCGCCGCCGGGATCGATTTGTAAGCTCCCCGCCTCGTAAGACTCCCCAGCGACGAGGCAAGCTGAGGCGGTTCGGCCCCTTCCCGGACCGCCTCTTTCTTTTTCTACAGCCGCAGCCCGATGCGCGGGCCCAGCCAGATCATCGCCAGATAGAGCAGGACGGTCAGCGCACAGCCGGCCAGCACCGTCGGCCAGAAGGCGATTCCGTGCCGCAGCATCCACGGCATCACGAGGAACATCGGCAGCGACGGCAGCACGAACCAGAAGGTCGCCTCGACGTGCGACGCCATGTTGGGGACGTCGGGCTTGTCGCGCCACAGCCAGATCATGCCGAGCAACGAGACCAAGGGAAGCGAAGCGATCAACGCGCCGAAGCCGGGATAGCGCTTGGCGACCTCCGATACGGTCGCAACGATCACTCCCGACAGCGCGGCTTTGATGAGGAGATAGAGCATCCGGTGGCCCTACGCTGGGGAATTCATTTCGACAAACTTCGAAATGGCTTGACACGGAGCACGAGATTTCGAAACATATCGAAATGAAGTCTGATTCTACTGTCCAGGCGCTTGGTGCGCTCGCTCAGGAGCATCGGCTTGCGCTGTTCCGTTTGCTTGTGCAGGCGGGCGACAAGGGGATGAGCGCGGGCGCGATCGCCGAGACGCTTGGCGTGCCCAACAGTTCGCTGTCCTTTCATCTCGCGCGGCTCCGGACCGCCGGGCTGATCCTGCAGGAGCGGCAACACCGCTCTTTGATCTACCGCGCCAATTATCCGGCGATGAACTCCCTCGTCGCTTACCTCATGGAAAATTGCTGCGGCGGGGCGGAGTGCGCACCCACCGCGGCGTGCGAAACACCCGCCCAGCAAAGGAAAAGCGCATGAAGCGCCTGCATGTCCATGTCGGGGTCGCGGACCTCGACCAGTCGATCCGCTTCTACTCCACTTTGTTTGCCGCCGAGCCGAGCGTGGTCAAAGACGATTACGCCAAGTGGATGCTCGACGACCCTCGGGTCAATTTCGCGATTTCGGCCGGCAAGCATGAGCGGCAGGGGATCGAGCATCTCGGCATTCAGGCCGAAAACACCAACGAGCTCGGCGAGGTGTACGGCCGCCTCAAGGCTGCGGACCGGCCCGTGCTCGAGGAAGGCCGGACAACCTGCTGCTACGCCAAGAGCGAAAAGAGCTGGATCAGCGATCCGGACGGCGTCGTCTGGGAAACTTTTTGCACCGACGGCGAGGCGACGACCTACGGCGACAGCCCGGCGCTCGAGACGCTCGCTGACAATATTTGTTGCCTGCCCGTGCGGTGAGCATGTTCGCGACGCCGCCGCTGGCCCGGCGACTTGTGGCGGAAGGGTTGGGCGCGTTCTTCCTCTTCGCGACCGTGATCGGGTCGGGGATCATGGCCGAGCGTCTGAGCGGCGGGAACGACGCCGTGGCCTTGCTCGCCAACACGCTGGCGATCGGCGCGATCCTGCTCGTCCTGATCACCATGCTCGGGCCGATTTCCGGCGCCCACATGAACCCGGCGGTGAGCCTAGTCGCGGCGGCGCGGCATAAGCTCAGCTGGCGGGATGCGGGCCCTTACATTCTCGCCCAGCTGACCTTCGGCATCCTCGGCGCGTGGTCTGCGCATGTGATGTTCGGCCTGCCGGTCCTGCAGTTTTCAGTGAAGGCACGGACCGGGCTCGGCATCTGGACTGGCGAAGCCATCGCCACCTTCGGCCTTATCTTGACCATCCTCGGCACGGTGCGCTTTCGCCGCGAATGGGTTCCGGCGAGCGTCGCGCTGTACATCGGCGCGGCCTATTGGTTCACCTCGTCGACCAGCTTCGCCAACCCGGCGATCACCGTTGCACGCAGCTTGTCCGATACGTTTGCCGGAATCGCGCCGCGCGACGTGCCGATGTTCATCGTCGCGCAGCTGATTGGCGCTGCGCTGGCGGCGATCGTCGCGCGGAAGCTGTTCGATCCCGCCTAGAAGGCCACCCGCGCGCTGAGGCGGATGTCGCGGCCGGCGAGGGGAGCGAAATCCTTGAGCTGGCTGGTGCTGCGCCGGGCGTCGACGTCGAAGATGTTGTTGGCGAGCAGCGACAGGGTCAGCGCCGGGTCGGCCTCGAACGGGTGATAATCGAGCGAGGCACTGACCATCGTATAGCCCGGCGTGTCCGTTTCGAGCGGGGCAGTGCGGTCGTGGGCGAAAGCGCGTTCGACTTCGACCCGGCCATCGACCTGGCCGCGTGATCCGGTCAGCGCGCCGAGCACGCGGAACGGCGGGATGAACGGCGCCGGGCCGAAATGCTTGATGGTCGCGTGGACCATGTCGCCCTGCAGCTCCGCGCCCCAGTCGATGCCCAACGCCTTGCCAAGCTTGGCGTCGCCCTGCAGCTCGAAGCCGTAATAATTGGCCTTGCCCTCGGCGAAGTCGAACACCGGCAAATCGTCTTCGACCGCGCCCGACGGTGCCAGGTAAATGAAGTTGGAGAAGCGAGTGTAATAGAGGTTGGCGGTCATATGGACCCGGCCGCTGGCATGGTGGAGGCTAAGCTCGACCGAATTGCCCTTTTCCGGGTCGAGCAGAGGGTTGCCGACCTCGAACGACTGGCTGCCGCCGTGGGGGCCGTGGGCGAACAATTCCTCGATGGCGGGCGCGCGCTCGCTGTGTGACAGCGACAGGCCCGCGCGCCAGCCAGTGGCGATCTCAAACTGCCCGCCCAGCGATCCGGACACGGTGGTGAAATCGAGCGAATGGGCCGGCGTCGCGAGCTGCGCGTCGGGGTCGGCGGCGAGCTTGCTGAATTCGACCCGCGCCCCAGCTTCGGCGCGGAATGGTCCGCTGACGTAGGTTTGGAGCGTGAACAGGCCGGTCTGCTTCTGGCTGCTGTCGGGGAGGAACTTCTCGGCACCGCGGATCTTGGCGTTGCGATCGAGATATTGGACGCCGCTCGTCCCGCCCCAGCCCAACTTCTCCGATTGGATGAGCTCGAGCCGGCCCTCGCCGCCCTTGCTGAAGAAGCTCGAGCCGATCGCGCCGTCGGCTTCGAGCTCGTCGTGATGATAGTCGGAATAGCCGCCGCGGGCGTGGATCTGGCTGAAGAACCCGCCGAGCGGGATTTCGGCGCGGGCATCGTAGCGAGTCTGTTCAAGATCAATGGTCGGCGCTTCGGCCTCGATCGCCGGATCGAGCGAGTAACGGATCGGAACTCCGTATTTCTGGGTGTGGCGGGTGACCGAGAAACCGACGTTCAGATCGCCGTCGACATAAGCGGCGCCGATCGCGCCTTCGCGCGAGCGGGCTTCGGAATTGGGCAGCTTGCCTTTGAGATCGGCGAGCGCCTGGATGTCGGGGTCGGGGCTGGCGAGCGCCTGCTCGCGCAAGGTCTTGGAGAGGACATGGCCGCCGATTTCGAGGTCGTCGGTGTCCGAGGCATTGCCGTCCGCATGAATAACGAAATGGCCGGCGATCGGGACGTCGACCGAGACATTGCCCGAGCGTTCGTTGGCCGCGCTGCCGTATTGGGCGAGGGCGTTTACGCCGACAACATTCTGCGGAACATGGCGCGGGATGCGGGTGTCGATGACGTTGACCACGCCGCCGATGGCCGACGACCCGAACAGCAAGGCCGCGGGGCCGCGCAGGACCTCGATCCGCTCGGCGGTGATCGGGTTGATCGAGATCGAATGGTCGGGGCCGGCCGAAGACAAATCGAGCGTGCCGATGCCGTCGGTGAGGACGCGGATGCGGTCGCCAGACAGGCCGCGGATCACCGGCGCCGAGGCGGTCGGGCCGAAGCTCGTCGCCGAAACGCCGGGCTGGCGCGCGAGCGTCTCACCGATGCTGGTCCGCACTTCGCGGTTAAGCACGGCCTCGTCGAGCACCGATACGCCGCCGAGCACGTCGTCGGCGCGGCGGCGGACACCGGTGACGACGATCGCCTGATCGGGGTCGGGGTGCGCGGTCGCGGCGTTTCCCGGGACCGGATTGGTGGCCGAGCCATCGGCTCCGCCGCCGGAATTGCTGTCGGTCACTGCAGGTTGCGTGGCGGTTTGCGCAATCGCGGGAGCGAGCGGAAGAACGACAACGATCGCCGTGGCGGCAAGAAATGCGCGGTTCATGGAGGCCCCTTTGGGTGATGTAACATATCCGCTAGATCGTATGTTATATTATCGCAAGGCGTCCTTCCGATGAAATGCCGTTCATTTTCGACGGGCGGAGGTTTGGAGTTTCGGCCATCGCTCGGCTAGGTCGCCGCGATGGGCGCCGGCCATTCGCATCATCACGAGGATTACAGCCGGGCGTTCGCGCTCGGGATCGCGCTCAACGTCGCGATCGTGGTGATCGAGGCGGGTTACGGCTTCCAGGCCGATTCGATGGCGCTGATCGCCGACGCGGGCCACAATCTGTCCGACGTGCTCGGGCTGGTCGTCGGACTCGCCGGGTCGGTCATGGCGCGGCGGTCGCCATCGCCGCGCTTTACCTACGGGTTCAAAAAAGCGTCGATCCTCGCCGCGCTGATCAACTCGTTATTCCTGCTGGTTGCGGTCGGGGCAATTGTAGCCGAGGCGGTCCGGCGCCTGGTGAGTCCCGTCGCGGCGGAGGCGCAGACCATGATCTGGGTCGCCGCGGTGGCGATTGGCGTGAATGTGCTGACCGTCTTGCTGTTCGCGCGAGGGCGCTCGCACGATCTCAACGTCCGCGCGGCATTCCAGCATATGACGGCGGATGCCGCGGTGTCGGCGGCGGTGGTGTTCGCCGGCTTCGTGATCCTCCAGACCGGGCAATTGTGGGTCGACCCGGTGATGAGCCTCGCGGTGGCGGCGGTCATCCTGTGGAGCAGCTTCGGGCTGATGAAGGAATCGGTTGGAATGTCGCTGATGGGCGTGCCGAGCGGGATCGACGTCGACGAAGTTCAGGCGGAACTCGCCGCGCTCGAGGGCGTCGAGACAGTCCACGATCTTCACGTGTGGCCGCTGAGCACGACCGAAACCGCGCTGACCGCGCACCTTGTCGTGCCGGATGTCAGCTCGACCGACGCACTGCTGCAGGCAGCCCGATCCATGCTCCACGACCGCTTCCACATCGAACATTGCACGCTGCAGATCGAACGCACCCACCTGGAAGACACGCGCTGCTGATGACCAATGTGACGCACCTCGAATGCTCGTTGACCGGCGAGCGCTACGAAGCCGGGCAGGTTCACAATTTGTCGCGCGCCGGAAAGCCGCTGCTCGTGCGCTACGATCTCGACGCGGCGAAGCGGACGCTGACCCGCGACAGCCTCGCCACGCGCGAGGCGGGCATGTGGAAGTGGCGCGAGTTGCTGCCCCACGGCACCGACCCGGTCAGTCTGGGCGAACCGGAAACGCCGATCGTCGCTTTGGCGAAGACCGGTGGAGCCGACCTGCTGGTGAAGGACGAGGGGCGATTGCCGACCGGATCGTTCAAGGCGCGCGGGCTGGCGATGGCGGTGACCATGGCCAAACAGTTCGGGATCGAGCGGATCGCCATGCCGACCAACGGCAACGCCGGCGCCGCGCTCGCCGCTTATGGCGCGCGGGCGGGGATCGAGACGATCGTCATCTGTCCCGCTGAGACGCCCGAAATCAACGTTACCGAGACCGCGGCTTATGGCGCGCGGGTCTATGTCGCCGATGGCCAGATCGACGAATGCGGCGCGTTGGTCGGCAAGGGCGCGGCGGAAGGGCTGTGGTTCGACTGCTCGACGCTCAAGGAACCCTATCGCCTCGAGGGCAAGAAGGTGATGGGGTTCGAACTTGCCGAGCAGCTCGGCTGGGAATTGCCCGATGCGATCTTCTATCCGACTGGTGGCGGAACCGGGCTGATCGGCATGTGGAAAGCGTTCGACGAATTGGAAGCGGTCGGCCTGATCGGATCGAAGCGGCCGCGGATGTATGCCGTCCAGGCCGAGGGCTGCGCGCCGATCGTGCGGGCGTTCGACAAGGGCGACGAATTCGCCGAGCGCTGGGAGCATGCGGCGACCGTGGCGACAGGGATCCGCGTGCCCAAGGCGGTCGGCGATTTCCTGATCCTGCGCGCGGTGCGCGACAGCGGTGGTGCCGCGATTGCGGTGCCCGAGGAAGCGATCCATCAGGCGGTCGACGATGCCGCGCGCGACGATGGTTTCCTGTTCTGCCCCGAGGGTGGCGCGGTACTCGCGGCGTGGCGCAAGGCGCTGGCGGCGGGGCACGTTGGCCAGGAGGAGCGCGTGCTGCTGTTCAACTGCGCCAACGGCAATAAATATCCGCTCAGCGATCGGTCGAAGCGGTTGGCGCTCGCCACCGCCGAAGCGCGGCACCTTTAGCGTGGCGAAGCGCGTCGGAATCCTGCTGATTATCCTTGCGGTCGGGCTCACGGCGGGCTGGGAATTCGCCTCGCCCTGGTTGACGCTGAAGGCCATGCGTGATGCCGCCAGGGCGCGCGACAGTGAGAGATTGGCGGCTTACATCGATTTCCCGAAGCTGCGCGCCAGCGTGCGCGACGAGTTGGTCGAACGAATCGCGGCGCGCGCCCCCGCACCCGGGCTGGCCGCGCTCACCAAAAAGATTGGCCGAAAGGTCGTCCGCCCGATCGTTGATGTCATTGTTTCACCCGCCGCGCTCAGGGTCGCGCTCCTGACTGCTCCTCCGTCGAAGCGTGGGGCGTCCGCGCGGAAATGCGGGATCAATCGCGATGGCCTGCGCCATTTCCGGCTGCGTTGCGCCAAATTGCCGCATGGCGAGGGCGACCTTATGTTCGAGCGGCGCGGGCTGGGCTGGGTGCTCGTGGGCGCTGAATTGCCTGCGGACTACAGCGCAAAGGCCCGATAGAAGTGGGCTGTCTCGCAGCACGCGCGTGGCCCAGATACGAGTAACCCCGGCAGGTTTGACCCTGCCGGGGCACCATGCTTTGTCTCCCGAAGGATCCAAGGCACGCAGCATCAGTAGCTGAAGCTTGCGATTGTTCCAGCGGCAAAATCGGGTCGATGCGAGAAATTTGTGAGTGCAATTGTGGATAAGCCTGTGGAACTCGCGACATGAGCAAGAAGCGGCGTCTCCGCATCGCCAGCTACAACATCAACGGGATCAACGGGCGCTTGCCGATCCTGACCCGCTGGCTGGAGGAATTCGCGCCCGACGTCGTGGCCTTGCAGGAATTGAAATGCACCGACGACGCATTCCCGATCGAGGCAATCGAAGGGCTGGGTTACACCGCGATCTGGCATGGGCAAAAGAGCTGGAACGGGGTCGCGATCCTGAGCCGCGTCGGCGAGCCGATCGAGACCCGGCGCGGGCTTCGGGACGACCCCGACCCGGGCCAGAGCCGCTACCTTGAAGCGGCGGTGTGCGGAATCCTGATCGGCGCGCTTTATGCCCCCAACGGCAATCCCTGGCCCGGCCTCAAGTTCGATTACAAATTGAAGTGGCTGGCCCGGCTCCACGATCACGCCCAGCACTTGCTCAACAGCGGGCTGCCGGCGCTATTGATCGGCGATTTCAACGTCATTCCGACGCCGCTCGACGTGTACAAGGAAGAGCGCTGGGTGAAGGATGCGCTCTACTCGCCGCAGGGGCGGGAGAAATATCGCGAACTGGTCGGGCAGGGCTGGACCGATGCGATCCGCACCCTTCATCCGGACGCGCGAATCTACACCTTCTGGCCGTATTGGCGGAATTCATTCGAGCGCGACGCGGGCATCCGGATCGACCACGCCCTGCTCAGCCCGAGCCTCGCCAAGGCGCTTAAGGCCGCCGGCGTCGACCGCACGCCGCGTGGCTGGGACAAGACCAGCGACCATGCCCCGATGTGGGTTGAGATCCAGGTCTGACGGCCGCCCGACGGCGGACCAATTACCGTTTTGCCGTGGACGGATTCAGGTCTATCATTGGCGTCTTGGCGTGCCGAACCTGCCGATAATCGGCCCGCGGATAGCGATCCGCGGGCCGTGCTGGATTTGCCAGCGGAAAGGGGGGCGGCATGTATCGTCCGATTTTGCTGATTTCGCTGACCACGGCGTGCACGGTCCTCGCCTCCGCGCAGCCGCAAACCGCGCCGGGAGCGATCAACGCGCAAGGCTGGACGCCGGCACAGCAGCGGACCTGGTATTATACGACGCAAGGCTCGCGCCTGATGCCGCTGAGCTGGTTCCAGGCGCTCGAGCAGCCGACCAATACGCAGCCCTTCCTGACGCCCGCCTTTATCCAGTCGTTCGGGCTGTTGGTCGATCCGGGGGGCGACGATGGGCTGCCGGTCGGATTTGCCGCCAACGACGCCGACGACACCGATCTCGGTTATTCCAAGCTTCGCTGGTTCGGAGCCCAGGGCAGCCGCGCGAAATGGGTCGGCCTGACCTGTTCGGCCTGCCACACCGCCGAGCTCGAATTCGGCGGCAACCGGATCCGCGTTGACGGCGGTCCGTCCCTGTTCGACTTCCAGTCGTTCATCGAAGCGGTCGACGCGGCGCTGTCGGCGACGTTGAACGATCAGGCCAAGTTTGGACGCTTCGCGCCCAAGGCGCTCGGCGCGAACGACACGCCCGCCAATCGCGCCCTGCTGCGCGGCGAATTGCAGAAGCTGATCGGTTGGGAAGCGCGGGTCGAGGCCTACAACCAGACGCCGCTGCGTTACGGCCACGGCCGGGTCGATGCGTTCGGGCACATCTTCAACAAGATCGCGCTGTTCGCGGGAACGCAGCAGCCGATTCCCAATCCCGCCGACGCCCCGGTCAGCTACCCATTCCTGTGGGACATCTACCGCCACGACAAGCTCCAGTGGAACGGCATCGTCCCGCGGAAGCGCGTCCCCCTGGGCGGGGACAAGTATCTGGACGTTGGCGCGCTTGGCCGGAACACCGGCGAAGTTCTCGGGGTGTTTGGGGACGTCGTTGTCCGACCGTCCAAGGGATTCCTCATATTCCCTCCGCACGCGCCGATCGGGGGCTACAAGAACAGCGTTGACGTCGAAAAGCTCGACGACCTCGAGACGCAATTGCGGTGGCTTCGTCCGCCGCGCTGGCCGGGCAGCCTCGATCAAAATCGCGTCGCCGCCGGCGCCCTGATCTTCGCGCAGCACTGCCAAAGCTGCCACGAGGCGCAGCCAGGGACGCAGCCGTACACCGTCAGGATGGAGCCGCTGTCCCTGACCAATCCGAACAGCACCGATCCGTGGATGGCGTGCAACGCGCTCGGCTACATGTCGGCGACGGTCAAATTGAAAGGGACGCGAGACACATATTTCTTAGGGGAGCGGTTCGGCGAGGAGGCGCCGCTGGCGAAAATGCTCCAGACCAGCGTGATCGGCGCGATGGTGGCGCACAAGGGCAAGATCATCAAACGGGCGGGCCAGATCATTTTCACACCGGCCCCCGTTGCCCCTTCCGACATCAGGGGACTTGCCGTCGAGAGCCCACTGGAACGATGCTACAGAATCGACGCGGCGGCGGCGCCAAATGACAAGCTCATGCACTACAAGGCCCGGCCGCTCGACGGCATCTGGGCGACCGCGCCGTATCTTCACAACGGGTCGGTTCCGACGCTTTATGACTTGCTGAAAACGCCGTCGCAGCGCCCGAGTGAGTTCTTCGTCGGGACGCGGGCCTATGATCCGGTCAAGGTCGGCTATCGGACCGATTCGGGTGCTCCCGGCAACGTGTTCAGGTTCCAGGCGCGCGACGCGCAGGAGGCTGCGATTTCGCCACCGTCGAATGACGGACGCGAGTGCGGCCCAACGAACGGTAGCACGCCCGGCAATCGGGTTAGCTTCCCGGTACGAAACCCGGTGGGGAATGCGATCCCACGAAACTCTAATGAAGGCCACGATTACGGTGCCGCCGGCCTGACCGACGCACAACGTTGCGCGCTGCTTGAATATCTCAAAAGCCTGTAGGGGAGGCGCGGCACCGTGCTGGGATCGATCCCCAAAAAATTGGGGTAGCGCCGCGCGCCTCGAAGGCGGCATGGGTGCTTCGTGGCAACCGCGTTGAGTGATGACGAACGTCCGCCAGACCGACTGGCTCGCTTAAACGATGCCGAACGGCGTGTCCTTCGTCTGCTCGGCGAAGGCCATACCGCCAAGAGCATCGCAACCACGCTCGGCTCGACAGAGGCTGCGGTCAATGAGCGGCTGCGCGAGGCGCGCCGCAAGACCGGCGTCGGCAGCAGCCGTGAGTTGGCCAGGCTGCTGAAAGCACAGGAAAATCGTGACAACTTTATGGGGGTGGCCGATCGGCGCGGAGCCGAGGCAAGCGTTTCCGCGCTCGCCGCCAAGCGTTGGTGGCCTAACACCGGAGTATTCGCGATGATTGGCCTCTTTTTTGTCGTAGTCGCTGGAGCCGCGGCATTGATGTCACAGGCGCCCTCGTCCAACGGTCAGGTAGATCCACTGGTCGGCAGGCCACTCGAAAATTTCAGCCAGCCGGCGGATCAGCACGCGAAAGTGCGTGCGGAAAACCGCGATCGCTCGTGGGCCGATCCGGTAGAAGCGGCGATCCGCGCTCGCCTGATGCAGCTTCCGTTGGTCGGCAAGGATGGAAATGTCCTGCGCGTGACTTGCGGCGTCACGCTCTGCGAAATCGCGGGCACGCTGATCGGCGAAGGGCAGCCGATCAAGGAGTATGATCCCAAGCTTCCGAGCAATCGCGTCGTGTTGGACCTGCAGGACAAATCGCTCAGTGACGACCTCGCCAAGCTGGGCCTGACGAGGGAGGGCGACACCTTTGTTTCGGGCGAGGGCAAGCCAAGCCGCGTCGTATTTTTCCTCTATTACTCGCGAACAGAGTCGTGACCCGATGGGAAGGTTGGTGCCGGATGCAGGAGTCGAACCCGCGACCTTCGGTTTACAAAACCGCTGCTCTACCAACTGAGCTAATCCGGCCCGACAGCGCCTGTGCTTTATAGCACGCCGAACGTCCAGCCTTCGCTGCGCGCGATGGCCGGCGTGAGGCCCTGTGGGTCGAACGCGCGCGGTTCGTCGCGGGCGAGGGCGCGCATCCCGGCGGCGGTGACCAAGGCGTCGGTCTGGTGGTCGTTGGGCTCGAATCGGAGGCGTGCCGGCGGTGAGCCAAGGCCTTCGAGCGCGAGGTTCAGCGCGGCGCGGCTGCGCAGCTTCGAGCCGGGCATGCCGGCGCGGCGCAGATAGATGCGGGTGTAAATCTCAACCACCGCGCTGCCGTTCACTGGCACTGGGTCCATCGGCCAGATTGCGACTTTGCCATCGATTTGGTGAAGCAGACGCATGCCCGAGAAGCTCGCCTTGGCGACCTGCGCCGCCCCGATTGCGTCATAGGCGCTCGCGGTCTTGCGGCCGCCCTGGGCGTTGAGCCGCGCGTCGCACTGGCGGAAGCGGACGAAGTCGGCCTTCACGCCGTCGGCGATGCCGAAATAGAAATGCCGGCGATGCACGTCTTCGAGGAAGCTCGCCGCGCCGAGGTCCTCGTCCCGGCACAGCTCATCGACGTAGGCCCAGAATTCGCGCGCATTCTTCGGGATGTCCGGCTCACCGAGGAGATACTCACCGCGTTCGACGATCGGCGGGGCGAAGCTGAAGTCGAAGCCGAACAGGGTCGGTTCCTTCGGCGCGCGATCGGCCACCCATCTCATCACCTCGAAACGCGACCAGACGTGGTTTGGGCGGATTAGCCGCGGCGCGGAATCACCGCGGGCCTCAGCAATGGCGATGCCCTTGTGACGGCGGCCCTTCGCGCCCGACCAGTCGATTGCGACGTAATTGGCGAAACGGGTCACTTCCGCTTGCGCGGTTTGACCGGTGGTTTCGCGGCGACCCAGTCGCGGCTGCGGCTGATGACTTCGCGCACCCGCTCTTCATCCGTGCTGTCGTAGCGGACGAGCACGCCCTCCCAGCCTTCGTAATGCGGCGTCTGCCAGAAGGTGTCGGGGTCGGTCGCCTTGAGGATTTCGATCGTGTCGAGGTCGATCGCAACCCCGAACGACGTATCCGGCTCGTGGCTCGGAAAGAGGAATGCGCGGCCGTTCGAGACGACTTTGACCGCAGGCTTGCCGTAGCTGGTGCCGCGCTTGGTGTCGGGCAGCGTCAAGGCGTAAGCGATGGCTTCTTCAAAGGTCATCAAACCAAAGGTGGCTGGCTGTCGTCGGGCTCGGAGATGCCGCGGATGCGGCGCGGCGCCGGAGGTGGCGCGGGCGGGCCGGCGCTGTCGGCCCAACGTTCGACGATGCGCGCAGCGGCGTCGCGCCCGCCGAGCCCGAACGCCAGTGCGGCAGCAACCGCGACGGCGCCGAGAATCAGGCCGAACGCGAGCGTCACGATCTCTGGCGCCAGCCCCATAAAGCTCAGGCCCATGAAGCTGAACAGCGCGACGATTCCATAGTGGATCAGGGTCTCGGCGTAATTGCCTTCGCCGGTCGAACTCGACGTCAGGTTGGAGATGATGCGGGCGATGAACACGCCGGCAACGATGATCAGCGAGCCGAAGATGACTTGCGACCCGGTGATCGTGATCTGCTTGAGAAAGGCCGCGACCTCGTCGCCGCCGAGCTGTCGCGCGGCCTCGATCGACGCCGCGAGGATGATCGCGATCATCGCGATATTGGCGACGATCCGCGACGGCCGGGCGGTCGCGGGAAGGACTCCGGTCGACAGGATCGCCTGGTCGAAGCCGGTCGGCGGAAGGATTGCCTCGATGATCGTTTTCAAAAAGCGCGCCGCGATGAACGCGATGCCGATCCACAGCGCCGCCGCGAAGACGTGCGGAATTGCCGAACGAATCTGGTCGAGCATCGCGATTGCCGGCCCGGAGATGGCTTCAATCCCGAGCGCCTGGAGCGCGGCGATCGCCACCGGGATGATGATCAGCGCATAGACCAGAACCCCGGCGGCCCGCGCGAGACTCGCCCGTGTGGCGCCAGGGGCCGCCCCCGGTGGCACCGCTTCTGGCGGCGTGGGCACGGTCCCGGCGGCGTCCCCGATGCCGATGCGCGCCATCAGGCCGTCGACGTTGGTCGCGATCAGGACGGTTTCGACCAGCCGGCGGACGATGCGGGCGACAATCAGACCGATGAAGAAGAGAACGCCGGCGCCAAGGATATTGTCCAAATACGAAAAGATTTCCGCATTGAGCTGGTTGATTGGGGCGAGGATCTGACCGATCCCGAGATATTGCAGCGCGGCCATGATGCCGACCAGCCAGATGATCAGCTTGGCGATCACGCCGAGCTGGTGGCCGACGGTTTCCTCGGGCGTTCCGGTAACGTGCTTCTTGAGCGCGGGGCTCTTGTCGATCGCCTTTTGGAGCGCCCATTTGACCGCGCGCGCAACGATCCACGTCGCGACGATGATCAGAAGCGCAATCAGGACCTTGGGTCCCCAGAACGTCAGCTGTGCTTGCCAGTAGGCGCCCTGATCGGATTGATACATGTCCGTTTGCTCCCTTTCCCGATCAGACCTGAACCCCCGGCCGAAAGTTTGTTTCCGGGCCGTGTCTCGGACCTGTCATCGTTGCGTCAGGCCCGTTGTAAAGCCCCGGACCACTAACCGTAAATCCCGCCGCCTAGGTGCGACTATCCATCCAGCAAAAGGAGTCGCGAACGATGCCTACGGGTCCCAGCACGACAACCGATCCCTTCCTTATCGCGAGCGAGCCCAATGTTCGCTTCACGTCCATCGTTACGAGCGGAGATGCGTTGCCGGACGACGGCGTGTTCGGGGGAATTCCGGACGGACTGGGCGCGTTCGACAATGGCGATGGAACGTTCACGCTCCTCGCCAATCACGAGTTCGGATCGACCGCTGGCCTAACCCGCGATCACGGCGGCACGGGCGCGTATGTCGACAAGCTCGTGATCGACAAATCGACGCTGGAAGTCGTTGGTGCCGACGACCTCATCAAGACCGTGATGCTATGGGACATCGGGTCGAGCAGCTACGTCCAGTCGACCGTCAATTTCCAGCGCTTCTGTTCGGGCGACCTGCCGACGGAAAGCGCGCTCTTCAATTCGGCGACGGGCCTCGGTTCGCAATCGCACATCTATTTCACCGGCGAGGAGAACAGCCCGAGCGCTTCGAGCCCGATCGGCGGCCGCGCGACGGCGACGATCGTTGACGGCAGTGGCGCGGGCACGACCTACGAACTCGCACGCATGGGCAACATGGGCTTCGAGAATGTCGTCGCCAATCCGTTCGAGCAGAACAAGACAGTGGTGGGGCTGACCGACGACGAGACCGGCGGCGAAATCTACATTTACGTCGGCAGCAAGCAGTCGACCGGCACCGAGGTCGACAAGGCCGGCCTGACCAATGGCCTGCTCTATGGCGTTGCCGTCGCCGGCATCACGGACGAGGGCAGCGCGGCCGGAGTCAACGGCAGCTTCACGCTGAAGGCGGTCGGTCCCAGTGGCGGTGACGTCAGCGCGCTCGATGGGTTGACGATCGAGAATTGGAGCGAAGCCAATGGCGTTACCGGCTTCCTCCGTCCCGAGGACTTTTCATGGGATCCTCAGCACCCCGACACCGCCTATTTCGTGACGACCAACAGCTTTACCGGCCATTCGCGCCTGTACCAGCTGCACTTCACCGATATCGGCAATCCGACTGCCGGCGGCACGATCACCATGGTCGCCGACAGCGCCGACGTTGGCGCGCACATGTTCGACAATATCACGGTCAATAACGGCCACGTGATCATCCAGGAGGACCCGGGCGGGAACGATTATGTCGCCCGTGTCTGGGATTATAATATCGCGACCGACGCACTGAACGAGGTCGCGACCTTCAATCCCGATCAGTTCGCGCCTGGCGCCCCCCACTTCATCACCAATGACGAGGAAAGCTCGGGCGTCATCGACGTTACGGGGCTGCTCGGCGATTCCGATACCCGCGCCTATCTGCTCGATACCCAGATCCATGCCGCGACCGGTAATCCGGCGACGGTCGAGCACGGTCAATTGCTCGTCATGTATGTCGACGACCCGTTCCTCACCGGCGGCAACGGCAATGACAATCTGTTCGGCAGCCAGGCTGATGAAACACTAACCGGTGGCAATGGCGACGATATCGCCCGGGCCGGATCGGGAACCGATTCGGTCGACGGTGGCAATGGCGACGACTGGCTCGACGGCGGCGCCGGCAACGACTCGCTTGCGGGTGGCCGGGGCTCCGATACGCTGATCGGCGGGACCGGCGACGACACGCTGAGCGGCGGGCAGGGCGGCGACCGGTTCATCTTCGACAACCGCGCGGCGACCGGGAATGACGCGATCACCGACTTCGGCCAGGGCGATTTGCTGCTGACGACTGTGTCGCTCGGCAGCGGCGCGATCACGCTCGGATCGAGCCTCGAGCTGTTCGGCGGCAGTACCGTCGACATCAACAACAACGGGAACGACGTTGGCGCACTGGAAAGTGCCGGCACCGTCACGATCGACGGCTCGACTTACTATGCGTACGTGACTGGTGACACGGGCCACGCGGCAGCGCCGCATGCGCAGTTTGAGTTTGGGCATCCCGTCGCGCACGTCATGGACATGCTGATCTGATTGAGTGGGGGCGGCGGCCTTGCTGCCCCCTATTTCCCGGCGAGCTCTTTGCGGCGCTCCGCCCAATAGTCCAGCCGCTCTTTGACGCGGGCCTCGAACCCGCGCTCGGATGGTTCGTAAAAGGTCTGGCGGTCCATCTCTTTGGGCCAGTAGTTCTGGCCGGAAAAGGCCTCGTCGGCGTCGTGGTCGTAGGCGTAATCCTTGCCGTAGCCGATCTGCTTCATCAGCTTGGTCGGGGCGTTGAGGATGTGCGCCGGCGGCATCAGCGAGCCGGTCTCCTTGGCGCTGCCCCAAGCGCGTTTCTGGGCGATGTAGGCGGCGTTCGATTTGGGTGCGGTCGCGAGATAGAGGCAGGCCTGGACGATCGCCAATTCGCCTTCGGGGCTCCCAAGGAAATCATAGGTGTCCTTGGCCGCGAGGCATTGGATCAGCGCTTGCGGATCGGCGAGGCCGACGTCCTCCGACGCGAAGCGGACCAGGCGGCGAATGACGTAGAGTGGCTCCTCGCCGGCGACGAGCATGCGCGCGAGATAATATAGCGCGGCCTGCGGATCCGACCCGCGCAGGCTTTTGTGGAGCGCCGAGATGAGGTTGTAATGGCCCTCGCGGTCCTTGTCGTAGACCGGGACGCGGCGGTGCAGCAGCTCGGACAGTTCGGCGGGACCGAGCGGTTCGGGAAGTTCGATCGAGAACAGGGTCTCGGCCTGGTTCAGCAGGAAGCGGCCGTCGCCGTCGGCGCTGGCGATCAGCGCCTCGCGGGCTTCCGTAGTGACTGGCAGCGGCCGGCCTTCGAGCGCCTCGGCGCGGCGGACGAGCTCGTCGAGCGCATCATGATCGAGCCGGCGCAGGATCAGCACCTGGCAGCGCGACAGCAACGCCGCGTTCAGTTCGAAGCTCGGATTCTCCGTGGTTGCGCCGACCAGCGTCACCGTGCCGTCCTCGACGTAAGGCAGGAAGCCATCCTGCTGCGAGCGATTGAAACGGTGCACTTCATCGACGAACAGCAAGGTTTGCTGGCCGGCCTTGGCCATTTGCCGGGCCTCGGCGAAAATCTTCTTGAGGTCGGCGACGCCCGAAAAAACGGCGGAGATGGCGACGAAGCGCAAGCCCACCGCATCGGCGAGCAGGCGCGCGATGCTGGTCTTGCCGGTGCCGGGCGGTCCCCACAGGATCATCGAGGCGAGCCGACCCGCGGCGACCATCCGTCCGATCGCGCCGTCGGGACCAGTCAGATGTTCCTGGCCGACGATGTCGGCGAGCGACGCCGGGCGCAGCCGGTCCGCGAGCGGCGCATTGGCCGCCGGCGCTTCGGGCGCGGTGGCCGCTATCGCTTGATCGCCGAACAGGTCCGCCATGCGGCCAGACCATAAGGGGCGCGGACAAAATTGCACGCTCGGCCTTGCTTAAGATGCAGCAAAGATATATCTTAGACACATCTTAAGGAGAAACTAATGACCCATCGACATGATCATGGTTGCGGCCCGCGCGGACGGGTCGAGTTCAATTGGCCCGAGGCGCTGTTCGCGATGCGCGGCGGGCGCAGCTGGGGACCGTTCCACTTCGATTTCGGCGATGGCCCAGAGGGTTCCGGCCGGCGTGGACGGAGAGGGCGGCGAATGTTTGAATCCGGCGAACTTCGTCTGGTGCTGCTGAAGTTGATCGCCGACGAGCCGCGCCACGGCTACGATTTGATCCGCGCGATCGAGGATATGACCGGCGGCGAATATGCGCCGAGCCCAGGCGTGATTTATCCGACCCTTACGTTGCTTCAGGACATGGGCCTGATCGAGGAGGCTCCGGGCGAGGGTCCGCGTAAGGCGTTCCAGGTCACCGACGAAGGCCGCGCGCATCTCGCGGAGCGCGAGGAAGAGGTCGAAGCGCTATTCGAGCGCCTCCGCGATCTTGCCCCGCGCGAAGGCAGCGGCGCCGGACCGGCGATCGGCCGCGCGGTCAAGAATCTGATGACCGCGTTGCGTCACCGCATCGGCCGCGACGGGCTCGACGACGAATTGCTGCACGAGATTGCGGCGATCCTCGACGAAGCGGCGCAGCGGATCGAGCGGGTTAAGTGACGAGCTAAAGGTCGTCATGCTGAACTTGATTTAGCATCCATGAACTCTAACGCCTGTGTTCATGGATCCTGACGTCCGTCAGGATGACGTTACCGTCCCGTCATGCGGGTGAGGCGCTCGCGCTTGGCGAGCGCCCGCCGATAGACGCGCAGGACTTCGGAGTTGATCCGGTCCCAGTCCATGGTCTTGGCGACCTCGAGCCCCGCTTCGCCGTGGCGGCGGCGGAGCTCGGGGTCGCGGGCATAGGCCTCGAGCGCATCGGCGAAGCCTTCGATGTCGCTGTAGTCGACCAGCATTCCAGTCACGCCGTCACGAACGAGATTGGTCGCTCCGGTCGCTTCGGCCGCCACCACTGGCAGAGCGCAGGCCATCGCTTCCAGCGTCACGTTGCCAAACGCTTCAGTGATCGACGGGTTGAGCAAGACGTCGGTGCTGGCGAGCGCTCGCGCGAGGTCAGCGCCTTCCTGGTGGCCGACGAAGATGGCGGTGGGCAGCTGCTGCTCGAACCATGGCCGAGCCGGGCCTTCACCGATGACCAGAACCCGATGCTTGACCTTTCGCCCGTCGAGCTCGCGGATGGCGTCCGCAAATACGTCGAGGCCTTTTTCCATCACGATCCGCCCAAGAAAGGCGATGACCACTTCCTCGTCCTTGATCCCGAGGGAGCGGCGCCAATCCATGTCGCGCCGCGCTGGGTTGAACTGCTCGCGGTCGATGCCGCGGGCCCAGATCGCGATCTCGCGGTTCATGCGCTGCGCGCGGAGCACCGCCGCCGTGGATTCGGCCGGCGCCATGATCGCCTCGCAACGGCGATACAGCCGGCGGAGGAGAATCCGGACCAGCGGCTCGAGCCATTGAAGCCGGTAATATTCAAGATAGGTGTCGAACCGTGTGTGGACCGACGCGACGGCCGCGATCTTCCTTCGCCGGGCCCAGGTCACCGCCCGATGGCCGACGATGTCCGGGCTCGAGATATGGACGATGTTGGGAGCGAATTCCGCGAGGTCGCGGCGCAGCCGAGGACTTAGCGCAATCCCCAGTTGATATTCCCCGCGGCCGGGAATCGGGATCGACGGCACGCTGACCAGATCGCCGGTGGGCGCGAACGCCGGCGTGTCGGTCGTCGGGGAATAGATGCGCACGTTGACGCCCTGGCGTTGCAGATAGTCGACCAGCCGGTTGAGCGCCTGGTTGGCGCCGTCACGAACGTAATTGTAATTGCCCGAAAAGAGGGCGATCCGGAGGTCTGTTGGGTCCACCGGCGAGGCGTGTAGGGGTTATTTGGTGAGCGTCAAATCCGGCCTGCCGCCGATCGCCCGGCCCGATGCGCGGTTGTTCATCCTTGGCAGCTTGCCCGGCGACGCGTCGCTGTCTGCGCAGCGTTATTATGCCCATCTCACCAATCAATTCTGGCGATTATTGGGTGGAGCGATCGGCGACGAGCTGCAGGCCTTGCCCTACGAAGACCGGCTGGAGCGGCTGGCGGAGCGGCGCATCGGTTTGTGGGATGTGATTGCTTCGGCCCGCCGCCCGGGCAGCCTCGACCAGGCGATCCGGCTGGCCGAGCATAATCGGATCGAGCAGCTGCTCAGCGATTTCCCCGACCTCAGGGCAATCGCCTTCAACGGGACCACGGCGGCAACCGTCGGCCACCGGCTGATTGGGGAGGGGCCGCCCGGGCTGGTGCTGCTCGACCTGCCGTCATCGAGCGCGGCGAATACCGCCGGCTTCGCGGCCAAACTATCCGCCTGGTCGAGGCTTGCCCAATTCTGCTCAGCCGACCAAAATGGCGGAACATGATTCCGCTCGAAGACGAAGCTGAAATCGAGGTCGAGACCGACAAGAGCCTGTCGATGGTCGACGAGGCGCTGGTCGTGGGCACCATCGCCAACACCAACGGGCTGCTCGTGATTCTCGCCAAGATGGTCGCCAAGGGCGTGTTCGACCGCGAGGATCTCCAGGCGTTTTCGGACAGCTATTCGAAGCCGCTCGACCATGTCGGGATGCGCGAGAACGAGCTCGTCGGACAGATGCAGGACCAGATGGAATCGACGCTGGCCGAATTGATGCGCTTTTTGAGCGACCGTGAGCGCGAGAGCTGAGCGCGGTCCTCAAGCGTCAAGCCGCGTCGCCGATAATATCTGACGGTCTGGACGCCGAGTCCGGCCGTGCCGGCCAAACTCGCAATCGTAAGCCCATGTAGGCGGGGTTGACTCCGTACCATGGTACGGCGGCTACATGGCGATTCGCTCGCTTCGAGCAACCACAGGGGTCCCCAGCGAAATTTCCTGATGGGGGCCGCATTCAACCATGCAGGCAGAAAATGACTGAACATCCAAACCAGACGCACGCGCATCATTCCCACCATGGCCATGGCGGCGGCGCATTCCGTACGTCCGTGCAGGCAACGCTGCATTGCCTAACCGGATGCGTGATCGGCGAGGTCGCAGGCCTCATGATCGGCATATTGCTCGGCCTGGCGCCGTGGCCGATGATCGCCCTCGCGACTGTTCTCTCTTATGCTTCGGGGATCACCCTTGGCCTCATCCCCGTCATGAGCAGCCAGCAGGTCGGTCTGCTCGGCGCGCTCAAGATCATCTGGATCGGCGAGGTGATTTCGATCGGAGTCATGGAGATCGTGATGAATTTCGTCGATTATCAGATGGGCGGGATGGGCGCCAAGTCGGTGATGGCCTGGACCTTCTGGCGGGGACTGGTGTTCGCGGTTCCGGCTGGTTTTCTCGCCGCCTGGCCGGTCAATTACTGGCTCCTCAAACGCGAATTGAAAGCTTGCCATTGAGCGACCGGCGCAGGCCCCCTATTGGAGTGACGATGGCCAGGCTGGTTAGGCTGATTGCGGTTCTCGCCGTGCTGTTGATGCCGCTGGGCATGCAGCCCGCGGCTGCGGCACCTTCCGAGACGCATCATGCATCGATCCCAATGCAGCATTGTCCGGAGCAGGGATCCAAGCACGAGAAGGGCGCATTCGTGGAATGCACGATGGCTTGCTCGGCCGCGCTTCCGGCGCTTGATCAACCTCAGCAGCCTTCGATTCCGATTGCCTGCGAGCGGGTGCGTCCGTCGCTTGCCCGGCATCTTTCCGACCTCCATCCCGAGATCGCCACACCTCCTCCCAAGGACTCCTGAGAATCGAACGTTCAACATTCGAACTCAGGAGACTGAACAATGATGATTTTGATGACCGCGGCGCTGGTCGCCGCGCAACCGGCCCAGCCGGTCGATCCGCACGGGCAGATGGCGCCCATGCATCATGAGCAGCATGACGCAATGAAGAAGGATTGCTGCAAGGATTGTTGCAAGGACATGGCCGACAAGCACGAGGGCCATGGCGGCGAGCACGGCCACCCGGCCGAATAACTGAACCCGGTGGGGCGTCCCAGCGTTGGGCGCCCCATTCCGACGGAGATTATTTCGTGAAAGTCCTACTCACCGTGACGGTGAGCGCCCTCGCGCTCGCCGCGCTGTCCGCCCCCGCGGTCGCGCAGCATCAGAACATGCCCGGAATGACAATGCCGATGTCCGAAAGGCCGTCGGCGAAGAACTCGGCGCCGAAGAAGAAAGCCTCAGCGAAAAAGCCCACAACTACGACAGCTGCGAAAAAAAAGCGGGCGATGCCAAAGGCGTCGGCGACCCATGCCGGTCACGCACCGTCCGGCAACGCCACCATCGAGCCGGCCATGCCCATGCCGATGGCGCCGGGCATGACGATGCCCGTGGATCATTCGCAGCATGGCACCGTGCCAATGCCGCAGCCGGGAACTCCGGCGCCCATGCCGCCGATGGACCACTCACAAATGGGCCAGACGCCGACGGATCGCAGCCGAATGCAGATGGGCGAGCATGGCGGTCACACGGGGCAGATGGAAACGACGGCGGCGCTCGGACCATATCCGATGACGCGCGAGTCTTCCGGGACCGCGTGGCAGCCGGATGCGTCGGAGCACACCGGACTGCATGTCATGAGCGGCGATTGGATGTTGATGGCGCATGGCGTCGTGAACCTGGTCTACGATCATCAATCCGGCCCGCGCGGCGACGATAAGGCGTTCGCGAGTGGAATGCTGATGGGCATGGCCCGGCGGCCGCTCGGCGATGGCACGCTGCAGTTCAAGGCGATGCTCAGCCCCGATCCGCTGATGGGCAAAAGCGGCTATCCATTGCTCCTCGCCAGCGGCGAAACGGCCAATGGCGTGGACCGGCTGATCGACCGCCAACACCCGCACGACCTGTTCATGGAGCTGTCGGCGTCGGTGTCGCAGAATATCGGCCACGGCAGTGGCCTGTTCGTCTACGCGGGCCTCCCCGGAGAGCCGGCGTTTGGGCCACCGGCATTCATGCATCGCGAGGCGATTCTGGACTCGCCCGAGGCGCCGATCAGCCACCATTGGCTCGATTCGACCCACATCAGCTTCGGAGTCGTGACCGCCGGCCTGGCGCTGGATCGGGTAAAATTCGAGGTGAGCCTGTTCAACGGCCGCGAGCCCGACCAGCACCGCTGGAACATCGAGACCGGTCCACTCGATTCGACTGCGATCCGGGTGTCGTGGAACCCGACGCGCACGCTCGCGCTGCAGGGAAGCTGGGGTCATTTCACCGATCCCGAGCAGCTCGAACCGGGGGTCGACCAGAAACGCTGGTCGGCAAGCGCGCTCTACGCGCGTGAGATTGCACCTGGGTGGAAGCTCGCGGGAACGCTCGCGTGGGGCCGCAAGAGCGCGCACGGCCACGACGATGACGCCTACGTCGGCGAAGCGTCGGTGAAGCATGCCGGCTGGACCCTGTTCGGGCGCGGAGAAATGACGGAGAACCGCGAGCTTACCAACGTCGAGGAGGGGCCGGCCTATCGCGTCGGCAAGCTGTCGCTTGGCGCGGTGCGCGACTTTCACATCGCCGAGCATCTGTCGCTTGGCGCAGGGGGGCTGTTCGCGTTGAATTTCGTGCCGGACGCGATCGCGCCGCTCTACGGCGGGCACAATCAAACCGGAGCGATGGGGTTTGTCCGGCTGAAACTCGATTGAGGGGGTGGGGAATGAAGCGTCCGATACGAATTGCGATGGTCACTCTGGTGGTTTTGGCCGTCGCGCCTTTCCCGTTGTTGGCGCACGCGCCGGAGAAGCAAGCGGCCGGGCAGACGGCGCTGCCGCCATCGGCGCGAGGCGCGGCGGCGACGGTCGATGCATTCCACGCGGCCTTGCGCCACGGCGACACGAATGCGGCCGCACTTTTGCTCGCCGACGATGGGCTGGTCTTCGAGGAGGGCGGCGTCGAACGCACCAAGGTGGAATATGCCGCTCATCATCTGCCCGCCGATGCGGCCTTCGCCCAAGTCGTCGGTTCTACGGTTACTCGGCGTGCGGGTGGATCGGACGGTGCGCTCGCGTGGATCGCAAGCGAAGGCCGGATGTCGGGAACCTACAAGGGCAAGGCGGTGAATCGCGTGACGACGGAAACCATACTGTTGCGCCGTATCGGACAGACCTGGAAGGTCGTTCACATTCATTGGTCGTCGGCCGCGGCGCGCGATTGACGAGCGGGCAATCCGCTCACATATGGCGCCCTCGCTGAAAGCTACGGCCCCTTCGTCTAGCGGTCCAGGACGTCGCCCTCTCACGGCGAAAACACGGGTTCGAGTCCCGTAGGGGTCACCAGTTCGCTTCCCGGTCCAGAACAGTCGAGGCGCGCGTAACCGCCGAAAATCGTTGACGGAGAGCCGGAATTACTGGCTGGTAGGCGGGCCATTTGGGAGCAGTTGAGCGGACGTGGGCAATTCCTATCCGGTGTCGAACCTGAGGGTCGCACTCGAAAAATGCCGCACGCATTTCATCGCGGTCGGCATTTTCAGCGCGCTGCTCAACCTGCTGTTCCTCGTCCCGATGCTGTACATGCTCCAGGTCTATGACCGGGTGGTCCCGACGCGGGGCGGGGGCACGCTGCTGATGCTGACGATCGTCCTGCTGCTCGGCCTCATTACGTTGGCGCTGCTCGATTGGGTTCGCTCACGGCTGCTGGTCCGGGCCAGCATCCGGCTCGACCGCGAGGTCGCCGCCGTGCTGCTCGACACAACGCTTGCCCGGCCCGACGGGACGATCGATGCGATCGCGCGCCAGGCAATGCGCGACTTCGACAACCTCCGCCAGGCGATCACCGGGCCGGTCCTGCTTGCTTTGTGCGATGCGCCGTGGGCGCCGATCTACGTCCTCGTCTGCTTCATCATCCATCCCGCGCTGGGGGTGCTGGTGCTCGCCGGAAGCCTGATCCTGGGCACGATCGCCTGGGCCAATGAGCGTGGCACTTCGTCGCGGTTGCGCTCGGCCAATGACGCCGCGGCCCATGCTTATGCGAGCCAGGAACAGGTTCTCGCCAACGCCGAGAATGTGCGCGCGCTCGGCATGCGTGGCGAAATGGTCGGCCGCCATATTCAGGAGCGCAGCACCATGCTGTCGCTTCAAACTCAGGCCAGCCTGACGGCTGGCGGGCTGGTCGCGGGCAGCAAGTTTCTCCGTTTGACGCTGCAGTCTCTCGCCCTCGGCCTCGGCGCGTTCCTCGCCATCCGCGGCTCGATTTCCGTCGGCAGCGTGTTCGCGGCGTCGTTCCTCGCCGGTCGCGCGCTGCAGCCGATCGACCAGGTGCTGGCCGCCTGGCCGACTTTGGTTCGGGCTCGCGCGGCTTACCAGAAGGTCGACGACCTGCTGCGGCGCAACCCTGCATCGACCGCGCTGACCCAGCTTCCGGCGCCTGCGGGCCGGCTTGCAGTCGAACAAGTCATCGTCGGCCGGACCATGGAATCCCGAATCGTGACCAATGTCAGCTTCAACGTCGAACCGGGCGAAGTGGTGACCATCGTCGGCCCCAGCGGCGCTGGAAAGTCGACCCTGCTTCGGGTCATCGCCGGGGCTTTGATGGCCGACGCCGGCACGGTGCGGATCGATGGCGCGCGGTCTACGGATTGGGAGCCGGACCGCCTCGGCAAATTCATCGGTTATCTGCCCCAGGACGTTTCGCTGTTCGCCGGCACGATCAAGGAGAATATTGCGCGGTTCGACACCTCCGAAGAGCGCAATGAAATCGACGAACTGGCGATCGAAGCGGCCGGCGGCGCGTTCGCGCACGACATGATCCTGCGGCTTCCGGGTGGCTATGACACGATGCTGGGATGGGGCGGCCGGGGGCTTTCGGCCGGCCAGGCGCAACGCATCGCGCTCGCCCGGGCGCTTTACCGCAAGCCGCCCATCCTGCTGCTCGACGAACCCAATGCGCATCTCGATGCCGAAGGCGAGGCTCAGCTGCTGCAAACCATCGCCGCGGCGAAAGAGGCGGGCGCTGCGGTGCTGCTCGTCGCCCATCGCATGTCGGTGCTTGCGGCGTGCGACAAGATCCTCGTCCTGCGCGACGGGGTCGTGCAAGGTTTCGGCCCGCGCGACGAAATCATTTCGAAGATGCAGACGCCGCCACCGGATCCGACCAAGATAACCGGCGCAAAGAAGGCCGCGAACCTGTGACCGGACAATATCTCCAGACCGCTCCGTCGACCGCGCTGGTGGATCATACCGATGACGATCCGCGCAAGGAGTTGCGCATCGGCGCGATCGTCGCGTTCGGATTTTTCGTCGTGTTCCTGGGATGGGCCGCGTTCGCTCCGCTCGATGCCGCCGCTTTTGCCAACGGACAATTGCAGGTGTCGGGCCAACGGCAATCGGTGCAGCATCGCGAAGGTGGAATCGTCTCCGCTATCCGGATCAGGGAAGGGCAGAAGGTCCGAGCCGGCGAGGTTCTGATCGAATTGGATGGCGGCGAAGTCCGCGCCCAGGAAAATGCGATGGCGTCGCAGATGATCAATCTGCTGCTCCAGCGCGCCCGGCTCGAGGCGGAGCAGCAGGGCACTTCGGTGGTCGTGTGGCCGACGAGCTTTGGCTATGTGAACGCGCCAGCCGACCTGGTGGCGCAGTCTCGAATTGTCCAGGAAGGCGAATTCCGGGCGCGGCGCTCGCTGCTCGTTGCCCAGCAAGACGTTCTGACCAAGCAGGCCCAGGAATCGGCGCAGACCGCCGGCGGCTATGGTGCTCAAATGCGCTCGTCGGTCGAGCAGGAACGCCTCATCACCGAGGAACTGGAGAGTCTCAAGACCGTGGCTGACAAGGGCTTTGTCTCCAAGTCGCGGATCCGCGCGCTCGAGCGCGCCAAGGCCGATCTCGCCGGTCAGGGCGGCCAGTATCGCGCCAGCGTGGCCGAAGCGCATCTCGCCGCCAACGCCAACCGCCTACGCCAGATTGAGGCCGATCGGGCGTACCGCGAACGGGCGACCACGGAACTCAAGGAGGTTTCGGCGACGCTGGACGCGCTGACGCCGAAATATCGCGCGGCGCGCGATCAGCTTGAGCGGCTCCAGATCCGGTCGCCGGCGACGGGCACGGTGGTCGGCCTGAGCATTTTTACCGTTGGTGGGGTCATTGGCGGCGGCCAGCGGCTGATGGATATCGTGCCCGAGAAGGCGGAGCTGGTCGTCGCGGCGAAGCTTTCCCCCAACGACATCGACGATGTCGCGGTCGGCGATCGTGCCGAGCTGCGGTTCCCCGGGATGCACGACCGCAACCTGCCGATCCTGATGGGCAAGATCACCCGTATCTCGGCCGATGCGATGAACGACCAGAAGAGCGGCGCCAGCTTTTACACCGCCGAGCTCAAAGTTGGCCCGTCGGAAATGCAAAAGCTCAGGGACGTGCGCGGACCCAATTTCGTCCTGCCGGCCGGTGCTCCGGTCGAGGCGATCATCCCGGTCCGCAAGCGCACGGCGCTGCAATATGCGTTCGAGCCGTTGCTGAGCACGCTGCGCAAGAGCGGCGGCGAACACTAGGCCCGCCGCCTGCCGAGGTTAGTCGGTCGCGTTTTCCCGCCGCCAGTAGAAATAGAGCAGGATCGCCATCGCGCCCGAGAAGGTGTGCCAGATCAATCCGTGCGGCTGGAACCAGCTGTGCCCATTATCGAAGCAGAGCGGGCCGCCGTCGCCGGCGAGCGCCCGGAAGATGATCGCGACGATGAACGCGCCCAAACCGACCAGCCAGTAAACCCGGGCGCGAACATCTCTCCATCCGATCCAGCCGGCCTTGAAGTCGTCCTTGCCCCACCAGCCGATGATCAGCTCCAAGCCAATATACACGCCCACCAGGATGCCAATCAGAGCAGTCGACGGGACCCCCATCGCTCCAATGTCGGTGTAGAGCACGGCGTTGATCGGCCAGCCGACCCAGAACACGAGGTTGCGAGTGGCGTTCGAAACACCCTTCATCACCAGCAAGCGATCGATGGTGTAGAACACCAGATAGCCGGCGAAGACGTACATCGAGAAGCCGTCCATCCACGATGCGGCGCTCGACATGGACGCGTGAAACCACATGCTGCCGAGGCCGAGGAACAGGACGGCGAACACGCAGCCATCGGCTATCGGCGAGTTGGACCGCATGGCGTTGATCGCCGCGCCTTCCTTGCGGTCGAGCATCAGTCGCCAGGCGACCGCCGCGGCCGTGAACAGCGCGTAAAGATTGGACCAGGTGTTGATGGGCTGACGAAAACCCCTGGCGCCGTTCAGAACATCCTGGCGGCGGAAGAATTCGCAATAGCAATCGCCGCCGTTGAGACAGCTGTCCGCCGTCGCCGGCCAGCCGGTTCCGTAGCCGATGAAGATGATCTCGCCGAGCAACAGGACCGTCGCGACGACGTAAATGATCCACGGCCGATAGATGGGGCTCGTCATCGCGGCGACGCGATCGTGACGATCGCTCCAGTAATTCGATAAACATGCGTAATAAACACGACCTATCCTCCCCGCTGACAAAGCAATACCAGGCGTTGAAGGCAAGTCCTCAACGCTCTATTTCTCATCACTTCTTGATATCTATTCGGGCTTAACCTCCACTATTGTTCGTGATATTGGTTCGCGCTTCACGACGCAGCGGGAAACTTAACCCGCTCATCAAGGGGGAAACACCATGCCGCCAATAGCGAAGGGTTTGATCCTGGCAGGGATCGCGGTCGTCCTGCAGCTGCTCATGGAGCTGCTTCTGATTCGTCCACTGATCGACATGTCGTGGGGCGCGGCGGCGGGGCTTGGCATCGCCGGCGCGGTCGTGTTCGGCCTGTATGGTTTTTTCGTCGGCTGGAAGGAGGCCTATGACTTCGCGCCGCGGACGATCTGGGCGTTCATTCTCGATGTCAGCTGGTCGTCGATCAATACCACAGTCGGGCTGATCTGGATGATTTGGTGCGCGATCCGGGGAATCTTCGACAACACCACGGCCGAAGCCAAAAAGCGTGGCGTGGTTCTGTTCCTGGGCAAAGACGCCGCGCTGCCGGGCGCGGATGCGACGACCCTCGGGACGGTCATGGGCGGAAGCTGGATGCTGCACGAGGCCGTTCACGTGCAGCAGGCGCGAATTTTCGGTCCGCTCTACTGGCCGGTCTATCTGTTGAGCTATTTTACCGCCCTGCTCGTGCGCGCGGTCACGATCCGTTTCCATCGTCTGCATTGGCAGGCGTACGGCCGGGTAGTCATGGAGGATTGGGCCTACAATTCCGCGCCCGGCGACAAGGCGGACCAGACGTCGGTCGAGGTTGGGCCGACGATCCTGTGGCTTGGCATGGCGCTGATCAACGCCTTTGGCGTCGCCGTGCTGTTCGCTCCAATCCCCGGCGTTGGCGCGCTTCCGGCGGCGATCGGCCTGACCATCATCCCGTGGTGGATCGGCCTCATCGTGATCTTCGTCTATGCGATCGTTCGCGCCTTCTTCGTCGCGTCCGATCCGGATTCCAAGGCGGAGGCCGCCGCGGCGGCTGCGGCATCGCCGTCTGCGTTTGCCTGACCCGATCGAATGGAGCTTCGCCTTCCATTCTTCATCGCTGCCGGCGTCTGCCTGCTGCTCGCCTTGCTCGTCGAGGCGGCGGCGGCGCAGGCCTTCACCGGCCTCTTCTTCAATGACAAAGACACGCCCGGCCATGCGATCAACGCGCTCGCGCTGATCGACGGGATCCTGCTCTACAGCCTGATATGGATGCTGTTGTCGGTGGTCGCCCCGCGCTCGGTCACCGGCCGCGCCCAGGGTTGCGTGACCTTGTTCGTGTCCTTCTTCGGCTGTCTCGGGACGATCGCGTTGATCGTCGCGGCGTTCGTCCTGTTGATGCTGATGCTGGCGCTGCTCGTGGCGGTGCCGTTCGGCACGATCGCCTATCTGGTCGCCTGGGGGCATTTCGCGCGCGGCGCCGCGACCACGACGCTGGCGTTGGCGATGCTGCTCAAGATCGCCTTCCTGATCCTGCTGGTCATCGCCCACCAGCGCTTCCTCCAGAACAAGGGGCTGTTGGTGCTGGTCGGCCTGTCGCTCGGCCTCACCTGGCTGATCGGCTTCGTCCACGCCTTGCTGCCGATCTTCCTGGTCAGCATCGGCGATCAGCTGATGGCGCTGGTGATCTGCATTATCGCGGCGATCTGGCTGGCGCTGCTGCTGATCGGGGCGATCATCGCCTCGATCAAGGCGATCCTCAGCCTGCGCAAGCTCGCCTGACCGCAACATCAGTGGATCGTCACCGTGGCCGGGGGCTGGGCCATCAGGACGACGCTCCCGCCGTCCTCGCCGAACGGCAGGATGCCGGCGTCGTCGCCTTTTTTGCATTGCCGTTGCGCGTGCTTGCTCTTCCAGCTGTCGGGGCACTGGCTGTCGAACAGGCGATCGTCCATCGGAACACCGAATCGGCACAGGCATAATTTGCCCTTGTCACCGTCGGACAGGATCGCAGCATTCCCCTCGCTCAGGGTGATATGGGCCGCCCGCACTTTCTTGTCCGAGCTGCCGATCGGCAATGAAGTCTGGCCGGTACTGCTCAACGTTTCTTCGTGCTTGAGCTTGAGGTCGGGCGCGAAGCGCGCCTGCAGCCCCTCCGTCGCCGTGGCGATCCCCGGCGGGCACCATTTCTTGAACGCATCCTCGGACGGCTCGCTGTCCTCGCTAAAGGTCGGAAGCTTTTCGCACGCCTTCTTGGGCTGATCGCTCCGGGTTTCCCCGTAGATCATCAGCCCAAGGAAGCTGACCCCGACCAAGGCCAGGATGATGATCAGCGCTTTCACCGCGGTTGGAGCCTCATGATCGCCGTCTTCTGCTGGACCGACAGAGTTTGCGCCTGCGGCAATTGCATGAAGATCCGGGGTTGGATGAAGATCCTGAGGCACGGGGTGGCCTGCACGGCGGTCATGTTCACCGTCGAGTTCGCGGCGACGCGCGTTCCGGACGCCGGGCTGAAGCCGGTGACCTGGCCGACCCGGTCGGGGGCTCTGCCGCTGAGCGCGCGATCACACATGAATTGGCCGGGCTCTAGCTTGGCGCTGCGTAGCGCGTTCGGCGCGGTTGCAAAGGTCGCGTTTCCGGGCAGGGCCGGGACGTCGACGCCCGGATCGAACGTGACCTTGACCAGCGAACCCTGGGGCTGGGTGGTTCCGCCTTTCGGGTTTTGGGAAATGATCGTGCGCGGCGGTTTGCCGGTCGGTTCTCCGGCGACCTCGACGATGTCGAACCCGGCGGCCTCGACCTTGGCCTGTTCGACCGTCTTGCCGGTGGTGAAGTCCGGCACTGCGCCGGTTTTGGTCGTGTCGACGGTCTTGGCCGGGGTCTCGGTCTCTTTCTCGCCGCCCATGCTTTTGACGATGAAATAGCCGCCGACGCCGAGCACGATCAGCACCACCAAAGCGATGATCAGCCACAGCCACCACAGCGACTTCTTCTGTCCGACGACTGGCGGAGCCGGGACCTTGGCGGTCGCGACCGGCCCTTCGACGTGGTCGTTGTCGGGATCGTTGACCGCGACCGCGCGCAGGCGGAACGGGTAATCGCCCGCGGCGACGTCCTTGGGCGCGGTGACCTTGATCGTCGCGGTCTGGGTTTCGCCCGAGGCAAACGTCCGCTCGCGATCGCCGTCGATCGTGAACCAAGCCTCCTTCGAGCTTCCGGACGGCACCACGCTGAGCCTTCCGGCGCAGCTGTCGCTCGACTTGTTCGTGACGTTGAACACGATCGAGCCGGTGGCGGTCGCGTCAGCGGCGCGCTTCAGCTCGACGGTCGTCGGGCCGTCAGGAATCTCAAAGGTTGGCATTGCTCACTCCTTCTTCTTGCCCGGGTCGTCCGCGATGGGCTGGATTTCCCAGGTTGCATGGGCCGGCCGCTCCCCCGCGACGATCCTGCAAATGAGATCGTCGAGCTGGGCGGCATTGGCGGGAACGTGGACGACGATGTGGAAGGCTCCGCCCATCTGATTTCCGTCTTCGACGGCGAAACCCGAAAGGCCCGTCGCGACTTCGAGGAAGCGGATCAACGATTGGTGCGTGCCGCGGCTGCGCACGAGTTCGGGGAATTCGGCGATGAGCATGCGTAGCCGGTCGATCCCCGCGGGGTAGCGCGCTTCGCCCACGCCGGGACTTCCGCCCGACCAGTCGAAATAGCGGTCGAGGCCAAGCCAGGTCGCTTGCAGCAGGACGAACGCATCTTTGGCGCGGTGCGGGTCGAAATAGGCATCGAGCGCGCGAATCAGCTCGTCGACCGGGTCGAGCATGCCCTCCATCACCGCCAGCGTCGCGTGCATCACGCCGCGCTCGCCAGCGGCCGCCAGCTGATAATTCTCCGGCAAGTAACGGAGGATGCGCTGCTGCTTCATCAGCCTTTTACCTCGGTCTCACGGACGATTTCGAGGTGATGGTCGCCCGGCGCGTAGAGCCAGCCGCGCGGGAGCGGCACGCGATCGGTGAAGTTCTCGACCGAAACACACTCGTAAGTGACGCCGTTGTCGGTGCTCCGGTGGACGCCGCGCGGGCCGCCGCTGAGGACGATCGGCGGCTGGCCGGCGCGGGGCGCGGCGGCGAGCGCATCAACCGTTTCGAGCAGGCGCTTGCCATCGCCGCGGAGCGGAAGGCCGGCGTCGAGCTTGACCGCGCGCCAGGTCGGTTTCGCCTCATTGACGTCGAGCGTCAGCACGCCGGAGCGGTTGGACGCCCCGAAGGCGATTGAATCCGCGAATGCCAGCGCTTCGCACGATCCGCCGGCCCAGCCGACATTGAACGGGACGAACCCGCCCGGATCGTCCTGTCCAGTCGCCCGGAGCTCGATCCGGAACGCTCCTTCGCCTTGCTCTTCGGCCTCGGCCGACAGGGTCGCCCACAGGAAGTCGCGGGCGCCGGTCGACTGGACCGCCAGGTGCCGGACATCCTTGTCCTTGAGGCCAATCACGTGAAACGTGTCCGACAGCCCGCCGAGCGACGACAAATAAATTCCGCCGCCGCCGGCGCCACCGCCGCGCGCGACCACCGCGACCGCGATCACTCCGGATTGCGAGACCTTGCTGACGACCGAATAATAGCCCTTGGCGTCCACGGCTTTGTCGACGACCACCGGTGCGGGGCTGCTGTCGCCGCCGGGCGTGAACTGGCGAAGGCCCTCGGCGGTCGCCAGGAGGAGGGTCGGCTTGCCAGTGCGGTCGACCCAGGCGGCATCGTAAAGCTCGCTCGCGAATTGCGCGACCGGGTCACCCCAGGTCTCGCCGAGGTCCGGCGAAACGAAGATCGCGCTGCCCTTGCCTGCCTTGGCGGCGCCGAGCGCCATCAGGCCCGGGACCGACGGATGACGCCGGATGAAAGTGGGGCGGAAACCGTCGCGCTGGAACTCGATCGACCAGCTTTCGCCGTCGTCGAGGCTGCGGTGCAAAGCAGTGGCCGTGACCGCAAACCAGCAGCGATCCTGGTGCGGATCGCGCAGCAGGTCGTTGACGTTTTCGTTCGGCGTTCCGTCGATGGTGAATTTGAGGCCGTCGGCGTAGCGCACGCCGGGCTCGGCGAGGATTTGTTCGTAGACTTCCGATGCTCGCACCTGCTGGCCCAGCGGGCGTTCGTTGAGCGGCGACAGCAAAGCATTCAGCCGCCGCAAAATGCCATGTTCGACTTCGACCAGATCGGCTCCGGGCGCGGCGACGACGCGCGCGTCGACCAGCACCGAACGGACCTTGATCCAGTCGACGCGAGTGAGGATTCCGAGCGGCCGTTTTTCCTCCAGCGCGGCTTCGGCGCGTTCCTTGAGCGCGAGGACGCGGTGGTCGCGGACGATCGCCTCGGTCACCGCGCCATGGTCGAGGCTGCTGGGGTCGATCTCCGGCATGATCCGGACCGCGACGACGCCTGGACGGGCATGTTTCCATAGCTCGGCATCGGCGACCGCCGAGCTGCGCGCGATGCCGCCGACCGACAGGACGACTTGTTCGTAGTCGCGCGCGGTGACCGCGATCCGCAGCGAATAGAGGCACGACGGAGCGCGGCGGATCAGGCCATCGAGCGTCTCGGCATCGCTGCCGCCCGCGGCCCGTTCCGGATTGGCGGCTTCGATTCCCTGAATTTTCGGCTTGAGATCGGTCAGGCTGCCCGCGGCGACGTTGCCGGCTTTGCCCCCGCCCCGGCGGTACCAGGCGCGAATGACCTTGTCCGCGACGGGAACCGCGCCGCCGCCGCCCTGGCTGGCGGACGGCGAGAATTGAACGCGGCCGGTCGCGCGGTCGAGCGTGTAGATTTTCGCGCCCGCCGGGCTGTCGGCGAAATTCGCGACTTCGGTCCACAATTCGTAGGCGCTGCCCTCGACCTCGCGAATGGTCAGTCCGGCGCCCTCCTTCTCGGATTCGACGCCGAGCATGAAGTCGAGACCGTCGAGCGAAGGCGCGATGACCGGCGGTCGCTGCACGGTGAACGACTGGCCGGGAACGCCGCTGCTTTTGCCCAGGGCTTCCGCCTCGATCAGCTGACATTGCAGTGCGCGCGCCGTGACCCGTGGCGTGTCCGCCGGCAGCGTGACCGCGATCGGAAGCACGAACTCGGCGCTGCCGTCGCCGGTCGCGACCGTGGTGCCGGCGGGGATCGTGATCGCCTGTTTCGGATCGCCCCCATCGGCCCGGGTGAAGACGAGGTCGACGCTGGCCGCGGACGGCGGTTGGAGGTCGACCCCGACGAGGTTGAGCAGTGCCAACTGAAGCTTCGGGGGAACCCGGTTGAGGCGATAGAGCAAGGCGTCGGTGAGGAAGGCGAAGACTTCGATCAGCGTGACGCCCGGATCGCCCGCGGTGAAATCGGTCCATTCGGGGCAGGTCTCGCGGGCATGGGCGATCCCGTCGCGCACCAGATCGTCGAACCGGCGGTCGTCGAGGCGAGGGAGGATGATCGGCATCAGGCGGTCCCGGCCTGGAGCGTGAGCGACGCATCGATCGTGTCGACCGTCCCGGTCTCGCGCACGCGATATTCGAGAGTGATCAGCAACACGGCCGGATCGTCCCGGTGCGCTCCGGCGTCGAGGCGGGTGATCTGCACGCGCGGTTCAAACCGGCGGATCGCCTGGCGAACATAATGGATCGCAAGGCCCGCGGTGGTCGCGTCGTTTGGCCAGAAGATCAGCCGGTGGAGCGGGCAGCCATAATCGGGGCGCATCACGCGCTCGCCGGGGATCGTCGTCAGCAGCAACATGATCGACTGGCGGATGGCGGCATCGCCTTGGACCAGCTGGAGACCTCCAGCAGCGGACGGCATCGGGCCGGTCTGCATGCCGCCAAGCTGCGCGCCCAAACCGGCGCCGGAGAACAGGATGGAGCTGCTCGCGCGCATCCTCTCAGTTCCCCGCCACCACGAGCGCCTGGCCGGGGGTCAGGACCTTGTAGGTGACCAGCCCGGGCGGCGTGCCGTCGGTCAGCCCCTGGACGGTCGATAGGCACACCTTGCAGCCGCCGATGCGGACGAAATCGGAATAGCCGACCGTGACCTTGAGGCAGGTCTTGCACGGCCGCATGCCCATCATCACGTCGGCGTTCGGACAGCCGTTGATGCTGCGGCCTTCGGGGTCGGTCGAAACCAGCACGACGCGCTGGTCGATCCGCACCCATTCCTGGCTGTTCTTGTTCGTCACATTGCCGCCGTGATCGCAGGCGAGCCGGGCATCGATGGTGAGCCACTGCATCATGCCTTTTCGAACTCCACATGCGCGGCGCGGATCTTGATCGTTCGGCCAGGCGCCTCGATCGTCATGTCCTGCTTGGCCCGGAACAGAGTCGCGTCGGGCGTCATCTCGATCAGGTCGCCGCCGCCGGATTCGAGCCGGATCAGCGTCTTGCATCCGTCGAGCGTCACTCGCGGCCCTGACGGCGATTGGAGCACGAAGGCGCGCGCCCCGTCCGCCGGACGCTCGCCAGGCGCCGTGCGGGCGCCGTACAAACCGCCGAGCACGATCCCGCGTGCGGGATCGCCGTCGGGGAACAGGACGAGCACTTCGTCGTCGGGTTCGGGGACGACCGAAAATCCTTTCGAAGCGCCCGCGCCGAGGCTCAGCACCGGCATCCATGCGCTGTGCGTGTCGCCAAGCACGGGGAAGCGCGCCTTCACCCGATAGCGCTGGTCTGGATCGTCGGTGTCGATGACCACGCCGAGCGTCGCGGCGATGCCGTCGCCGCCGCGCGGCCGCGCCGGCGGATCGGTTTGGACGCGGGTCGTGTAGCCGGAATCGCCGTCGAACCGGTGAATGGTCCGCGATACAACGAACGGGCCGTCGGCTTCCGACCCAATGCCTTCCACTTGTATCACCCGCGCCGGGCGGAGCGCCGCATCGCCTTCGCACAGCAGGTCGAGGATGAGGCCGCGCGCGGTCGCCCGGTCGATGTCGGCCTGGGCGAGGCGCTTCAATGAATCGCTGGCGTCGGACAGCCGGTTGACCAAGGTCCGGTCGCCGAGGCCATCGAATGCGGCAACGGCGTCGAGCCGCATTTCGAGCGAATCCTGGGCGGCCATTCCGGCGCGTTCGGTTTTGACCTCATTGGCGGAGAGGTCCCAGCCGATCGCCTGGCTGCTCTTGCGCATCGGCTCGGCGCTGATGTCCGACGTCGCCTCGAGGATCTTATCGCCGACGGTCAGCCGGACCTCGTCATCCCCGTCGCCGCCGAGCGAAACCAGTTTGAGCGTGTCGCCATCGAGCCAGAAGCAGAGGCCGGCGGCATCCGCCATTTGCGTCAACAGGTCAAAGTCGCTTTGGTGGTGCTGGATGACGACCGGCCGAACGGATGGCGCATCGCCGGCGGTATCGGCGCTCAAGCCCAGGTCGCTCGCGACGCTCGCCGCGAAATCGGCCACGCCGATGTCGGCCAGCTGGCGGAGGTTCTGATGTTTGCGCAGCCGGTGGAGGCGGTCGTAGGCGCGGACCTCGAGCGAGCGCTCGCGCGTGCCGAGGATGCGGCGGCGGATCGCGGTGATCTCGCCGTTGAACAATTGCGTCCCGTCGGGCGCACGAAGCGCCAGGGTGACACCCATCGCGATGCTACCGGTTGCCTGCGCTGGCGCATCATGAAATGTCAGCACCGCGAGCGACGGGGCGTTGAGCGACTGACGAACTTCGACCTCGCTCAGGCATTCCGCGAGCGCCGTGTCGGGCGCGGCGCCGTCCAGCTCGAGCGAGACGCCGCTCACGCTCAGTTCGCCCCGGTCACCGCGCTCGCGGGAGGAAGCCGGATCGGCTGTCCTTCCTCGAGCTCGAGCAAATCGTCGAGATCGTTATATTCGGCGATCGCGCGATTGTAGCGCGGATCGCCGTAGCGCTCGGCCGCGATGACATGCAGCGGGGTCAGCGCGACGCCCTCGTCGTCGACCGGAACCACCACGCTGTCGTCGCCGGAATCGGTGGTGGCGGTGTCGGGGCTGTTGACCTCGAACTGCGGCGAAGTCGGTGCGGGCGGGGCGCTGCCGCCTTCGAGCTCCTCTTCGACCCGGCGCAGCAGCATGCTGAGCCACGACCGTTTCGGGACGCCCTGCGAATCGAAGCATTCGAGCCGCTCGGCGACCGACACGATCACCCCGGGGACGTTCCACGAACAGCCCCAGATGAACCGAATGCGTTGCGGCGCGAGCAACCCGGCGACCGGTTCGCCATTCTCGGCCAGCGACCACAAGGGCTGGGTCAGCGTCCGCACGTCGATCGTCGGCGGGTTAGGAGCGGGCGTTAGCGGCGCCGGTTGCTCGGTCGGCGGCACCGCTTCCGCACCGTCCGCGCCTTCTTCTCCTTCAGCCAGCCCCGCCAAGACGCTGTCGGCCGGCGCGGGCACGACGGCCGCGGCGGGCGCCAACACACCCGAGCCCGATTGGGCGGCGAGCACGTCGACGTCGAACAGCAGCTTGAGCTCATATTCGGTCACCCCGCCGCCAGTCGCGACGAGCGGATCGTCGGTCCGCGGATTGCCGATGATCGCGCCGCCGGCGCCGCGCCGCCGAACGATCCCGGCCGAACGCCGGACCTCAAGCGCCTCGGGGTTCAGCAAGCACGGGATGCGATCGCCCGTGCGCTCGACCAGGAAGGTCACCCGCTCCATGACCCACCAATTTGCTCGGCGAACAGGATGGCTTCGTTGAGCGAAGGTGTCGGTGACGGCTCATCGTCAACCGCCAGGCGCGGAAGTTCGGGCCAGCGCGGATCTTGCGCGCGAAAGCTTGGATCGGGGCGAGGCGCGCGGGACAATTCATTGGGCCGGCTGGCGTCGATCGAGGCGCGTTCAGGCGGGGCCGGCCAACGCATTTCCGCTTGAAGGGCGACGCTATGCGCATCGTTCGCGCCAATCGCGTCTGGACCATGCGTTGGGCGAGCATCGATGTTTGGGAAAAATGTCTGATGCTCACGCCGGGCGAGAGCATCGTGCTCGGGCGCTTCCCGATGGTCGCGGGGGATGGGATCGCCGGTGTGGAAGTGGAGCATTGGCGAGCGTCGTTCGGGCCGCCCGATCCGCAACAGATTGGCAATCGGATTGCGCACGGATGTTGTGCTAAACCTCAGTCCGGGTCGAGACGCGGTTCGGGTTGCCGACACGGGCGCGGTGTGCCGAATCGCGTCGGTTCTGGTCGCCGCCTGGGGCGCGGCCGGACGCGCTTTCGGTCGCGGATCGGGGTGCGGGAAAACGACCAACGGGCGACCGCGCGCGCCGAGCAAATTTCGCAGCGTTGCGCGGGGTCGCGAGCGAGATTGCGGCAGTTGAGACTCAACCGGCTCGCGCGGTTCCGTCGGCGGCGGCGCATGCGGCTCGGCGGGCTCGCCAATCGCGGCACGCCGCGCGACGAACTCGAGCCAGTGCTCGGGCGCGCCGGGGTAGCGCTGGCGGAGCGCAGCCATGCGTTCGGGCATGACCCAATAAGGCGCGGTCGCCAGCGCTGGATCGAGGGTGCGCGCGATCCTCACGAGAAATCGCGCGAACCTGCCGAGGATCGCGCGCACCACTCTCATGCAGCACGCGCCAGGTGATCAAAGGCGAGTCGCAGTTCTTCGATCGCCGCCTCCCGGCCCAGCGCGTCGAACGGAACGGCACTCCACTGCGTTGGCCACGCTCCAGCCAGATTCCAGTTGATCTTCTGGTCGCGGCCATTGTTGGCCAGCTGAACGATCGTCACCGCCTTGCGCAGGACGCGCCCTTCGGCCGTTTCCTTCACCCAGTTCCACAGATCGAGCGAGTCGGTCACGCCGTAGCGCAGGATGATCTCGGAATAAGCGACCGGCCCGGGCAACGCGCGGACGACGTCGGGCGTGCCTGACTCGCGATAGCGGATCGGCTCGATCCGAACCCCGAGGCCGAGGCATTCGGTGAATTTGACCTCGGTCGAATCGATGCGCAGCAGGAAATTGTAATTGCGGTACATTTCCGACTGGGTGAGCGGACCCGACGCGGGGCCGTTCGCGGCGGGAGGCGTTGCAGGAGGGGCGGCGCTGGCCATGGTCTAGGCTCCCTTGATTCAAGCGGTTTCGACGGACGTCCCACCCTGGGACTGACCGATGCGGATGATGAGGAATTCGGCGGGTTTCACCGGCGCGATGCCGACGACGACCACGACTTGGCCGAGATCGATGATTTCGGGCGGATTGGTCTCCCGGTCGCATTTGACGAAGAACGCCTGTTCGGGCCGGTCGCCGGCCAATGCGCCCTGACTGTGGAGGACGCGGAGAAAATTGCCGATGTCGCGCTTGATGTCATTCCACAACGGCTTGTCGTTGGGTTCGAAGATCACCCAACGCGTGCTGATCCCGATCGATTCCTCGATCATCGTGAACAACCGCCGGACATTGAGATACTTCCAGTTGCCGGTGGGATCGAGGGTGCGCGCGCCCCACACGCGAATGCCCTCGCGGGTGAAAAAGCGGATGACGTTGACGCCGGCGTCGTTGAGCGGGCCCTGTTCGGCGGACGAAAAGATCTTGGTCAGCCCGACCGCGCCGCGGACGGACATGTTGGCCGGCGCTTTGTGCACCCCGCGCGTGGCATCGGTCTGGGCCCACAGGCCGGCCATGTGACCCGACGGCGGCGCCGACACGATCACGCTTGGGTTGATCGCATCCGGAACCCGCAAATAGGGAACATAGAAGGCGCCGTATTTGCTGACGCGCGGCTTCATGCCGGGCTTCGACGGTTTGGTTTTGCCGCCGCCGCCGCCGCTGTCGCCATCACCGCTCCCCACCCGGGTGAGCTGGTCGGAGTCGTCGACCGTTGGCGGACCATCGAGGATCGCGACCCGATCCTTCATCAACTCCGCCGTATCGAGCAACGCGTTATACGATTGCTGATCGCAGCGCCCCGGGGCGGCGATGATTGCAATCTCGTCGATCAGGTTGAGGGCTTCTAGCCCGACGCTAACCGCCTCATCGGCGCCAATATTCGCAATGTAGCAGCGCGACCCGCCATTGGCGAAGAAGCCTTGCACCGCGTTGGCGAGATCGGTCGACTTGCCCTTGTCGCCGACGAACGTCTTGTAGAACTGGCCCCAATTATCGACGGCAATGGCTTCGCCCTTGCCGGCATCGGCGATCGGCGCGGTGCCGACGAAGCCGGCGGTCGAAGTGCCGACGGCGAGAATCGGGTGAGCGCCGGTATCCTGTTCTTCTACGAAGACGCCGGGTGTCTGATACGGGGGCATGGTCAGAGCTCCATCGCGAGAGTGATGAGATTAGGATCGCCGGGCCGGAGCTCGACGTCGGCGGTTTTTCCCTTGGCGCTGACGGTCGCGCGGACGGTCACGCCGTCCGGGGCCGCGAACGCGAAACCGCCGTCATTGCCGGTGACGATCAGCCGGCCGCTGTCGTGTACCTGCAGCTTGGCCCGGGCGATCGGGAAGCCGTTCTGGGCGCGGACGAATCCGGCGACCCGGGCCTGTGGATGAAGGTCGATCACGGCCTCGCGGACCGCCTTGGCCCGCGGCAGATCGCGCTGCCGGTGGAGGATGAAGGTCGCGCCGAGCGAGGAATTCTCGCCGCGGACGACATCGTTGCATTCGCCGAGATCGTCGCGCTCGAGCATCGCGAAGGCGAGGTCGGCGATCGCCTGATGCTCGGCGACAGGGTCGGCGAATGCGACTTCGAAGCGATATTCGAGTTGAAGCTTGCGCGACACCGCGTCGCCCGAACGCGGTCCGGCGGACCCCTCGATGCGGACCAGCCGAACCGCAATGTCCTTGTCCGAGGGGTCCTTTCCGGCGTCGTCTGGATTATTCCGCCCCGGGGCGACGCGCACACTGGCATCCGGCCGAACGCTCCGCACCCAGTCGACCAGGCTGTCGGTCAAATCTGCGGCGTCCTGCGTGCCCGTCATCAGCGCCCCCCGTTAACTTTTTTGAGTACACATAGCCCTTCCCACGAAGTTAATACTTCGTAGGTCGAAAAATGAACTCAAATACAATCGAGTACACCCCTTTTACCGCAGAGATATGTTGTCTCCGCGAGTAAGTCGACGACTCGACCTGCATTGCGACTATATTCAATCAATTGTCGTCTTGCGAGTCACCCGGGATTCCATCCCAGCAACGAACTGGATAACGTATCATTGACTCAAATAGAGCTCTGCTTGGGCGATCTCTGATGCGATGCGAGGGCGGTCCGACTTGTCGAAAGGAACGGTTGTGATACTTTCGCAAGTCGTGCCGATTCGACGTGGGGCGGAAGATGAGGATGTTCTTTCGCGGTCGGCGTGCCATGTTCTTCAGCATCGCATGCACGGCGGCTCTGACTTCCGGAAGTATCGCCGTCACCGCGGCGTGGGCCGCTGCGTTGGTTCGACCGGCGCGCGTTTCCGCGCCTTATGCGCCGACGCAAGCCGCCCGGTCCTACGCCTGCCAGCGCGGCGCGACGATCGCCGAGACGATTGCCGACTGCGGCAAGGACAAGTGCCGGAGCGACAGCTGGAAGGTCGAGGCAGCGATCGCCGTCGCCGGGCTCACCGGCTACCTTTCGACCACGACCAAATTCTCGTCGGGCGATGAGCCGCCGCGCGGCCAGTCGCTGCTGGTCAACGGACCCGAGCTTCCTTTCAGCTATCCCGACGGGAGCTTTTCGGTCCGTGGGTTTACCCGCGACGGTTGGCCGGTGGTGGTCGATTTCGCGCCGCGGCCGGGCACCGTCACCCAGCTCGAGGTGACGGTCGCGACCGGCAAGGGCGCGACCAAGCGGACGATGATTCTTGACCCCGACGGGTCGCGTGGCCGGCAATTGGTGAAGATCGAAATGCCCGCCGGCGGCACGCCGGTGGCGACACCGGCGACCTATTTGATCTCGTCAGTCCCGATTGCCGCGCTCGATACCGATCGTCCAGCGGCGGTGCGCGCCGCGCCTTTGCAGCTTTTCGGGATCGGTGGCGGGCCGCGCGCGGTCGGATCGGTTGCGATCGAGCAACTCGCCTTTGCGCGGGCGAGCGTCGGCGCGCGCTTCAGTTATTTCGCCAAATCGGAATTCAGCCAGGCCCGGGCCCAAGTCCAACAGTTTCGCCGCTCCGGCGACAAGACCGAAATCGTGCCGATCTTCGATTCGCGGAAATCGAACCTGTCGGTCGGCCGGCAGACGGGAGACTGGCCGGGCACTGCATCCGGATCACCCGCGCCGTCGCGCGGCGGGCATCGACTTCAGGTCACCGGCTGGTTCACGACCGACGATCGCAGCTGGGTCGCGGCGCTCGCTCCGGACCTGGTGTTTCAATGACCGCCACCGCGCTCGATGCTCCGCCCGAAGCGAACCGCAAAAAATGGCAGTTGCGGCTGACCGCAACTGCCGCGGCACTGGTGCTTGGCGCGGGCATTTTCGTGATCCAACGGATGCCGGCCGCCGAAACTTTGCAGACGGGCGATGACGCGCTCAGCGCAACGAGCACGCGCACGCTGGCGCTGTACGATCTGCGCGCCGCGCCGGTCATGCAGTATGATGGCGCGCTTGGCGCGGGCCTTAGGGTCAGCGTTTCAACCGGGCGGATTTCGAACACCACGCGTAACAACCTGTTCGGCCTTGGACTTCGCGTGCCGAACGTGCGCGGCGCGCACCTTCAATGGCAGGCGCGGGCGCCGGCGAACGGCCGGATTTCGGTCAAGGTCGGCAATCAGCGGCAGAGCCCCGACGCCGGCATCATGCTCCAGGCGACCGGCAGCGGTCACCTCGCCGAATTGAATATTCGCGCGGTCCAGACGGTGCTCACGGCGCAGATCGACATCGCGTCGCAAGGCGGCGAAGCGCCCTCGGCCCCCGAGTTCAAATTCGGCGACGTCAATTTCAGCGATCCGGCGCTCGCCTTCGCCCCGATCCAGATCGAAATCCTGCCCGGCGAATCGATGAACCTGACGTTCGACAACGAACAGGCGCTAACTGATTCGACCTTCCGCCTTGGCGAATTGCTCGAAACCGGGGGCAGCGCGACCGCTTTGCCGGTCGGCCGGGCCGAGGTCGGGCGGTTGGGGGGAAACAAGGCCTATCCGCGGCTGCAATCGGTGATCCAGGGCGTGTGCGCGGCGCGATCGGGCAAGCTGCTCTTCACCCATCTCTATCCCAGGCTGGGCGAATGCCACCTCGCGGCGGAGCAGAAGGACGACAATCTGTTCGCCACCGACATCGCGATCGAACCGCGCAAGGTCGGCCTGGCGCTCGAGGGCAGCGGGTTCGTGCTCAAGGATGGCCACGCGCGGCCGGCGGCCTTGTGGGCGACGCTCATGGCGAACCCGCTGATCGCGGCGCTGATCGCGGCTCTGGTTTACGCAATTGGACGCCCGCTTTGGCGACTGTGGACGGGGAGGGACATGTGAGCCGAAAGCCAACACGCGGCATTGCGACTGGATTGGCCGACGTCGAGAATGACGAGGGCGGCGAGCCCCCGATGTCCGACACGCCCTCGGTTAGTCCGCCGGCGGAACTGCCGCCCACGGTGATGACGACGTTGCCGATTCCGGTCGCGGGAGGATCGGCGCCGGGGATCGCGCCCGGTCAGGTGATGTTGCCGATGCCAAGCGATACCAGCGGTTGGGATCAGTCAGGCGGTCAGCTGTCGGGCGCGGAATCGCTCCAACTCGAGATCGACATCCTGTCGGTCGAGGCGGTCGACCGGATCGCTGCGGCGATTGCGGATCGGGTCGCGGCAAAAACGACAGCCGCGAAAATCCGGTCCGTTACCGTGGTCAGTCCGGCAATGCTTGCCGCGCTGAGGCTTCATTCCGCGTTGGATGTCGAGGTTCGCTCGCTCCAGGCAATGGCCGAGCAGTTTGCTCCGGCGAAAGTGCCGGATTCGGTTGAGACCACCGACGCGAGCGCGTTCACCGATCTGCCGTTCAAGGTCGTCGATACCGCGCAACGCGTTCTGAAAAGCGCATCGTCCGCACTCAGCGTGTTCGCCAGCACGACTGCTTACGCCGGCAAGAAGGACAGCGCGCGGCAGAACGTCCTCGACGCCGCGCTCGCCAAGCACCTCGCGGCAAAGAATCTTCAGGTTGAGGTGCCGGAGCATGCGTTGCCGGCCACCGACCCGAACGGACTATTCGCGCGAATCCTCAATCTGCGGGCACGCTGCAGCGAACTCCAGCGGACGTGCGGCGATCCCGCTGGGTTGAAACCGATCAGTGACGCGGCCGACAACCTCCTCAAGCTCGCTTTTGGTGCCGAAACCCCCACCACGGGAATGCCGGTCGCTCAACAATTGACGCTCGCCGACGGGATCGCGCGCGGCCTGACTGCCGGCCGCGCGGTGCTGTTCGTGGAGATTGCTTTTTCAGGCGGCAGTTACCGGATGCGCAAGTGGATCTTCAACACGCTCTTCGGGCGTGACGGTCTCACCTATGGCGGCGGCGCGGGCGTCACTTTTTTCCTGTTTCGTGCCGACACCCGCAGCACGCTCGACAGCGACACGCTCTATTTCACGTCGCCGCACGGCCGCTTCCATCACGGCGGCAGTCAGCAATTCGAGCCCACCAACCTCAACCGATAAACGCAGGGAGAGAGATCATGGCCAAATGCCCGTTCGCCCAGTGGATGCCCATTTCGGGTTCGTGCGGAAGCTTCGTCGGGGGTCCGTTCCGGATTATCCATCACACCACCGAGGGGAGCAGTGCGGCCGCGGCCTTTGCGGCGTTCCGAGCTCATCGTTCGGACCCGCACTTCACGGTCGACGATCGCGGGATCTATCAGCACATCGACACATCGGCCGCGGCCCGCGCGTTGCGCAATATCGAAGGCGGCGTTCAGACCAACCGCTATTCGGCGATTCAAATCGAGGTTGTCGGGTTCGCCGGCCGGCCCAAGTCTGGTCCGACCCTCCAGAATGTTGCGGCGTTGTGCCGCTGGATCGAGCAGACCCACGGAGTTCCGCAAGCCTGGCCGGCCGGATTCCCGAAGCCGGCGGTTAACGGACAGGACCCTGGCGGGCACAATCGCAACCCCACGATCTGGAATGGCTACGGCGGCCATTACGGCCATTCGCAGGTTCCCGAGAATATTCACTGGGACCCGGCCTACACCGAGCAGGAAGCAACCTTCGTCCTCGCCTTCAATCCGAACCAGGCCGGCTTCGCCGACCCGGCAATGCAGGAACTTCGCGAGAGCTTCCCGGAGAAAGTCGACCTGCGCGAAGATGATGACGTCGCCATCCACGACCACTCGGACGTGGAAGGATCCGACGCGGCCTGCCCGCCGGTCGAAGAGATCGAAGAGAAAGTGCCAGAATGAGCGATGGACCGGCACGAAGCCATCATCGCGTCGATCCCGGGCCTCGCGCGCAAGCTCGAGGAGGCGGGCGTCGATGAATGGCTCGATCAGCAGCGCAAGGTGGAGGTCGCCGGGCGGACGATGTTCGTCCTTGGCGATCGCTTTGCCAGCAAGGCCGAAGCGATGCTGACGTTCGCCGCCGAGCGTCACCTGGTCGCGGATGACGACTTGCGCAAAGCGTCCGCGGCGCAACCCCTGCCGTCCGACGTCGAGGGCGTCGCAATCGATACTCACAAAGGAGAGAAGTGATGGGGAATCTGTATTCGGTCCTCAAGGAAAAGCTCAACAAGATCGAGGTCAACGGCAAGACGCTGTACATCGCCGAGGGCGATACGTTGCTCGATGATGCGCAGCTGAAAATCTATGCCGACGTGCGCGAGAAGGAAAATGCGGCGCGCGCGGCGGCCAAGGATGCCGACGCGAAGGGCTTCGGCTCGTCGAGGCTCGAAGTGAGCCACGGACTCGTGGCCATGACCAAGGACGGCCAGGTGATCCGCTGGCGGCCCGGGACCGTGCTGACCTACCGGGTCGTGCAGTCGAGCTTTCCGAGCCCACAGCATTACCAGCTGGTGGTCGACAATTTGAAGCTGGCGACCGGGGCGTGGGAGAGCACCTGCGGGATCGATTTTCAGCATAAGGTGGAGCTCGACGGAGTGGCCGGGACCGATCCCAACGGCTGCGTGTTCGTGGCCTACATGTTCGACGCCGGCGGCAGCGTCATCGCCTCGTCGTTCTTCCCCAGCGACACGCCAGACCGGCGGCATCTGTTGATCGATCCGACCTATTTCACGACGAGTTTCGACAAGGTCGGGGTGTTCCGCCACGAACTTGGCCACGTTCTCGGGTTCCGCCACGAGCATATTCGCAACGAAGCGCCGCCGGTGTGCCCGAATGAGCCGCTGTGGGACACCCAGGTGCTCAGCGCCTACGATCCCAAGTCCGTAATGCATTATTTCTGCGGCGGGGTCGGCAGTCACGACCTCCAGATCACCGACCTCGACCGCAAGGGCGCGCGGATGGTCTACGGCCCGCCGCTAGGCGCCGCGGCGCTGGTCGACCCGGCCTAGGCGGAAATGGAAGAACGGATCGCCCCGCCGCCTGACGAAGCGAGCGTCCCGGATACGCCTCCGGCGACGGCCGCGTCGGCGCAAAGCCAGGGCGGCGGAAGTCCGGCCAGCGAACCCCAGCCGGCTGCGGCGAGCGACGGCGAATCCGTCTCTCCCATCCTGTTCCGGCTCGGCGACCGGTTGCGCTGGGCAGCGCAAACGCCGCGGTACGAACGCAAATCGGGCGACCCCGTCTACCGGCCGCTGCAGATCTACACGATCGACCCGTCGCGGCGCCGGCGTGAAGGCCAGACGGCCGAAATCAACGTCCCCTACGAACACTTGCGCAAGGGCCCGAACGGCTGTCGCTTCCGGGTGGTCAAGTCGGACGACTGGCCGCTTGACGATTATGGCGAGGTCGATCTCAACGAGACCCGGCTGTTGATCACCAACGGGCGGTCGCCGGCCCCCACCGACCCCGTGTTCCATCACCAGATGGTCTACGCGGTGGCGATGACGACCTATGCGATCTTCCGCTCCGCGCTCGGCCGCGAAGTGAGCTGGGGCTTCCCGGGCGCCAAGTTGAATCTCGTCCCGCACGCGTTCCAGGATGCGAATGCGCAATATATCCGCGATCGGGAATCGCTCGAATTCGGCTGGTACAAGGTCGAAGCGAGCAATCAGGTCGACATGCCGGGCGGCGCGTTCATATTCTCCTGCCTGTCGCACGACGTGATCGCGCACGAGCTCACCCATGCCTTGCTCGACGGCCTGCGGGTGCGGTTCGACCGGGCCTCGAACCCCGACGTCGGCGCGTTCCACGAAGGCTTCGCCGACCTCGTCGCTCTGCTCCAGCGCTTTTCGTATCGGATGGTGGTCCGCAGCATCATTCTCAACACCCAAGGCGATCTGACCCGCGAGGGCGACTGGACGCGGCTGGTGTTCGAAATGGCGCGCGGCAAGGGCGATACGTCGCTGCGCTCGATCGATCTCGATGGCGTCCACCGCTACAGCGCGACCGCTGAAGAGCATGACCTCGGGACCATCCTGGTGTCCGCGATCCTCGATGCGTTCGTCACCATCTACACGCACAAGGCGAGCCCGATCATCCGGCTCGCGACCGGCGGCCGCAAGAAGCTCGATCCGGGCGAGGCGATGTCGGCCGACCTCATCACGCAGCTGACCCACATCGCGTCGCGGCTGTCGACGCACCTCCTCAACATGTGCATCCGGGCGATCGATTATTGCCCGCCGGTCGATATTACCCTGGGCGAATATCTCCGTGCGCTGATCACCGCCGATTTCGACCTCGTACCCGACGACCCATGGTCATACCGCGAGGCGCTGATCGACGCGTTCCGCAAGCGGCACATTTTCCCTGAGAACGTCCCGGCGCTGAGCGAGGACGCGCTGGTGTGGGAACAGCCGGACCCACCGATCGTCATCCCCGGGCTCAATTTCGGCGACTTGCGCTTTTCGGCTGATCCCGGCTGCGCCGCCGATGCCGACGAGGTGCTGCGCCAGGCGCGGCTAATCGGCGAAACCGTCTGCCTGCCGGAGAATTTGAAGATCTTCGGGCTGGCGGACCCCAAGGACGAATATTTCGCACCGGACAAGGTCGACCCGCCGGTCATCGAATCGGTTCGCACGTTGCGGCGCGTAGGCCCGGATGGCCAGTTGGCGTTCGGGCTCGTCGCCGAGGTCATTCAGCGGCGCTATGTCGCGGGCGGCGGTGGCTATCCGGCGTTCCGCTATCGCGGCGGATCGACGATCATCATCGGCGCCCTGGGCGAGGTCCGCTACGTCATCGCGAAGTATATCAAGAGCGAGACGCGCCTGCTGCGCCAGCGGGAATATGCCTCGATGGCGGGCGCTGAAGCCTACGCCCTCCACAGCTGCCGCAACCAGCAATCGAGCAAGGCTGCGGCGCCGGTAATCAAGGCTCCAAAGAAAACAGCGCGCGGCAAAAAGCCGACAGCAAAAAAGGCGGGGTGAAATCGACCATGGCGAAACTCACTCCACTGCAGGACCGCCGGCGCCACATCATGAACGAAGCCGGCAAGCGCTGGCAGAAAAGCTCGCGCGGGCAAAAGGTGCTCGATCAGCTTGCCGCGCTGGGCGACTCGGCGGGCCTCGACACGCCGCTCCGCCAGCAGCAGTTCAGCGAGCGCGAAACGGTCCTGCAGCGCGCGGCCGAGCTGCGCGCGCTGGGCAAGCTGCCGATCGGCCTCGAACGCAAGATCGGGCCCACCCTCGATTTCATCGAGCTCGCGCCGAGCGATGCCGCACGCAAGGCCGGGCGGCCGGTGATCCGCATCGTCACGAGTTGCGACCCGAATGTCGAAGCCGTGGGGTTCGCGACCGGGTTTCTGGTCGCCCCGCAATTGCTGCTGACCAATTGGCACGTTTTCAACGATGTCGCCTCGGCCAGAGGCAATGGCGCCAATTTCTTTCATGAGCGGAGCGAATCCGGAGTTGCCGTCGGCGACACGTTCGAAGTCGACCCCGACTATTTCTTCCTGTCGAACGAACGGCTCGATTTCGCGCTGGTCGGGATCAAGCCCAAGTCGGTTACCAACAAGACGCTGGCTGACGTCGCTCCGATTGCGATGACCAGCTCGCCGGCGAAGATCCTGGTCGGCCAGCCGGTCAACATCATCCAGCACCCGGACGGCGGACCGAAGACGTGGGTGACGATGAACGAGAACCGGCTGATCGACATCTCGGAGGAAGGCTTTCTCCAATATACCGCCGACACGCTCCAGGGTTCGTCGGGGTCGCCGGTGTTCAGCACCTCGTGGGAGCTGGTCGGCCTGCACCATTCGGGCGTCCCCGAAATGCACGACGGCAAAATCGTCGCGGTCGACGGCACCGTGTGGGACGAAGACATGGGCGACGACAAGGTGCACTGGATCGCCAATGAAGGCGCGCGGACCAGCGCCATCGTGCGCGCCCTGGCCGAGACCAAATTGGACGATCCGAAGCAGCAGAGCGTGCTCAGCGGCCTGATCGCGGGGACTGGCGATCCTATCGAAGAGGTCAAGAAGTTGCTCGACAGTCCGGGCGGGGGATCTGTCGCGATCCCATCCGAGGCGGCGACGATCATCGGCGCCGGCGAGCGGCCGATGGTCTTCACCGGACCAGTCACCATCATCGTCGGCGCGGGCGCTGACGCGGTGTCCGGGGTGGGGCAGGCGTTCGAGCGGACGATCCAGTTCGATCAGAACTACGACGATCGCGAGGGCTACAAAGCCGATTTCCTCGGTGACGGGCTTATTGTGCCGCAGCCGACGACAAGCACGGGCCGCAAGGCGGAAATGCTGTTGAAAGACGGCGCGGTTCAGGTCCTCAACTACCATCACTATAGCCTGGCGATGAATGCCAAGCGCCGTCTGCCGATGTGGACGGCGGCGAATGTCGATTACAGTCCGGCGCGGCGGGCGGCCGGAGGTGCCCGGGCCGGCTTCGGCAGCGACAAATGGGTCTTCGATCCGCGCATTCCCAAGGACGTCCAGCTCGGCGATCAATTCTATGAGCCAGCCAGGCAGTCGGACCGCGGCCATATCGTCCGCCGCCAGGACAGCGCGTGGGGCGATACCGAAACCGAAGTCGAATTCGCCAATTCCGACACCTTCCACTGGACCAACTGCACACCCCAGCACGCCGCCTTCAACCGCGCGTCGGCGCCGAGCAAATATCAGCTCAAGGAAGGCCTGTGGGGCGGCTTCGAGATGTATACGCAGGGCCAGCTCCTGCACGGCGACACGCGGGCGTGCATCCTTGCCGGGCCAATCCTCGCCGACGACGATCTCGAAGTCGACCTTGGCCGCGGCCCGGTCCTGGTCCCGCGGCGGTTCTGGAAAGTCGTGGTGGTGAAAGGAGCGGACGGCAAGAAGCCGGCGCTCGACGCTTACGCGTTCATCCTCAGCCAGGAAGATTTGCTCGAAAAGTTCGGAATCGAGTTCGCGCCGGGCCGCTTTGAAAAATACCGCACGTCCCTGGCGTTGATCGCCGATGCCGCGGGGGTCGAATTCGACAAGATCATCCTTGCGGCCGAGCGTCACGCAGCCACTGCTCAATGATCTCAGCGAGCCGCGGTGCCGCTTTGCCGTCGCCGTAGGGCAACGCCGGCCGCGACATCGCGGCATAGGCGATCGGATCGGTCAGCAGACGCCGGGCTTCGGCGACGATCGCGCGCGTTCCTGTTCCGACCAGCCGCATGTTGCCGCTCGCGATCCCTTCGGGGCGCTCGGTCTTGTCGCGCAGGATGAGCAAGGGAACGCCGAGCGCCGGTGCTTCTTCCTGCATTTCGCCAGAGTCGCTCAAGACCAGATCGGCGCCACGCATCCGCTCGACTAGCTCGCGGTGGCTACACGGCTCGAGCAGCGCGACGTTCGGGACAGCGTCGAGCGCTTGGCGCATAGTCGCGGCGACGTGGGCTTGGGGTGTAGCACCACGTCGATCGCCGCCGAGTCGTCGGCCGCCACTTCTCGTACGGCGCTGACGATTGAGCGCAGCCCTTCACCCCAACTTTCGCAGCGGTGGCAAGTGACGAGCACACGCCGGGCTTCGCTGACCCGCTGCGCCGACGGCAGTTCGGCGATCACGCTCAACAGCGCATCGACGCCAGTATTGCCGGTGACATGGATTGCGCCGGGAACCCCCTCACGCTGGAGGTTGGCCGAGGCCAGCTCGGTCGGTGCGAGCAGCAGGTCGGCGCGAGCATCAATCCGGGTCCGATACCCCTCTTCGGGCCACGGCAGGCGCGAGTCGTGAGTCCGCAAGCCCGCTTCGACATGGGCCAGCTTTGTGCCCGAAGCGAACGCTGCAAGCGCCCCGCCGAGCGCGCTCGAAGTGCCGCCCTGGACGATCAGCAGGTCCGGGCGCTGCCGTAGCAGCGGGGCCATCGCCGCGGCGACCCGCTCGACATGACCGTCGGGGTTCGATTCTTCGGGGCAGTTCAAATGGACCGTCGAAAATTCGTCGAGCCGGTGCTCGGCGGGCGTCAGCGACGGATGTTGGCCGGTGAGGATCAGGCCCGGCTGGAGACCGCGCATGACGAGGGCATGAGCGACCGGGGCAAGCTTGATCGCTTCGGGCCTGGTGCCGATGACCAGCCGTATGTCTGCAGGACGCAGCCTTCCCCCCTAGCTCGGCTGGAGGAATGTGCCTCCACTATGGAGCTAGTGCAACCTAACGGAAGTTGTCGGCGTAGGCCTGGAGCTTGAGCCGCACCGGCGGCGCCGCGATCACATGGTAAGCGAGACCGTGCTTGTCGCAATAAGCAATCGCCGCGTCCCTGGTCGGGAAGTTCAGGCGTAGCTGGGTCCGCGTGTCGCCGGAGCCGTTCCAACCGGTGAGCGGGTCGGGTCGCTGCGCTTGCTGCCGCTCGAATTCGAGCAGCCAGCGGCCTTCATGGGCCTTGCCCGACTGGGTCGTCCGGCGATCGAGCTCGGAAATGCGCGCGACAGTCATGCGCGGCAGGTGGCAAAGACCGGTCGCCAAATCAACCCGCGTCCAATTCGGTGCGAGCCGAATTGAATCGTGGTACAGTGCTCGTCCTTCCACGAATGTGAGGAGGGCTCATGAAAAATCTTTGTTTATGGCTCACCGCGGCTGTGGCAGTTGCCGCGACCGGCGCCTGCAATAAGCCTGGATCAACCAACGACGCCTCAGCGAACGGCAATGCCGCATTGGCGTCGACCAATGCCGCCGCGCCCGGCGATCCGATCGCCAGCGCTGAATCCGCGGCGCCGGCATCAATCGCCCACGACGCCTCGATCGTCACAATGGACGCCGGCGGCAAGGCGACAACCCTTCGCCAGGGCAAGAACGGCTGGACCTGCATACCCGACGCTCCGGACACGCCCGGGCCAGACCCGATGTGCATGGACGCTAATGCCGCCAAATGGGCTGCGGCGTGGATGGGTCACAAACCGCCTCCCGAAGGCACGATCGGCGTGATGTACATGCTCGAGGGCGGCACCGACGCCAGCAACACCGACCCCTATGCGACCAAGCCGACGGCCGAGAACGAGTGGGTCAAGACCGGGCCGCACATCATGGTCGTCGGGTCCAAGGAGATTCTCGCCGGCCATCCGTCAGGCGCGAAGCCCGACACGGCTGTGCCCTATGTGATGTGGGCCGGAACGCCCTATGCCCATCTGATGGTGCCGATGAAGTAGGGCGGCGGCGCTTAGTAAGCGCGGGCGATCGCGAACTCGACGGCTTCGGTCAGCGCGGCCTTGGCCTTGCTTGCCGGGAACATTGCCAGCGCATCGATCGCGCGCCGGCCGTAATGGCGCGCGCGCTCGATCGTGTCGGCCAGGGCGCCACTGTCGCGCAGCAGTGAAACCGCGTGCGCCAGATCTTCGTCCGCAACCCGCTCACCGGTAATTGCGGCGCGCCAGAACTCACGATCGGCCTCGTTGCCGCGAGCGTAAGCGAGGATCACCGGCAAGGTCATTTTGCCATCCCGAAAATCATCGCCGACGCCCTTGCCCATGGTCGCGGCGTCGGACGCATAATCGATCACGTCGTCGGTCAACTGGAAGGCGATGCCGAGGTGCCGGCCGAAGCTTTCGAGCGCGAGCTCGGCATCTTCTTCGGCCTCGGCGACGACCGGCGACACGCGGCACGCGGCGGCGAACAGGGCGGCGGTCTTGGCGCTGATAATATTCAGATATTGCTCTTCGTCAGTCTCGATCCGCCGTTGCGCGGTCAGCTGCTCGACCTCGCCCTCGGCGATCACCGCCGAGGCGTGGCTGAGGATGCGGAGCACCTTGAGGCTGCCATCCTCGACCATCAGCTCGAACGCGCGGCTGAACAGGAAATCGCCGACGAGGACGCTCGCGGGATTGCCCCAGATGAGGTTGGCGGTCCGCTTGCCGCGGCGCATTCCCGAGCCGTCGACGACATCGTCGTGAAGCAGCGTCGCGGTGTGGATGAACTCGACCGCGGCGGCGAGCTTGTGGTGGCGTGTGCCGGGATAATCGAGCAGGCTGGCGCAGGCCAAAGTTAGCATCGGCCGCATGCGCTTGCCGCCGCCGGCGATCAAATGGCCGGCGAGCTCGGGGATCAGCGCGACCTTGCTCTGCATTCGCTCGAGGATGACGGCGTTGACGCCGTTCATGTCGGCGGCGACGAGCGCCATCATCGGCTCGAGCGACGGCTCGCTTTTGGTGCGCAACGGATGGACGGTGGCGGACACGGCGCCGCCCTAGCCGGAGAGCGCCGGTTTTCCTAGCCGCCTACCAGACGTGGACGCGCCGCTCGGGCGGCAGGTACATCTTGTCGCCGGGCTGGACGTTGAACGCCTTGTACCAAGCGTCGACGTTGCGGACGACGCCGTTGACCCGGTACTTGGCCGGGCTGTGCTCGTTGGTCAGCAGCTGGGCTCGCAATGCGCCTTCGCGCTGCTTGGTCTCCCAGCTGTAGCCGTAGGCGATGAAGAAACGCTGGTCGCCGGTGAGGCCGTCGATGACTGGCGGCTCGCCGTGTTGAGCGACATATTTGCGGTAAGCCGAATAAGCGACTTCCAGTCCGCCGAGGTCGCCGAGGTTTTCACCGAGGGTCAGCCCGCCTTTGATGTGGACTCCAGGGATCGGCTCATAGCCGTTGTATTGGCTGACCAGCAGGTCGGCGTGCGCGGTGTACAGCTTCGCGGTCGCCGGGCTCCACCAGTCGCTGAGCTTGCCGTGCGCGTCGAACTTACGGCCCTGGTCGTCGAAGCCGTGCCCGATCTCGTGGCCGATGGTTGCGCCGATGCTGCCGTAATTGGACGCGGGGTCGGCGTTGGGATCGAAATAGGGCGGCTGGAGGATCGCGGCCGGGAAGGTGATCTGGTTCTGGGTCGGGTCGTAATAGGCATTGTTGGTCTGCGGCAGCATGCTCCACAGCGACCTGTCGACCGGCTTGGGGAACCGCGACAGCAACAGCTTCCAGTCGAAATCCTGCGAGCGGATCGCATTGCCGAACAGGTCGCCGCGCTTCGTCTCGTACAACGAATAATCGATATATTTCTTCGGATGGCCGATGCGCGGATCGAAGGTCGCCAGCTTTTCGATCGCGCGAGCCTTGGTCGGCGCGTCCATCCAGCTGTTGGTTTCGATCTTGTCCTTCAGCGCGGCGAGGATGTTGGCAATGAGCTCGCCCATCTGCCGGTCGCTCTCCGGCGGATAATGGCGCTGGACGTAGATTTGCCCGACGCCTTCGCCGAGCGCGCCGTCGACGAGATCGACGCCGCGTTTCCACCGCGCTCTCTGGCTCGGCACGTCACGCAGCGTTTTCGAGTAGAAATTGAAATTGGCATCGTCGAACGCCTTCGACAGGAATTGGGCATTGCCGCTGACAAAGTGGAAGGCGGTCCAGTCCTTCCAGGTGTCGAGGGGCACCGACGCGAACAGCTTCGCTTCGGCCTGGATCGCGCTCTTCTGTCCGATCACGACCCGGTCGACCTTGCCGAGGCCGGTCTTGGTCAGTGCCCGGTCCCAATCCAGTTGCGGAGCAAAAGCGCGCAGCTGAGCGCGGGTCATCGGATTGTAGCTCTTCTCGACGTCGCGGCTCTGCTCGGGCGTCCAGTGAATCCTGGCGATCGCGGTCTCGAGCGCGATGATGCGGTCCGCCTTGGCCTCGGCATTGCCGATCCCGGCTTGCCGCTCGATCTCGACGATATAGTCGCGATAGGCCTTGCGGTAGCCGTCGTACTTCGCGCCCTCGAGCAAATAATAGTCACGATTGGGCATGCCGAGGCCGCCCTGTCCGGCATGGACGGTGTAGCGGGTCGGATCCTTGAGGTCGGCATCGATGTAGAGACCGATCGGCGAGTCGAAACCGGGCTCGGCGAACAGGTCGACCAGTTGGCCGCGCGTCTTCACCGCCGCGATCCTGGCGAGGTAGGGCTTGAGCGGCTCCGCACCCAGTTTCTCCACCGTGCTCTCGTCCATCCAGCTCGCGTAAAGGTCGCCGATCTGCTGGCCGAGGCGGCCGTTCGCCGCGGGGTCCTTGGCGCTATCCTCGACGATCGCGCGGACGTCGCGTTCGATCTGGTCGTTCAGCACGGAATCGATGCCGGCGAAGGTGCGGTCCGCGGCGATCTCGGTGCGCTTGGCCCAGGCGCCGTTGACGTAATCGAAGAAGTCGTCGCCCGGCTTCACCGCATTGTCCATCGCCGTCGGCTCATAGCCCCAGGTGCCGAACGCCGGCTTGGCGGTTTGCGCGGCGGCGACGCCGCTCATTGCAATCAAGCTCGCCGCCGCCAGGATCAGCGCTTTGGTGTTCATTCAACTTCCCCGTCTCAGATGGCTCGAGGGGCACCGCAATGCGGCGCCCCTCGGATTGGTTACCAGATGTGGACCCTTTGTTCGGGCGGCAGATAGAGTTTGTCGCCGGGCTGGACGTTGAACGCCTTGTACCAGGCGTCGATATTCCGAACGATGCCGTTGGTCCGGTATTTGTCGGGGCTGTGCGGATCGGTCAGGATTTGCTGCCGTTCGGCATCCTCGCGATCCTTGCCCTGCCACGCCTGCGCATAAGCGAGGAAGAAGCGCTGGTCGCCGGTGAGGCCGTCGATCACCGGCGGCTCGCCGTGCTTGGCGGTGTATTTCTTGTATGCCGCATAGGATGCCTCGACCCCTGACAGATCGCCGAGATTCTCGCCCAGTGTGAGCTTCCCGTTGACAGTGACGCCCGGGTAGGGGCTGAACCCGCTATACTGCTTCACCAGCGCATCGGTTCGGGTCGAGTATGCCTTGGCTGCTTCGGGCGTCCACCAGTCGCGCAGCGCGCCCTTCGGATCAAACTTGCGGCCCTCGTCGTCGAAGCCGTGACCCATCTCGTGGCCGATGACCGCGCCGATCGCGCCATAATTGACCGCAGGATCGGCGTTCGGGTCGAAGAATGGCGGCTGGAGGATCGCTGCCGGGAACGTGATCTGGTTCGCCAGCGGATTATAGTAAGCGTTGATGGTCTGCGGATACATGCCCCACAAGGTGCGGTCGACCGGCTTGGGGAAGCGCTTCAGCTGAAGTTTCCAGTCGAAGTCTGAGGCCCGGATCGCATTGCCGAGCGGATCGCCCTTCACCACCTGCATCGCCGAATAATCGATATATTTGACCGGGTGGCCGATACGCGGCTCGAACGCAGCGAGCTTTTCGAGCGCGGCCTTGCGCGTAGCGGCGTCCATCCATCCGTTGCTGGTGATGCGCTCCTGATACGCGTCGCGCAGATTGCCGATCAACTCGCCCATCTGCCGCTCGGATTCTGCGGGATAATGGCTCTTCACGTAGATTTCGCCGACGCCCTCGCCGAGAGCGCCATTGACGGTCGCCACGCCGCGCTTCCAGCGTTCGCGCTGCTGCTCAACGCCCGAGAGCTGCTTCGAATAGAACGCGAAGCGCGCGTCATCGATCGCCTTGGGAAGCACGCTCGCATGATCGGAAACGAAGCGGAACGCGAGCCATTCCTTCCAGGTCGACAGCGGCGTCGTTGCGAAAACCCGGCCGGCGCCAGCGACCGCCGAAGGCTCGGTGACGATTACGGTACCGGAGCCAGTGAGGCCCGCCTTGGTCAGCGTCGCGCTCCAGTCGAGCCGCGGCGCCAGCCTGGTGAGCTGGGCGTGGGTCATTGGATTGTAGATTTTGTCGATATCGCGGCGGTCGGCGGCGGGCCATTGCGTCTTCGACAGAGCAGTTTCGAGCGCGATGATGCGGTCGGCAGCGGCCGCGCCACCGGGCAGCCCGGCAAGCTTCTCGACCGTTACAATATAGTCGCGATAGGCGGCGCGATGCGCCTTCATCTTCGCATTATCGTCGAGGTAGTATTCGCGGCTCGGCATTCCCAGCCGGGCCTGGCTGGCGAAGGCCGAATAGCGATCGGGACTCTTGAAATCGGCGTCGATTCCGAGGTCGAACGGACTGGCGTAGCCGGGCATCACGAACAATGAGAGGAGCTGTGCGCGAGTCTTGGCCCCGTTGATCCGCGCGAGATAGGGCTTGAGCGGCGCGGTTCCAGCGGCTTCGATCGCGGCGGTGTCCATGAAACTCGAATAGAAATCGCCGACCTGCTGACCAAGGTGATCGCGGTTCGGATCGTTGGCGAGTTGTTCGACGATCTGGCGGACATCCTTCTCCGACTGATCCGACAAAGTCACGAACGGCCCCGCCGACGCGCGGTCGGGTGCGATCGGGGTGTTCTTGTCCCACGTGCCGTTGACGAAGGCCCAGAAATCGTCGCCGGGCTTGACCGACTTGTCCATCGCCGCGGGATCGTATCCCCAATTGCCGTAGACGGGCTTTTGAGCGCTTGCGGAACCCGGCAATGCGATTGCCAGAAGGCTCGCGGACGCGAGCGCCAAGATCTTGTTATTCATGGATTTCCTTACCCCTCCGGTAGGCGCGCGGGCATGCCCGAAGACGGCCGATTCGTCAAAACTTTTCGACAAACGGCGCTTGGTGAACGGCAATCAACCCGCGGGCAGCGTCAACCGCACGAGCAATCCGCCGAGATCTTCGCTCTCTTCGAGACGGATCGATCCGCTGTAAATCTCGGCCACGTCGCGAACGATCGCGAGGCCAAGGCCAGTACCGGGCTTGCCGGTCGTGTCCAGCCTCGCGCCACGCGCAAACAGCAGGCCGCGATCCGCCTCCGGGATTCCGGGCCCGTCGTCCTCGATCAGAATGTCGACGGTAGATTTCTTCCGCTCGACGGTGACGAAGACGCGGCCGCCGCCATATTTCGCCGCGTTGTCGACGAGGTTGCCGAGCATTTCATCGAGGTCCTGGCGTTCGACCCGGACTTCGACCCGATGATCGCCGGCGATGTCGACCGTGACATTTTCGTGGAGACGGTCGATGGCGCGCTGCACGGCTTCGAGGCTTTCCCATACACGGGAGCGCGACTGGGCCGAGGCGCGGCGACCGATCGCCCGCGCCCGGGCGAGATGGTGATCGACCTGGCGGCGCATGATCAAGGCTTCGCGAAATACGGTCGCGGGCAGGTCTGGGGCGTGCGCGGTCGCGGCGTTGGTGATCACCGTCAGCGGCGTCTTCAGCGCGTGGGCGAGATTGCCGGCGTGGCGGCGCGCCTCTTCGGCCTGGGCCTCGTTGTGGGCAAGAAGCTGGTTGATCTCTTCGGTCAGCGGACGAATTTCGAGGGGAAAGTCGTGGCTGACCCGGGTCTTGGCGCCCGACCGGATCGACGCGACCTCGCGGCGCACGCGCCGCAAGGGCCATAGGCCATAGAGCGTCTGCAATGCGCCGAGCGCGAACAGCCCGACACCAAGCGCGAGAAAACTCCAGAACAAGGTCGAGCGGAGGCGATGGATCTGATCGTCGATCGTACCGCGCGATTGGGCGACCTGGAACCGCCAGCGGATATTCGATCCCGGCAAGATCGCATCGCGCTCGACGACGCGCAGCGGCTCGGCATGGTCGGAGCTCGAGAATTCGTTGCTGTCGTAGAGGTGCGGCTTCACGTCGAGATGGTCGCCGACGACACGCAGCCGGCGATCCCACAGCGAGCGCGACGCAAACGTATCCGCGCCGACGCCGCTGATCTGGAAATAGAGGCCCGAATAGGGCTCGATGAACTGCTGATCGGCCGGCGGGCGGGTGAAGCGGACCTCGCCGTCGGGGCCGATTTCCGACGCGCCGATCATCGAATTGAGGACGCGCACCAGCTGGGTGTCGAAATTGTCGACGAGCGGCTCAGCACCCGGTCGAGCGCGAAGCCGCCGATGAACAGCAACGCGACGATCCACAGCGCGGCGACGCCGATGATCCGCCGGGTGAGCGAACCCGTTCGTGGCCCGCGCTCCTTCTTCGCGGCGGCCGGTGAGGTCTCGGCCGCCGCCGTTGCCGGGGCGGCGTCATCGCTCAAGAAACCGGTTCCTCCAGGCTGTAGCCAAGGCCGCGGATAGTGGTGATCACGTCCGGCCCCAGCTTCTTGCGGATGCGGGTCACGAACACTTCGATGGTGTTGGAATCGCGGTCGAAATCCTGGTCGTAGATGTGCTCGATCAACTCTGTCCGGCTGACCACCTTGCCCTTGTGGTGCATGAGGTAAGAGAGGAGCTTGTATTCCTGCGCGGTGAGCTTCACCGGCTCGCCCGCCTTGGTTACCTTGCCCGAGCGTGTGTCGAGCCGGATATCGCCCGAGTTAAGCTCGGATGAGGCGTTGCCCGACGAGCGGCGGATCAGCGCGCGCAGCCGGGCGATCAGCTCCTCGGTCTGGAACGGCTTGGCCAGATAATCGTCGGCGCCGGCGTCGAGGCCGGCGACCTTGTCCGACCAGCTGTCGCGTGCGGTCAGCACCAGCACCGGCATCTTGCGCGCTTCCTTGCGCCAGCGGTCGAGCACCGTCAGCCCGTCGACCTCGGGCAGGCCAAGATCGAGGATCACCGCGTCGTAGCTTTCGGTCGAGCCGAGGTAATGGCCATCCTCGCCGTCGGTCGCGAGATCCACGGCATAGCCCGCGCCTTCGAGCGTCGAGCGCAATTGCCGGCCGAGATTGGGTTCGTCTTCGACGATCAGAACGCGCATGCGTATCCCCTAATGTGCAGTTCGCAGTTCAAACACGCGCAAAGCTGAACGGTTGCTTGGCCGGAACAAAGCTGGGGCTTGGCGGCCAAATGTCAATCGCGGCCGAATGACGCGTCTAGGCGGTTAACCATGAGGGTGTTTTTGCCAGTGAGCGGGAAGTTAGACTTCAATGGGGGCTTCGGCCGCCTCCTTTTTTAGGGCCTGGAACGGCGGAGAATTCGTCCGGTCTGCGGGTCGACGTCGACCCAGATTACCCGGCCGTTCTGCATGAACTTCATGCGATATGTTCCGCCGCCATTCAGTTCAGGCCCGAGATAGTCGGCGCCGCCCATGAACGGCATCACCCGCTGTTCGATCTGGGGCAGCGGCATCGACCGGCCCTGTTCCTTGTTGCGGAAAGCCCGGTCGGCATCGCGCGGCCCATCGGCCAGCGCGGGCGCGCCGGTCACGGATGCGGCGACAATGGCCGCTAAAAGGCTACGAAACAGGGTCATCACGCGATCTCTTCGGGCATCGCTCTAGCACAAGGCATTGAATGCATAATGAATGTGCCGGAACGCCCCCGTTCAGGCCCGGTTGTGGCGCGAAACCATCCCCGACGCCAGATCATCGGAAGTTAAACCGGTTCTCACAGCTCGGATTTTGCGCCGGCGAGACGCGACTGGGTGACGAACCGGCGGCTTGCCCCTAGAGCGCCGGCCATGGCGCCGCCGATCCTCTCGTACGAAGGCCTGGGACTGATCCAGGGTGAAGGCTGGCTGTTCCGCGGGCTCGACGTTTATGTCGGAGAGCGGGACCGGCTCGCCCTGATCGGCCGTAACGGCGCCGGCAAGACGACCTTGTTCAAATGCCTCGCCGACCTGATCGAGACCGACGAAGGCAAACGGACGATCGTCCCGGGCACACATGTCGTGCTGCTCGAACAGGATCCGCCAATGGCGGGCTATGCGACGCTCGAGGAGTGGGTGCTCCACGAGCCCGACGAGCCCGAGCCGCACGAAGCAGCCGCGATCGCCGACCAGCTCGGGATCGATCTCGCGCGTCCGGTCGCGACCGCCAGCGGCGGCGAGCGGCGGGCGCTCGCGCAAAATCCCGATGTGCTGTTCCTCGACGAGCCGACCAACCACCTCGATCTCGGCGCGATCGAGTGGCTCGAGGATTGGCTGAAGCGTTTCAAAGGCGCGTTCATCGCCATCAGCCATGACCGCACCTTCCTCACGCGCCTGACCAGCAGCTGCCTGTGGCTCGATCGCGGCCAGATGCGTCGCGCCGAAATCGGGTTCGGCGGGTTCGATGCGTGGACCGAGCGGGTTTACGATGAGGAGGCGAGGGCGGCGGAGAAGCTCGACGCCAAGCTCAAGCTCGAACTGCACTGGCTGCAGCGCGGCGTGACTGCCCGGCGGCGGCGCAACCAGGGGCGGCTGGCTAAATTGCACGAAATGCGGGCGCAGCGCGCCGCGATGCTCGGCGCGGCGGGCACCGCCAAGCTCGCGCTAGCCAAGGATGACGTCCGTTCGAAGACGGTGATCGACGCGGTCGATGTCGCCAAGAGCTACGGCGAGCGGCCAATCATCCGCGACTTCATGCTGCGCATCCAGCGCGGCGACCGGATCGGCATCGTCGGTCCCAATGGCGCGGGCAAGACGACGCTGCTGAAACTGCTGACGGGCGAACTTGAGCCCGACAGCGGGACAGTGACCCGTGCCAAGACACTGTCCGGGATCGTCATCGACCAGCAGCGCAAGCTAATGGACCCGGTCAAACGGGTGAAGGATGTGCTCGCCAACGGCGGCGACTGGATCGATGTCCGCGGGCACAAAAAGCACATCAAGGGCTATTTGAAGGAATTCCTGTTCGATCCGGCGATCGCCGAAGCGCCGATCGGGTCGCTGTCGGGGGGCGAACGGTCGCGGCTGCTGCTGGCGCGCGAATTCGCGCGCGAGGCGAACCTGCTGGTGCTCGACGAGCCGACCAACGACCTCGACCTCGAGACGCTCGACCTGCTGCAGGAAGTGATCGCCGATTATGACGGGACGGTGCTGATCGTCAGCCACGACCGCGATTTCCTCGACCGCACGGTGACCATCACGCTGGGGCTCGACGGCTCGGGCAAGGTCGACGTCGTCGCCGGCGGGTATGAGGATTGGGTGCGCAAGCGGTACGAGGCGGTGCGAAATCCTCCCCGGAACGGGGAGGGGGACCGCGCGAAGCGCGGTGGAGGGGGCGGCGTGCAGGGCTCCGAACCCCCTCCGTCAGACCTTCGGTCTGCCACCTCCCCGCAAGCGGGGAGGAAGCTGGCCTACAAGGACCAGCGCGATTACGACCGGCTGCCGGGCGAAATCGAGCGGCTGGAGGCTGAAGTTGCGGCGGATGAAGTCACGCTCCACGACCCCCACCTCTATTCACGCGACCCGATGAAGTTCGGGGAGCTGACCGAACGCATCGCCCGCAACCGCGCCGAAATCGAGGCGGCTGAACTGCGCTGGCTCGAAGTCGCGGAAATGGCCGAGGCGTTGGCGCGCTAGCCGCGTTCGGCGCGCGAAGCCGCTCCGCCGGCCTGCGCCGCCGCCAGCTCCTTGATCCGCCGTTCGAGGATCGACAGCGGCATCGCTCCTTCCTTGAGCACTTCGTGGAACTGCTTGATGTCGAACCGGTCGCCGAGCGTGCTCTGTGCGTCGGTCCGGGCGCGGACCCAGGCGGTGTGGCCGACCTTGTAGCTGCACGCCTGGCCGATCTGGGTGCAATAACGTTCGATCTCGCGCTGTGAGCGGGGGCGGGCGAAGCCCGTCGTCGCGACCATGTAATCGGTCGCTTGCTCGCGGGTCCAGCGCTTGCTGTGCAGCCCCGTGTCGACCACCAGCCGGGCAGCGCGGAACAGGAAGGACTGGAGGAAGCCGGCGCGGCCGAGCGGGTCGCTCTCATAGGCGCCAAGCTCGTCCGCGACCTGTTCGGCGTAAAGCGCCCAGCCTTCCGAATACGCCGAGAAGAAGCCCAGCTTCCGGAGCGTTGGGATATCTTTTGATTCCTGCGCGATGCTGATTTGCAAGTGATGTCCCGGCACGCCCTCATGATAGGTGAGGCTGGGCAGGGTATATTTCGGCCAGTCGCCGGTCTCCTTCAGATTGATGAAGTAGATCGCAGGTCTGGTGCCATCGAGCGAGGCGCGGCGGTAATAACCGTTCGACGCACCGTCCTGGATTTCGGGGGGCACGCGGCGAATCTCGAGCGGCGCGGATGGGATCGTCGCGAAGTCGCGCGGCAGGCGCGTATACATGTCTTTGACGCCCGCATTGAGACTGGCGATCAGTTCCGCGCGGCCGGCGTCTGTCTCCGGATAAAGTTGCTTGGGATCCCTGTTCAAAGCCGCGAGACGCTCGCCGACACTGCCTTGCGAATAGCCCTGGCTCTTGAGGATCGCGCCGATCTGGCCGCTAATCTCGGCCACCTGCGACAAGCCCATCTGGTGGACTTCGGCCGGCGAGAAATTGGTGGTCGTCGCCTGGCGCAGCGCCTCGGCATAGATCGCCTCGCCGCTGGTCAAGCGCCACGCGCCATCGCCCGGGCGGCTGGTCGGGCGGAGCTGCTCCATCGCCGCGATCTGGCGGTCGAGCGCGGGATAAACGTTGTTCGCGACGATCGCGGTCGCGCGGGTGCCCCAATCGCCCGCGATATTCTTGGCGCCAGTGCGCTTGACGATCGATTCGACCATCGTGCTTTTGTCGGGGGCGACGTCGCGCAGCTTGCGCATTTGGCCGAGGGTCAAGTCGATCGACCATTGGGGCGCGAGGAAGCCACGCGCCGCCTGCGAACGCTGCTCCGCTGTGTCGTTATCGAGTGTGGTCGCGAATTGCTGGAGCCGCGACAAATAGGCGTCGGCGTCGCCGGCATTGTCGATGGTGTGCGCGGTGTTGAGGAAATCGGGCGTCTCGAAATAAGCGCCGCCCTGCTGAAAGATCGGATAGGGGCGCTGCGCGCTATCGATATCCCATCGCGCGGCCGATTGGGTGGCCGTGTCGAGCGAATAGAGCACTACCTCGCGATTGAGCTTGGCGGGTTCGCTCAGGGTCGCGGGAGCGATCGCACTCAATTTCGCGATGGCGCGGCGGTTGCGCGCCAGCTCCTCGCGGCGCGCGACCGGCAATGGCCGAGTGTCGAGCTTCGACTTGAGCGCGGCGTTCGGGCCCTTGTCGAGACCGAGCGAGGTGGCGAGCTCGGGCGACGTGCGCACGCGCTCCTGGAAGATGTCTTCGAACGTTTGGTTGAGGCGGGCATCGTTGCTGCCAGGCTTGGCAACCGCGGCGAGAACCGGCGTTTCGGTCAGCGGAAGAAGGGCGACTGTTGCACCGGTGGCGAGGAACGCGCGTCGATCCATGTTTGAAGCCTTTGATTTGCGGAAGGTCGCGACAATCCTAGCGCGGCACGCCGCGCCCGCAAATCCGCTCGTCGAAGGGAAAGCTACGCTTGCAGACGATATTGCTTGAGCAGGTCGTAGAGCGTCGGGCGACTGATCCCGAGCAGCTTCGCCGCGCCCGAGATGTTGTTGTCGGTGCGGACCATCGCCTGGCGGATCGCGCGGCGGTCGGCGACTTCGCGCGCGGCGCGGAGGTTGATCGCGGCCTGATCAACGGCGGCAGTACCGGGCAGGTCGAGATCGTCGGCGCCGACGGTGCGGCCATCGGCCATGATCACCGCGCGCTTGAGGCGGTTCTCGAGTTCGCGGACATTGCCCGGCCAGGCGTAGGCGTCGATCGCGGCGAGTGCGTCGGTCGACAGCGACTGGACCTTGGGATTGAGCTCGCGCGCATAGCGGTTGACGAAATGGCGGGCGAGCAGACCGGCGTCGCCGGCGCGCTCGGCGAGTGACGGGATTTTCACCACGATTTCGGCGAGGCGGTAATAGAGATCCTCGCGGAACCGGCCGTCGCCGATCATCGCTTCCAGATCCTGGTGGGTTGCGCAGACGATCCGCGTGTCGACGGCGATCGGGCTGCGTCCGCCGATCCGCTCGATCACCCGTTCCTGGAGGAAGCGCAGCAGCTTGACCTGGAGCGGCAGCGGAATGTCGCCGACTTCGTCGAGGAACAGGGTGCCGCCCTCGGCCAGTTCGATCTTGCCGACGTTCGACTTGACCGCGCCGGTGAACGCCCCGCGCTCGTAACCGAACAGCTCGGCCTCAAGCAGGTTTTCGGGGATCGCGGCGCAATTGATAGCGATGAACTCGCCCTTGCGTCCGCTCCTCTCGTGGACCGCGCGGGCGAGCAATTCCTTGCCGGTGCCGCTGGCGCCGAGCAGCATGACCGAGACGTCGGCGCTGGCGACGCGCTCAATGGTCTTGGCGACCTTGAGCATTTCCGGCGCGCCGGTGAGGATCGAGCCGAGCACCGCGCCGCCGCCGCCGTCGTTTTCGAGCCGCCGGTTCTCGGCCTCGATTTCGTGGAGGTGGAAGGCGCGGGCGACGACCAGGCCGAGGTCGTCGATGTCGACCGGTTTCTTGTAGAAATCGTAGGCGCCGAGCGAGATCGCCCTCAGCGCGCTTTCGCGCGCGCCGTGGCCGGTGGCGACGATGACTTTGGTGTCGGGCTTGAGCCGCAGGATTTCCTCGAGCGTGGCGAAGCCTTCTTCGGTGCCATCCGGATCGGGCGGCAGGCCGAGGTCGAGCGTCACCACCGCGGGCTCGCGCGCGCGTAGCGCCTCGATCGCTTCGCCGCGGCTGCCGGCGCAGACCACGCGATAACCGTCATAGGCCCATTTGAGCTGGCGCTGCAGGCCCTCGTCGTCCTCGACGACGAGCAGCACCGGAAGCTCGCCCGCTGGTTGCAGCTTGTCGGTCATGCGCGTTTCCTTGTCGGTTCGAGAACCGGCTCGGCGGCCGGGAGGAGAATGGTGAAGGTCGTGCCCTCGCCCGGGCGGCTGTCGACGCCGAGGCGGCCGCCCATCGCGACGACCAGCGAGCGCGCTTCGAACGCGCCGATGCCGAAACCGCCGGGCTTGCTCGATGAGAATGGCTGGAACAGCTGGTTGCGGACGAAGTCGGGGTCCATGCCGACGCCCTTGTCGGCGATGCTGATGGCGATGGTGCCGTCCCTGGCCGCGGCGCGGATGGTGATCGGATTGGTCGACGAACAGGCCTCGACCGCGTTCTGGATCAAATGACCGATCGCCTGCTCCAGCGCGGCTCCGTCGGCGTTGGTCCACAAATTGGTGTCGCCGATCAGTTGGACCTCGTGCTCGCCGCGCTTGGCCGCGATGGCCGCGGTCAGGATCGGCCGCAGCGGTTGCGCCTCCATCCGCTGGACCCGCGCGCCCGAATGCGGCGACAGGCGCGCGAGCAGCTCGTTCATCTTGCCCACCGAGGATTTCAGCGTTTCGACCATATCGGCGCGGAATTCGGGATTGTCGGCGTGGCGTTCGGCGTTGCGCGACAGCAGCGACAGCTGGCTGACGAGGTTCTTCACGTCGTGCAGGATGAAGGCAAAGCGGCGGTTGAATTCTTCAAACCTTTGCGCGTTGGACAAAGCGTCCTGGGTGTGCGCCTCGGCCAGCGAGCTCGCCGCCTGGCGGCCGGCGGTGCGCAGCAGATCGAAATCCTCCCAATCGAGCGGGCGCCGGTATTCGGGCGCCGCAAGCAGGACGATGCCGACCAGCCGCTGATGGTGGATCAGCGGAATGCCCGCCCACACGCAGCTTTCGTCGAGCATCCACTGAAGCACCGGCAACGAGCGGTCTTGCGCGGCGCCCCAGCCGTTGCGGAGCGCCTCGAACTCGATGATTCGGCCGCGACGCTCGACCTCGGACCAGAAATTTGCACCCTGTTCGAGCTCGTCGTGGGACGGGTTGGGGCCGGGCCAATTCCACGAGGCCGCGGTGGCGATCGAGCCGCCGGCTTCGGCCACCAGAAGGACTCCGCCCGGCGCCTCGACGATGTCGGCGAAGGCCTTGACGATGCGGTCGCCGAGCGGGGCAGCGTCGGCACCCGCGCGGCCGAGCGTGTCGGTAAAGCGCAGCCATTCGATCCGGTAATCGTAGCGATGCTCAAACAAATGCTTGGCGAGCTTGACCTTGATCCAGCCGCGCGCCGACCGTGACAATCCAAGAGCCGCCGCCCCGGCGATCATTGTAATGAGCAAGCTCGCCGTGCTGGCGGTCGCCCACTCCCACTCACTGCGCCGGAACGCCGTCGCCAGTGCGGCCATGGTCGCGAGATAGATGCAGATGCCGAGCAGCGAGAGCGACTGGAAAGTTGCCGCGCGCGACAGCTTGACCCTGAGCGAGCTGCGGAGACTGGCGGTCGCGGCGAACAATGGCGCGGTCATTGCCATGAACAGCCCGCGCAGCTGGAACAGCTGGTCGACGCTCGTTGCCGCCGAGCCCTGCAAGTAACCGAGCGTCGCGAGGTTGAGGTCATAGCCCCACATCAAGGTGAGGCCGAGCATCGGGCCGCGGATTCGGATCCGGCTTTGCGGCGCCGCCTGGCCATAGATGTTGTGGACGAGAACGAGCGCGCCGGCCGAGGTCGTGACCCGCAGCAAGCTGGCAGTCGACAACACATCGTTGAACTGGTCCGCGGTCAGCGGGACGATGAACACCAAAGCGCTGAGCGCGAAGTGCAGCCCGAGCGACAGCGCGACCGCCGCGAACACCAGGCGAAGCCCGCCCCCCGCCGAACCGCGGATGCCGCTCGACATATCGTAGAGCAGCACGATCCACAGCAGGTTGCGCAACGTGCCGAAGGTCATGGTCATCGGGTCGGTGCGGCCCCAGACCGCAGCAACCATCGCCCAGACGGCGGTCCCTGCGCAGGCCGTGAGCAGCAGCTGTTCCGAACGGTCGCCGCGGGAGCGGGCGCGCCACAGCACGACCGACGCGAAAGCGCACGCCGCAAGCGTGTAGCTCCAGAAGGCGATCAGGCTTTGCACCGGTTCACTGTCAAATCAGCCGACATGGCGACGGGTGTCGCTAAACTTTACAAATAAGTGGTGAACGCGCTGAATTTACCGTCATTGCGAGCGGAGCGAAGCAATCCAGTCAGCGTTGGTCATTCTGGATTGCTTCGTCGCTTCGCTCCTCGCAATGACGGAGGCAGAAGGAGAATGAAAATGGTCGAGAAACGCCCAATTGGCGACAGCGGAATCTCGATCACACCCCTCGCGCTCGGCGGGAATGTGTTCGACTGGACCGCCGGTGAAGCGGCGAGCTTCGCCGTGCTCGACGCGTTCGTCGATGCCGGCGGGACGATGATCGACACCGCCGACGTCTATTCGGCCTGGGCGCCAGGGCACAAAGGCGGCGAGAGCGAGGCGCTGATCGGCCGCTGGCTCAAGCGCGATCCGGCCAAACGCGACAATATTGTGATCGCGACCAAGGTCGGGTTCATGGCCGGGCTTGCGCCCGAGACGATCGCGCCGGCGTGCGAGGCGTCGCTGCAACGGCTCGGCATCGAGCAAATCGACCTTTATTACCAGCATAAGGACGATGAGAGCGTGCCGCTCGCCGACAGCCTCGGCGAGTTCGATCGGCTGGCCAAGGCCGGCAAGATCCGCGCCATTGGCCTGTCGCAATTCACCGCGCCGCGGCTTCAACAGGCGATGGACACCGCGGCGACCGGCGGGATGCTCAAACCCTGCTGCCTGCAGACCTGGTACAATCTCGTCGAGCGGGACAAGCTCGAGGGCGAGCTGCGCGACACAGCGCTGGCCAATGGCCTCGGCATCTTCCCCTTCTACAGCCTCGCGAACGGCTTCCTTTCCGGAAAGTACCGGACCAAGGCCGACCTCGACAAAAGCACGCGTGGATCGCGAAGCGTGGCCTTCCTCGAGGGCAAGGGCATGCACGTACTTGGGGAACTCGATGCGATCGCGGCGGAGACTGGCGCGGCGCTCGCGACCATCGCGCTGGCCTGGACTATGGCGCAGCCCGGGATCGTCGCCGCGCTCGCCAGCGCGACCAGCGTCGATCAGTTAGGCGAACTAACCGCAGCGATGCATTTGAAGCTGACGCCCGACCAGATCGACCGCCTCGACGCTGCAAGTGCGGAGATGGAAACCGTCTAGCCCTTCTTCAGCACGTCCAGCGCCGCCACCGTCATCGCCTCGGTCGCGGTCGAGATCACCGCGTCGGCGTCGGGCGCCCACAACGGGCTATGCAGCGCGGGGAGCTTGAGCGTGTCGCCCTTGACCGCGTCCCACTTTGCTCGCGGCACGCCGCCGACCCAGAAGATCACGCTCTGCTTCGACTTGTCGGCGAGCCAAAAGCGGCTGAAGTCCTCGCTCGCCATGATCGGCTTGGTCTCGACCACGCGGGCCGATCCGAAGTGCGTGCCGAACAATTGCAGCAGATGGTCGGACAGCTCGGGCGTGTTGAACGTTGCGTCGGCCGACGGCTGCTCGATCTCGACCACGGGCATCCTGTCTTCCGTCATCCCGGCGGCGATCGCTTCGCCGCGCGCGATCCGGCGGATTCCGTCGAGCAGCAATTTGCGCGTTTCGGGCGTGTAGCTGCGCACGGTCAGTGCAAGCTTCGCGTCGTCCGAAATGATGTTGCTCTTGGTGCCCGAATGGAAGCTGCCGACGGTGACCACCGCGGGCTGCTGTGGATCATTCTCGCGGCTGACCAGCGTCTGGAGCGCCATCACGATGCGCGAAGCCAGCACGATCGGGTCCCTGGTGTTCTGCGGATAGGCGCCGTGTCCGCCGACGCCTTTGACGTCGATGTTGACGGTATCGACGTTGGCGAGCGCAAAGCCGCGGGTGACCCCGATGACGCCGGCAGGCAGCGTCGCCGAATCGTGAAAGGCGAGGAGCACGTCGGGCTTGGGGAAGCGCGTGAACAAGCCGTCGTCGAGCATTGCTTGCGCGCCGATGACGCGCTCTTCGCCCGGCTGAAGGATCATGACCAGCGTGCCTGACCACTGGTCCTTCATCGCCGCCAGCCTTTGAGCGGTGCCAAGCCAGGTGGTGATGTGGGTGTCGTGCCCGCAGGCGTGCATAACGGGGGTCTCGGTGCCGTCGGGGAGCTTGCCCATGACCCTGGACGCGAACGGCAGGCCGGTCTGTTCTTTGACCGGGAGTGCGTCCATGTCGGCACGGATCAGGAGCACCGGCCCGGGACCGTTCTTCATCACTGCGACGAGGCCGGTCTTGCCGACATGCTCGGTGACCTGGAAGCCGAGCTTGCGAATCTGCGGCGCAAGCAGGGCTGGGGTCCGCACCTCCTGCATCGACAGCTCGGGGTTGGCGTGGAGGTCGCGGTAGAGCGTCATCAGCTGCGGCATGTCGGCGCGGATCGAATCCGAGAGGGTCGCAGCGGACGCGGGAGTGGGCAGCGTCATCGCCGCGGCAATTAGCAGAAACATCTTCATCAGCGCACTCCCCCCGAGGTTGGTACAAGCTCGATCACGTCGACCTGCGATTCAAATGCCGGGCGCGGCATGACTATCCGCCAGCGATTGGGACCGATCCGCTCGACGAACGCGGCGACGTCGCGGGTTTCGTCCTGGCCATATTGCCGCGCTTCGCGTTCGTCGCCGAGCACCAGGGTGCCGAGGAACACCTGGCGCAGCACGTCGCCGGGAAAGATCAGGCCGACCGGGCGTTGCGAACCGGACAGCTTGGCGAAGCCCTGGATGTCGCGCTCCTGAGCGATCCGACAGGCGAACGGCGGATAGCTCACATAATCGAGCATGCCCGTGGACTTGGCGCCAAGCTTGATCGTGCGGCAGGCATAAGCACCATTCGGAATCGCCCCGCCGGTCAGCGCGGCATCGGGATCGAGCAACGCGCCCTCGCGCGTGATGTCTGCGCCGTGGCCCGCCTTGCGTGCCGCGTCCAAGCCCTCGACGAACGCCTTGCGCCAGTCGCGCAAGCGTTTGCGGTCATTGTCGGTCGCGACCTGGCGCCAGTCATTGCTCCATTGCGGGAGCATGCCCGTCGATGAGCGCACCGTGCCACAGCCGGCGACGAGCAGCGCAAGAGACAATAGGATGAGGGGACGCATCGCGCGAAGCCTAGGCGGCAGTCCAGCCTCCGTCCATGCTGAGGTTGGCGCCGGTGATCGATACCGCCTCGTCGCGGCACAGGAACAACGCCAGCGCGGCGACTTCCTCGGGGCTGACGAAGCGCTTGGTCGGCTGGGCGGCGAGGAGGACGTCGTTCATCACTTGCTCGCGGGTCAGGCCGCGGGCCTTCATCGTGTCGGGGATCTGGTTTTCGACCAGCGGAGTCCAGACGTATCCGGGCGAGATGCAATTGACGGTGACGCCGTCGCGCGCGGCCTCGAGCGCGATGGTTTTCGTGAAGCCGGCAACGCCATGCTTGGCGGCGACATAGGCCGACTTGTTGGGACTGGCGACCAGGCTGTGGGCGCTGGCGGTATTGATGATCCGGCCCCAGCCCTTGGCCTTCATGCCCGGTAGCGCGAGGCGCGTGGTGTGGAATGTGGCCGAGAGGTTGATGGCGATGATCGCGTCCCATTTCTCGGGCGGAAAATCCTCGACCGGCGCGACATGCTGGATGCCGGCATTGTTGACCAGCACATCGGGTCCGCCAAACTCTTCGGCGCAGCGCCGCATCAGCCGTTCGATCGCCGCCGGGTCGGACAAGTCGGCGCCGTCATGGATCGCGCCAAGCTCCTCGCACTCGCGTGCGATGTCCGCGGGATCGCCGAACCCGTTGATCATCAGCTTCGCGCCTTCGGCCGCAAGCGCCTTGGCGATGGCGAGCCCAATCCCCGAGGTCGACCCGGTAACCAGCGCGACTTTGCCTTCGAGAATCATGCGATGCTCCGTCATTGCGAGGAGCCGAAGGCTCCGTGGCAATCCAGACTGGATTGCTTCGCTGCGCTCGCAATGACGGCTTCGTTCCGTTTTGCAACCGTCGTAATGCTGATGCATTGGAGCGTGGATCGGAGACTGGCATGCGGCTTGGTGGCGAACCCGAAAGCAGCAATTTCGAGGACCGGACGGGGCAAAGCAGCTCGGGCTTCGGCGGACTGGGCGGGGGCGGCAATGCGCTCGGGTGCCTGCTGCCGCTGGTAATGAGCCGCTTCGGCCTTGGTGGCGTGGTGGTGCTCGTCATCGGCTATTTCATTCTCAATTCGCTCGGCGGTCTGAGCCCGAGCAACGCGCCGCAACGCAGCGCCCCGGCCGGGCAATCGACACTCGATCCGAAGACGAAAGACTTCCTCACTCGCGTTCTCGGCTCGACCGAGCAGACGTGGACCGAGATCTTCGCCAAGCAGGGGAAACGCTACGAGCCGACGACGATGGTTGCTTACAGCGGCGGCACGCAAACCGGATGCGGTTTCGGCCAGGCCGCGGCGGGTCCGTTCTACTGCCCCAACGACGGCAAGGTTTATATCGACCCGAGCTTCGCCAACGAACTGTCGCAGCGCTTCGGCGCGCCGGGCGACGCGGCCATGGCCTACGTCATCGCCCACGAGGTCGGGCATCATGTCCAGGACCTCCAGGGCCTGTTGGGTCAGGCGCATCAGCTCCAGGCCCGGGCTAGCGAGACCGAGGGCAACGCCATCCAGGTCAAGGTCGAACTCCAGGCCGATTGCTATGCCGGCGTGTGGGCGGCCAGAGCCCATGATACGCAAGGATCGATCCTCGAGCCGGGCGATGTCGAGGAAGCGATGCGCGCGGCCGAGACGGTCGGCGACGACACGCTGCAGAAGCAGGCGCAGGGTTATGTCGTGCCCGACAGCTTCACCCACGGCAGTTCGCAGCAGCGGATCGCCGCGTTGCAGCTCGGCCTGAAGTCGGGCGACCCGGCGACCTGCAAGACGCTCTAAATCCTCCCCGGAACGGGGAGGTGGCAGCCCGACAGCGCTGACGGAGGGGTCGGCCCCTCCACCACTTCGCTGCGCTACGTGGTCCCCCTCCCCGTTCCGGGGAGGATTACAACTTGACCAGCATTTTTCCGGTATTGGCGCCTTCGAACAGGCCGAGGAAGGCCTGCGGCATCGCCTCCAGCCCATCGACCACGGTCTCGCGTGACTTCACCGCCCCGTTCGCCAGCCACGGCCCCATTTCGCCATAGAATTCGGCCATGCGGGGCAAATAATCGAGCACGATGAAACCCTTCATCCGGATGCGCATGGCGATGACCCGCGCGATGAACCGGAAGCTCGGCGGGGTCGGGTCGTTATAACCCTCGATCATCCCGCAGATCGCGAAGCGGGCGTTTTGCCGCGCGAGGGCGAACGCCGCGTCGAGATGATCGCCCCCAACATTGTCGAAATAGACGTCGATGCCGTCGGGCGTCGCGGCGGCAAGGCCCTTGAGGATCGGACCGGCTTTGTAGTCGATGACATGGTCGGCGCCGAGCGAGCGGACGTAGTCGCATTTTTCCGCTCCGCCGGCGGATCCGATCACGGTCATGCCCTTGGTTTTGGCGATCTGGACGACGACCGAGCCAACCGCTCCGGCCGCGGCGGAAACGAACACGATGTCGCCCTCCCTGGCCGAGGCCGCGTCGAGCAGGCCGAAATATGCGGTCATGCCGGTCACGCCGAGGACGCCGAGGAATTGTTCCGGTGGCGCCCCGAGGCTGGGGAGCTTGTTCGCGGTACGTGCGTCGATGACGGCTTCGTCGCGCCATCCGGCCATGTGCTGGACAAGGTCGCCCGGCGCGAAGCCTTCGGCCTTGCTCTCGACGACCTCGCCGATTGCGCCGCCATCCATCGGCGCGCCGAGCGCGAACGGCGGGACGTAGCTCTTCACGTCGTTCATCCGCCCGCGCATGTAGGGATCGACCGACAGCCAATGGCTGCGCACATGTACCGCGCCGTCGGCGAGCGGCGGCAATTCCACCTCCTTCAGCGCGAAATTGTCCATGGTCGGGAGCCCTTGCGGGCGGCTCATCAAATGCCAGGCACGGGCCATGTTCCGTCTCCTACTCCCTCCCTGCGAGGGGAATGGTCACCTTGACAAAGCAGATACATTCGCTAGTATGGCTTCATCAATGGAG
>Ga0209438_1000002_pt1 | contig 122634 bp, 115 predicted proteins | sample GraSoi_2013_20cm_FD_185825 | JGI IMG/M metagenome (GOLD analysis project Ga0209438, IMG submission 185825) | Grasslands soil microbial communities from the Angelo Coastal Reserve, California, USA - Sample 9_17_2013_20cm (SPAdes) (version 2) | ecosystem: Environmental > Terrestrial > Soil >...
GTTTGGGATCGTTGGCAGCGGGGTGAAGGGCTGAAGCTGATTGGCCGGGTATTCGACCGATCGTCGGGAGCGATCTTTGCGCACCTCAAGCCGCACGGCGGGATCCGGCCGGCACCTCGGCGACGATCACGACGTGTGCTGAGCCTTGCTGATCGGGAAGAGGTCTCGCGCGGGATTGCCGTAGGCATATCTTTGCGATCGATCGCCGCCAGTCTTGGGCGGGCGCCATCGACGGCAGTCGAAACCGGACATCGAACCAGAGCCCGCATTCAATCACCACGACCCTTTGTGGATTGCGTCGCGGGCGCGCTCCCCGCAATGACGCGCGGGAATGAAGCCGTTTCTCCTTGCCTTGCTGATCGGCGCCTTGTCGGCGTTCGCGTTTGCGCCGGTCGGGCTGTGGCCGCTGATGCCGCTCGCGCTCGCGGCGTTGTGCGAGTTGGTCTGGCGCGCGAAGTCGCTCAAGCGGTCGCTCGCCATCGGTTGGGGTTTTGGGCTCGGCCAGTTCGTCATCGGGCTCAACTGGATCGCCACCGCCTTCACCTATCAGGCGGCGATGCCGGCCTGGCTCGGCTGGATCGCGGTCGTGCTGCTGTCGCTCTACCTCGCCGTTTATCCTGCGCTCGCGGCGGGCCTGGCGTGGCGGTTCAAGGGCAAGGCGCCGGTCGCCCTCGTCCTGACGCTAGCGGGCGCGTGGCCGGTGACCGAATGGCTGCGCGGGACGATATTCACCGGCTTCCCGTGGAACCCGCTCGGGGTCACTTTGGTCGACACCCATTTGCTCAATGCCGCGACCGTGATCGGCACGTACGGTCTGTCGATTCTCGTCATGCTCGCAGGCGGCATGCTGTGGCTGGCTACCCGTAAGCAGTGGCGCGTCGCCGGCATCCTCCTCGCGATCCTCATTGCGCTGCACTTCCTGCCGTGGCCGCAGACGGTTGCCGCCCAGGCCCGCAGCATCCGCGTCATCCAGCCGAACATCGGCCAGGAAGACAAATGGCAGCAGGGTTTTGCCGAGGAAGCTTCGCGGCGGCTCGCGGCACTCTCAATCAAGTCCGGCGGCACGCGTCCGCGCCTGACCTTCTGGCCCGAAGCGGCGGTCACCGAGCCGCTGCAGGATCAGCGCACCGACGAGCACCAGGCCCTCGCCCAGTTCGAGCGCACGCGTTCCGCCGCGCTGGTCGGGCCGGGGGAATATCTGCTGACCGGCGGTCTCGCCGTCTTCTCGCGCGATGGCCGCTGGATCGATGGCGCCGCCAACAGCACCTTCATCCTCGGCACTGGCGGACAGATTGTCGCCCGCTACGACAAGGCGCACCTCGTCCCCTATGGCGAATATCTGCCGATGCGGCCTTTGCTGTCGTCGATCGGCCTGTCGCGGCTCGCGCCGGGCGACATCGACTTCAATTCCGGTCCCGGGCCACGCACCTTCGACCTCCCCGGCTGGGGCAAGGTCGGATTCCAGCTGTGCTACGAAATCATCTTTTCCGGCCAGGTTGTCGACCGCCGCAACCGCCCCGACTTCATCTTCAACCCGTCGAACGACGCCTGGTTCGGGCGCTGGGGCCCACCCCAGCATGTGGCGCAAGCGCGGCTGCGCGCAGCCGAGGAAGGACTCCCCGTGATCCGCTCGACCCCAACCGGGATCAGCGCGGTGATCGACGCCCACGGCCACATTGTCGCGTCACTGCCGTGGCGCACCGCGGGGGAGATCGATGCCGCCCTGCCCCCTCCAGCGCCGCCTACGTTCTTCGCCCGCTTCGGCAATCTCATCCCGCTGCTGCTCGGCTTCGCTTTGCTGATCGGCGGCATTGCGATGAGCCGGACTCGCCGCTAGGGGCCGACCACATATAAAGACTTCCTTATATCCTGATCATCGAGGCCCGCTTCCGCCCATGCGCAGCTCTTATCTCTTCACTTCCGAATCCGTGTCCGAAGGCCATCCCGACAAGGTCGCCGACCAGATTTCCGACGCTATCGTCGATCTGTTCCTGTCCAAGGACCCCGAAGCGCGCGTGGCGTGCGAGACTCTGACCACGACCAACCGCGTGGTGCTCGCCGGCGAGATTCGCGGCGAGGGCGTGATGGACCGCGACGGCAATTGGGCGCCCGGTATCCGCGAGGAAATCGAGGCCGCGGCGCGCGATGCGGTGAAAAGCATCGGCTACGAGCAGGACGGCTTCCATTGGCAGACGTTCGATTTCGCCAACCATCTCCATGCCCAGTCGTCGGACATCGCCCAAGGCGTCGACGCCGCCGGCAACAAGGATGAAGGCGCCGGCGACCAGGGGATCATGTTTGGCTTCGCCTGCGACGAAACCCCCGATCTGATGCCGGCCGCGCTCTATTATTCGCACCGGATCCTGATGAAGATGGCCGAAGATCGCCATGCCGGCAAAGCGCCGTTCCTCGAGCCCGACGCCAAGAGCCAGGTCACGCTGCGCTTCGAAAACGGCCAGCCGGTCGCGGCGACCGCGATCGTCGTTTCGACCCAGCACAAGCCGGGTTACGACGATGGGCCGCAGGAAACCGAGCTTCACGATTATGTGAAATCGGTTGTCGCAAGCGTGCTTCCAGCCGAGCTGCTCAGCGACGAGACCGTCTACCACATCAACCCGACCGGCAGCTTCGAGATCGGCGGGCCCGAGGGCGATGCCGGGATCACCGGGCGCAAGATCATCGTCGACACCTATGGCGGCGCGGCCCCGCACGGCGGCGGCGCCTTCTCGGGCAAGGACCCGACCAAGGTCGACCGCTCGGCCGCCTACGCTGCGCGCCATCTCGCCAAGAATATCGTCGCCGCCGGGCTTGCCCGCCGCTGCACCATCCAGCTGGCCTATGCGATCGGGGTATCGGCGCCGCTGTCGCTTTATGTGAACACCCACGGCACAGGCACGGTCGACGATTCGACGCTGGAGGACGCGATCGGCCGGATCGACAAGCTCGGCGGCCTGACCCCGCGCGGCATCCGCACGTACCTCGGACTCAACAAGCCGATCTATCGCCCGACCGCGGCCTATGGCCATTTCGGGCGCACGCCAGAGGGCGAATATTTCCCGTGGGAGCGCCTCGACTTGGTCGGGGACTTGAAGACCGCGGTCGGGCTGGAGGCGATGCCGGTCGAGGCCTAGTCTCGCCCCGATGACCGCGCACAAACTCGGCGATCCGCTGACCCTCAACCGCCTTTACGGGCGGTCGACCGGGCACAAATTGCGCAAAAGCCAGCAGGAGCTGGTCGATACGCTCCTGCCGCAGATCGAAGTGCCGACCGAAGGCGAGGTCACGCCGCTTGCGCTATTCAGCGATGACCGCCCGCTCCATTTCGAAATCGGCTTCGGCTCGGGCGAGCATCTCGCATCGCGCGCCGACATGCTGCCCGATCACGGCTTCATCGGCGCCGAGCCCTTCCTCAACGGCGTCGCAACCACGCTCGGTCACATCCGCGATCAGCATCTCGCCAACGTCCGGCTGTGGCGCGGCGACGCGCTCGAAATCCTCCAGCGCGTTCCCGACGGAGCGTTGAGTTTCCTCTATCTGCTCCACCCCGACCCGTGGCCCAAGGCGCGCCACGCCAAACGGCGGATGGTCAACGACCGCCCGGTCGACCTGTTCGCGGCCAAACTCCGGACTGGCGGCGAGTTCCGCCTCGCGACCGATGACCCGACCTATCTGACCTGGTCGCTGATGGTCATGCAGCGCCACGTGGCGCAGTTCGAATGGCTCGCGAAGACGCCCGCCGATTTCCTCGGGCCGCCGGGCGGCTGGATCGAAACCCGCTACGGCGCCAAGTCGCGCCGGGAGGGCCGCCGGCCCTATTATCTTCGCTATCGCCGGGTCTGAGCCTTTGGCTCGAGCCGCAGCAGCCGCGCGCCGCCACGATCCTCGAGCAAATAGACTTCGCCGCGCGGGCCCTGCTGAACTTCGCGGATTCGGCGGCCCATAATCCACTGGTCCGCCTTGCTCGCCCGGTCGCCGCGAATCCTAACATGGATGAAGGCATCGGCGGATAACGCGCCGAGCAGCGCATCGCCCTTCCACTCAAGGAACAGATCGCCGGTGTAGATGATCAGCCCGGCCGGGCTCACCGATGGGGTCCACCACACCTTCGGCGGTTCATAGCCGTCGCCGGGCCGGTGGTCGGGAATGTCGACTCCGTCGTAATTGCTGCCGTTGGACGCGTTCGGCCAACCGTAATTCCTGCCCGGCAGGATCAAATTGACCTCGTCGCCGCCGCGCGGGCCCATTTCATGCTGCCACAGCCGGCCATCGGGGGCGAAGGCGAGCCCCAAGGGATTGCGGTGCCCCGTCGTCCACGTCTCGGCCGGAGTGAGGTTGGGGCCGGGCCACGTAAACTGCCGCCCGGGCGCGCTTTTGGCAGCCTGCGTATCCTCAGGCGGATCAGTGATCGTGACCGAGGCGGCGCCGGTACGCCCAGCGAGCGGGTTCCCCGGTGCCGGCTTTCCATCGAGCGTCAAATGGAGGATCTTGCCGAGCGGCTGGCTCGGGTCCTGCGCGGGGGTAAAGCGTTGGCGTTCGCCCGAAGTCAGGAACAGCGACTGGCCATCGGGCGCGAAGGCGATTTTCCCGCCAAACTGGCCGCCCTCGCCGCCCTCCGGGTCCCGCCACAGGACGGTCAGCCCCTCTAGACGCGGGGTCGTCGCGACGTTGGCCAGTTTTGCGCGGGCAAGCGCAAGGCTGCCGCCCCCGTTCTGCGATGGCTCGGAGTAAGTCAGGTAAATCATGCCGTCGCCGGCAAAACCCGGCGAAGCAACGACATCGAGCAACCCGCCCTGACTCGACACGACCACGCGTGGAACGCCCGCGACCGGGGTCTTCTTGCCCGTACCGACATCGATGAGCCACAACCGGCCCGGCTTCTCGGTGACCAGCGCGGCATTGGTCATCCGGACACCCGAGCCGGGCAAGAAATCCATCGCCCACGGCGAATCGAAGGTCGCCACGTCGGTCGTGGTAAACGGACGTTCGGCGCTTGCCGACGGCGCCGCGCCGCACGCCGCCAGTGCCAGCGCGAGCAGCAGCGTGGCTTGTATTAAGCGGAGGGTCATCCCAATTGTTCCTACGCAACGGGACGTCGCCCGTCCCTCAACAAGGCCTAGCATGCAACCCTGCAGCCTACTCTCGCTCGCCACCGCGGTTCCACCGCATGTGATCGAACAGCATGAGGCGAAAGTGATTGGCCGCCGCGCCTTCCGCCGGAAGAACCTGTTCGACAAACTGTCGACGGTGTTCGACAACGCGGCCATTGCCAAGCGCCATCTGGTCGCCCCGCACGAATGGTATGAAGAGCCCCACGGCTGGGCCGAGCGCAACGCCGTCTATCTCGCGGCCTCGGAAGCAATGTTCGAGGATGCGGCCGGACGGGCAATTGCCGCCGCCGGCCTGACGCCCGACCAGATCGACGGCGTCGTCACCGTCTCGACCACCGGGATCGCGACGCCGAGCCTCGAAGCCCGCGTCGGGCCGCGACTTGGCTTGCGCAGCGATGTCCGGCGCGTGCCCATCTTCGGCCTCGGCTGCGCCGGCGGTGTCAGCGGCCTTTCGACCACCGCGCGGCTCGCCGCCTCCGATCCCGGCAGCAACTGGCTGTTCGTGACCGTCGAGACCTGCTCGATCTCGATTCGGCTCGAGAGCGACGATCCGGCGGCGATCGTCGCCACCGCTTTGTTTGGCGACGGCGCTGCAGCAGCCGTGATCACCGCTGGCGAAGGCGGGCTGGCGACGCTCAAGGGCTCGGCCGAGAAATTATGGCCTGACACGCTCGGCATCATGGGCTGGCTAGTCGAGGACCCTGGCCTCGGCGTCATGTTCGACCGCGCGATCCCACCGTTCATCGAGGCCAATCTCGCCGAAGCCGTCGGCGAAATGTGCACCCAGTTGGGCATCGCGCGCGAGGACATTTCGCGGTTCTGCTGCCACCCCGGCGGGGTCAAGGTGATCGACGCGATCGAGACCGCGCTCGATTTGAATCAGGGCGAACTGAACCTCGAACGCGAGGTGCTGCGCGATTTCGGCAATATGAGCGCGCCGACCGTGCTGTTCGTGCTCGAGCGGTTGCTTGAACGCGGACTGCCGAAGCGGTCGCTGATGACCGCATTCGGCCCCGGCTTCACCTGCGCCGGCCTGTTGCTCGAAGCCGCGTGACGCTGACCATTGTGATATTGGCGCTGGTCACGCTCCAGCGCGTTGGCGAGTTGTGGCTGTCGAACCGCAACACGCGCCGCCTGCTCGCCCACGGTGCGCGGGAAGTCGGTGCGTCGCATTATCCGCTGATCGTCGCGGTCCATGCCGCGTGGCTCCTTGCGCTGTGGTGGCTCGCGCCCGGCCAGCCGGTCGACGGCTTGTGGCTTGCGCTCTACGTCCTGCTCCAGGTCGCGCGCATCTGGGTGCTGGCGAGCCTGGGGCCGCGCTGGACGACGCGGATCATCGTCCTGCCCGGCGCTCCTCTGGTGAGAGCCGGTCCCTACCGCTTCGTCTCCCATCCGAACTACGTCGTCGTCGCCTGTGAAATCGCCGTCCTGCCCCTGGTCTTCGGCCTGTGGCCGGTCGCGGTGATTTTCTCGGCTTTGAACGCAGCCATTCTCGCCATCCGCATCCGCGAAGAGAACCGCGCGCTCGGCCGCTAAGCTGCGCTTGCGCCAACAGCGGTACGCGCCTATATCGCGGCTCTCTCCTCGACATCGTCATTGATGCTTGAGGCTGGGGCTCCCAAGGCTCCGGTCCGAGAGGCGTTTGGGCTTATGGAAGAACGCAATTGACCAACGTCGACACGGTGGCGCGGCTGATCGAACCCGAGGTGCAAGCCCTGGGTTACGAGCTCGTGCGCGTGGCGATGATCGGCGGAACCTCCGATCCGACGCTGCAGGTGATGGCCGAGCGCGCCGACACCCGCCAGCTCGATCTCGGCGATTGCGAAAAGATTTCGCGGCGTCTGTCTGAAGTGTTCGACGCCCTCGAAGCGGATGGGCGCGACCCGATCGACGGCAGCTACCGGCTCGAGGTCAGCTCGCCGGGCATCGACCGGCCGCTGACTCGCCTCAAGGATTATCGCGACTGGGTCGGATATGAGGCGCGCATCGGGCTCGCCGAGGTCAAGGGCCGCCGCAAGCAATATTCGGGCACGCTCGAGGGACTGGAAGGCGAAACCGTCAAGCTCCTGGCTAAGGACGGCAACACCTATGAGATCGCTTTTGCCGACATCGGCTCGGCCAAGCTGCTCTTGACCGACAAGCTTATCAAAGCCACCGCGCCGCTCAGCACCGAGGGCGCCGATACAATCAAGATGGAAGGTTGAATAACGACATGGCCACCGCCGCACCCGCTGCCGTCAGCGCCAACAAGGCCGAGCTGCTCGCCATCGCCGACGCCGTCGCGCGCGAAAAGCTGATCGACAAGGGCATCGTCATCGAGGCGATGGAAGACGCGATCCAGCGCGCCGCCCGCGCCCGCTACGGCGCCGAGAACGATATCCGCGCCAAACTCGACGGCGAGACCGGCGACTTGCGCCTGTGGCGTGTGCTCGAAGTGGTCGAGGAGCCCGAGGATCATTTCAAGCAGGTCGATCTGAAGGGCGCGCAGAAGCTCGAAAAGGGCGCCAGCATCGGCGACTTCATCGTTGACCCGCTGCCGCCGATCGAGTTCGGGCGCATCGCCGCCCAGGCCGCCAAGCAGGTGATCTTTCAGAAGGTTCGTGATGCGGAGCGCGAGCGTCAGTTCGAGGAATTCAAGGACCGCGTCAGCGAGATCATCACCGGCGTCGTCAAGCGAGTCGAGTTCGGCCACGTCGTCGTCGACCTCGGCCGCGCCGAGGGCGTCATCCGCCGCGACCAGCAGATCCCGCGCGAAATGGTCCGCGTTGGCGACCGCATCCGGTCGCTGATCATGTCGGTCCGCCGCGAAGCGCGCGGCCCGCAGATCTTCCTGTCGCGCGCCCACCCCGATTTCATGCGCAAGCTGTTCGCGCAGGAGGTCCCCGAGATTTACGACAGCATTATCGAGATCAAGGCCGCCGCCCGCGACCCGGGCAGCCGCGCCAAGATCGGCGTGATCAGCCACGACAGCTCGATCGATCCGGTCGGCGCCTGCGTCGGCATGAAGGGCAGCCGCGTCCAGGCGGTGGTCCAGGAATTGCAGGGCGAAAAAATCGACATCATTCCGTGGAGCGAGGATCTCGCCACATTCGTCGTCAATGCGCTCCAGCCGGCGACCGTCAGCCGTGTCGTGATCGACGAGGAAGAGAGCCGGATCGAAGTGGTCGTCCCCGACGACCAGCTGAGCCTGGCGATCGGCCGCCGCGGCCAGAACGTCCGCCTCGCGAGCCAGCTCACCGCGTCGCAGATCGACATATTGACCGAGGCCGACGCGAGCGAGAAGCGTCAGCGCGAGTTCCTCGAGCGGACCGAAATGTTCCAGAGCGAGCTCGACGTCGACGAAACCCTGTCGCAGCTGCTCGTTGCCGAAGGCTTCACGTCGCTCGAGGAAGTCGCTTACGTCCAGATCGACGAAATCGCTTCGATCGAAGGCCTCGACGACGACATCGCGTCCGAGCTTCAGAACCGCGCGACCGAAGCGCTCGAACGGCGCGAAGCCGCATCGCGCGAAGAGCGCCGCAAGCTCGGGGTCGAGGATGCGCTGGCCGAAATCCCGCATTTGACCGAGCAGATGCTGGTCACGCTGGGCAAGGCCAACATCCGCACGCTCGACGACCTCGCCGACCTCGCCACCGACGAGCTGATCCAGAAGAAGCGGGTCGAACCGCGCCGCCGCGAACCGAGCAACCGGCCCGAGGACAAGGGCGGGCTTCTCGCCGAGTACAGCCTCAGCGAAGAGCAGGGCAATGAGATCATCATGGCCGCCCGCGCCCATTGGTTCGAGGACGAGGACAAACCTGCAGCCACGGAGGACGCGGTTGCGGGCGAGGAGCAATGATCCGCTAAAAGCGCACGTTCCGGAGCGCACCTGCATCCTCACGCGGCGCAAGGCGGCGCCTGGGGCGCTGATCCGGCTTGCCCTGTCGCCCGAGGGTGAGGTCGCGCCCGACGTTCGCGCGCGGGCGCCCGGGCGCGGTGCGTGGATCGGCGTCGGCCGCGCCGAGCTCGATGCCGCCAACGCCAAGGGCAAGCTCAAGGCGGCGCTGGCCCGCGCGTTCAAGACCAACGACCTCACCGTGCCCGCCGATCTCGGCGAACGCACCGGCGCGGCGCTGCGCCAATACACCCTCGACCGCCTCGGGATGGAGGCGCGTGCCGGCAACCTCATCAACGGCGCCGACAAGGTCGAAGCCGCGGCGCGGTCCGGAAAAGTCCGTTTCCTGATCCACGCGACCGACTCAGCCGACGACGGGCGAAGAAAGCTGGATCAGGCGTGGCGCGTCGGCGGCGGCGGCCCCCGGGGGGTGATTTTTCCCGAGGGGCGCACTATCTTGTCGATGGCCTTGGGGCGCGAAAACGTGGTACACGTCGCCCTGACCGATCCCGCTGCCGCTTCGCGTGTTTCTCATGCGCTTGCCCGGTGGCGAGCTTTCACTGACCCCGACGAAGGGCTAGAGGGCGGCGCTCCCGCCTCCGGCTCCGGCTCGACTGACGATTTGACGAAGGAATAGAATGGCAGACCAGACCGAAAAGCCGAAGCTTGGAACCCGGCCGCCGCTGGGCCTCAAGCGCACGGTCGAGACCGGCAAGGTCAAGCAGAGCTTCAGCCACGGCCGTTCGAACACGGTGGTGGTCGAGGTCAAGAAGCGGCGCATTCTCGGCCGGCCGGGCGAGGCTGCGCCCGCACCCGCGCCCGAGCCGGTCGCCGAAGCGCCCAAACCCGCGCCCAAGCCGGCCGCTCCGGCGCCGCAGCCGCGCAAGCCTTCGGCGCAAGAAGAAATGACCAACCGCAAGGAGCTTCAAACCAAGCTCCTGCGTGAGGCCGAGGAAGCGCGCCAGACCGCGCTCGAAGAGGCCCGCCGCCGCGAGGATCGGACCAAGGTCGAGCAGAGCGAGGAAGAACGCCGCCGCGCCGAAGACAATCGCAAGGCGGAAGAAGCCGCCGCTGAGGAAACCCGCCTGGCCGCGGAAGCGGCCGCCGAGCAGGCACGCACCGAGGCCGAAAGCCCGGCCGCGCCCGAAGCCGCTCCAGCCGAAGACGACAGCGAGCGCGGGACCCGCCGTCCCGGCCACGCTCCCGCGCCCAAGCGCTCCGAGCCGGCGCGCCCGAGCCGCGGCCGCGGCGACGATCAGCGTCACCGTGGCAAGCTCACGGTCACTCGCGCGCTCAGCGACGAGGACGACAATCGCGCCCGCTCGCTCGCCGCGCTGCGCCGCGCCCGCGAGAAGGAAAAGCGCCACCATCAGGAAGTCGGACCGTCGGCCAAGCAGGTCCGCGATGTCGTCGTGCCCGAGGCGATCACCGTCCAGGATCTCGCCAACCGCATGGCCGAGCGCGCCGCCGACCTCGTCAAAGCCCTGTTCAAGATGGGCATGCCGGTGACCGTCACTCAGACCATCGACCAGGATACCGCCGAGCTGCTGGTGACCGAATTCGGCCACAACGTGAAGCGCGTCAGCGAAAGCGACATCGACATCGATTCGTCGGAAGATGTCGATGCGCCCGAGAGCCTGCAGCCGCGGCCGCCGGTCGTGACCATCATGGGTCACGTCGACCACGGCAAGACCTCACTGCTCGACGCGATCCGCGGCGCCGACGTGGTTGCCGGCGAGGCCGGCGGGATCACCCAGCATATTGGCGCCTATCAGGTGCAGGTGCCGGACAAGTCGAAGATCACCTTCCTCGACACACCGGGCCACGAGGCCTTCTCCGAGATGCGCGCGCGCGGCGCCAACGTCACCGACATCGTCATCCTGGTGGTCGCCGCCGACGACGGCCTGCGCCCGCAGACGATCGAGGCGATCAATCACACCAAGGCCGCCGGCGTGCCGATGATCGTCGCGATCAACAAGATCGATAAGCCCGAGGCCAAGGCGCAGAAGGTCCGCGAAGAGCTGCTTCAGCACGAAATCATCGTCGAGGAGATGGGCGGCGAGGTCCAGGACGTCGAAGTTTCGGCGACCAAGAAGACCAACCTCGACAAATTACTCGAGGCGATCCAGCTGCAGGCTGAAATCCTCGAACTGAAGGCCAACCCCGATCGCGCCGCCGAAGGCACGGTGATCGAAGCCAGGCTCGATAAGGGCCGCGGTCCGCTCGCCACCGTGCTCGTCCAGCGCGGCACATTGCGCGTCGGCGACGTGTTCGTCGCGGGCGCATCGTCGGGCAAGGTCCGCGCCCTGGTCGACGATCACGGCCGCCAGGTGAAGGAAGCCGGGCCATCGGTTCCGGTCGAAGTCCTCGGCCTGAGCGTCGTCCCGTCCGCCGGCGACCCGTTCACCGTGGTCGAAAACGAGGCCCGCGCCCGCGAAGTCGCCGACTACCGCCAAAGCGTGCTCGACAAACGGCGTACCACCTCCGCCCCGGTTACGCTCGAGAACATGTTCGCGAACCACGCCTCGACGATCAAGGAATTGCCCTTGGTCATCAAGGCCGACGTCCACGGCTCGGTCGAGGCGATCGTCCACGCCCTGAACCGGCTGTCGACCGACGAGATCCGCGTCCGCGTGCTCCATTCGGGCGTCGGCGCGATTACCGAAAGCGACGTCACGCTGGCGAGCGCATCGGGCGCGCCGATCATCGGCTTCAACGTTCGCCCCAATGCCAAGGCGCGCGAAGGCGCCGAGCGCAACAAGGTCGAGTTCCGCTATTACGACGTCATCTACCACCTCACCGATTGGGTGAAGGGCGCAATGGCCGGCGAGCTTGGGCCCGAGATCATCGAAACGGTCGTTGGCCGCGCCGAGGTCAAGGAAGTCTTCCCCGCGGGCAAGAAGGACAAGGCCGCCGGCCTGCTCGTACTCGAAGGCATTATCCGCAAGGGTCTCAACGCCCGCCTGACGCGCGACGACGTGATCGTCTCCAAGACGACGATTTCGTCGCTCCGGCGGTTCAAGGACGACGTCGCCGAAGTGCGCGCCGGTCTCGAATGTGGCGTGATGCTGGCCGACACGAACGACATCAAGGCTGACGACACGCTCGAAGTGTTCGAGATCGAGGAGCGCGCGCGGACTCTCTAACCGTCACCCTGAACTGTTTCAGGGTCCATTATGGAGACCGCACTGTTGGTGGAGAAATGGATGCTGAAACAAGTTCAGCATGACGGGTCGGAGTGATGCGCAAAGTCGAAACCCCCGAAGGCCGCTCGGTCCGCCTGCTCCGCGTCGGCGAGCAGGTCCGCCATGTGCTGAGCGAGTTGCTTCAGCGCGGCGACGTTCATGACAACACGCTGCAATCGCACCTCGTCAGCATCACCGAAGTGCGCATGTCGCCCGACCTCCGCCACGCAACGGTGTTCGTGAAGGCCTTGCTCGGCCAGAACGAGGATGCGGTGCTGAAGGCGCTGCGGACCAACACCGCCTTCCTCCAGCGCGAAGTCGCCGGCCGCGTCCGCACCAAATATGCCGCGAAACTGAAATTCCTCGCCGATGAAAGCTTCGACGAAAGCAGCCACATCGACCAGCTGCTGCGCGCGCCCAAAGTCGCGCAGGATCTCGACCGCGAGTGACCCTTCCGCCGGCACGCGGCGGAAACTGACCGTCATTTGCTGAATTTTGCTCGACAAGGGTGACCGTTAGGGATTTTTGTGCCGCATCGGGGGAAGTCCGGGGCGATGGTGATGAGGCTGAAGGCTCTTGCAGCAATTCTGGCGCTGGGAACCTCGGCCCTGAACGCCCGTCCGATACCGCCGGCCGATCAGCAGCGAAGCGCCGATCCTCGTGACCTTCACCATTGCAAGCTCAGAGCCGCGCGCACGGCCGACAATGATATTCGTCTCGACCCGGACCGCCGACTGAAGCCGCGGCCCTCCGAACTACCGGCACCGGTTGCGCGCAGGATACTCGATCATGTCACGCAGGTCGCGAAGAACCAATTCACGGTAAAAGAGTGGATTGAAGACCAGCATACATGTGACTTTGTTTTCTCGCCGATCTTCAGGCTCGACGCCCCAGCAGGGCTGCAACTCTATGTCGCTCCGCGCTATTTCGTGCTCGGTGATAGCGTCGATTATTTCTTCATGTACAATCCTCGCGCGGGCGCCGTCACCAAGTCACCGCCGCTCATTTTTACCAAGTGGTGGGAAACGACTAGGGCGAACGACCCCCTGAAAAAGTATCCGATCGTGCACATGGAGGATGGTCGCCACGGCGGGCCTCCGATCCTCATTGTCGAAGAGAGGACCCACAACGGCACCGTTTATGATGCCGCAGTCTATCACTACTTTGAGATCGGCAAGGACATGTCGCTCACGCAGATCCTTGCGGTGGAAGCGCGAGCGTTCCTCCTCTTGGACGAATATACCGAGCGCAAGGCGACCTTCCTGACACCCAATCGCGTTCGGCTCGATGTTACGACCCGATCGCCTCGGAGGTTTGGAGCGCGGGGAACTGTCCTGCTGGAGCGCAGCCACAGCGGCCAACCCTTTCATGTCGCGCGACGAATTCCCGCGCGAGGGTTTCCGAAAGAGGGCTTGGTCACCTACTGCGATTCAGCGAAGAGCGATGACGACTTTCTTCGCGTTGGATGCGATTTCTACTACTGACGTGGACGGCAAGGTACGTAGACCGCTGACCTGCTCGCCGACGTGGAGCAAGCGCAGGATGTCAAATTCAACTGACCAGCTCGCCGAACCCATGATCGGCGACGGCTGCCGCGCCGAGCCGCTGGCCGAGGCGCACCGCGACCGGTTGCGCGCCGCCTGCGCCGAAGACCCCGACATCTGGGCGATTTATTACATCAGCTACGCGCCCGCCGATTTCGACGCGAGCTTCGACGCCTTGCTCAGGCGCCCGTGGGTGCCGTTCGCTTTGTTCGAGGGCGACGCGTTCGTCGGCATGAGCTGCTACATCAACATCGACGACGGCCGCCAAACGCTCGAGATCGGCAGCACCTACTACCGCCCGGCGTTCCGCGGCATGGGCTTCAACCGGCGGTGCAAGGACATGATGATGCGCCACGCGTTCGACCGCGGCTATCGCCGAATCGAGTTCCGCGTCGACAGCCGCAACCAGCGCTCGCAGGCCGCGATGAAGAAGCTCGGTGCGGTTCGCGAAGGCGTCATGCGCGCCGACCGCATCACCTGGAACGGCCACGTCCGCGACACTGTGCTCTTCGCGATCCTGAAGGACGAGTGGCCTGCGTAGGTCGTCCTCCCCGCGCAAGCCGGGACCCAGTCAAATCAAAAAACTAGGTTCCCGCTTTCGCGGGAATGACGAATAAGCACCCTGATGGCCAAGCTCTATTTCTACTACGCGGCGATGAATGCGGGGAAATCGACCACGCTCATCCAGGCCGATTTCAACTACCGCGAGCGCGGCATGGAAACCATGCTGTGGACCGCCGCGCACGACGAGCGTTCGGGCGCGGGTGTTATCGGCTCGCGCGTCGCTTTGTCCGCCCCGGCGTTGATGTACCGGTCCGAGATCGACCTGTTCGAAGCGGTCGCCGAGGAATTGAAGCGCCGGGAACTCCACTGCGTGCTGGTCGACGAGGCACAATTCCTGACTCGCGATCATGTCCTGCAATTGTGCCGGGTCAGCGACGAGTTCGGCATTCCAGTGCTGTGCTACGGCCTCCGCACCGATTTCCTGGGCGAATTGTTCGAGGGCAGCGCGGCCCTGCTGGCGCTCGCCGACAGCCTGATCGAATTGAAAGCGGTGTGCGAATGCGGCCGCAAGGCGACGATGAACCTGCGCGTCGATGCCGAAGGCCACGCGGTCGCGGCCGGCGCGCAGACCGAGATCGGCGGCAACGACCGCTACGTCGCTCTCTGCCGCCGCCACTTCTTCGAACGCTTGAGAGAGGGCGAAACGCACCAGCTCTCGCTCGGCCTGGCACGGCGCCGCGCGCCGTCATGACCACGAGACCGGACGTCGCCATTGTTCTTGAACGGTTCGGTTCCGGAGGTGTCGAACGGGTCGCCTGCCACGTCGCCAACGGCCTGAACCGGCGGGGCCTCAGTGTGGAAATGGTCGTCCTGGAAGATGCGGGACCCGTGCGGTCGCTGCTCGACCCCGGCATATCGGTCAGGCGGATCGCCACGGTCCCAGGCCTGCGCCGCGGCCGGCGCATGATGGCGGCGGTTCCCGCGCTCGCGACGTACCTCAGGAGGAGCGCGCCGCGGCTGTTCCACTCGCCCGGCAATCATACCAATGGACCGGCGGCGCTGGCGGTCAGGCTCGCGGGCTTCCGTGGTGCGTTGGTCCCGAAGATCACGAACCCGCTGCTCCATCAATGGATGAGCCGCCGCCGGCGCTGGCTCCGCCGCAATTTCTACCGCTGGATGTTTCGAAACGCGCGAAGGGTGCTAGTCCTGTCGCCCAGGTCCGCCGATCAGATGGCGGAGCTATTCGGCGAGCGGTCCGCAATTTCGGTCGTGCACAATCCCTACGTCAGCGAGCGCATGCTGGCCTGCGCCACGGACAGGAACCCCGGACAACCGCCCGTGATCCTGTCAATCGGACGGCTGTCGAAGCAGAAGAACCATGCGCTGTTGCTGCGCGCCGTCGCTCGCCTGCGCGACCGCCCGTGGCGCCTGCGCATCTGTGGCACGGGTCCGGAGGAGGCGGCCTTGCGCGAACTCGCGGATGAGCTCGGGATCGCCGATCGCGTCGAGCTCGCGGGTTTCGTGGCCGATCCGATACCCGAATATCTCGCGGCCACCGTCATGGCTTTGTCGTCGCGCTGGGAGGGCCTGCCGGCGGTCGCCCTTGAAGCGGTCGCATGCGGCTGCCCGGTGGTCTGCACGGCGAGCTCGCCCGGGCTCGTCGACCTGATGCACGATCTTGGCGCGCACGAGCCGGTCGCAATCGGCGACGAGGTTGCGCTTGCGGAGGCGCTCAGGGCGGCGCTGGACGGTAGGCTGCCAAACGTGCCGCCGAGTGCCGCAATCCCCTACAGCATCGAAGCCGCCTGCGCCGAACATACCGCTCTTTTCGAGGAGATCCTTGGACCCGGAGGAACCGATCTAGGCGCCGTGTGACCTTCGAAATCGCCGATATTCGCGCCGAAGATCGAGCGAGAGCAAGAGGGCCATCGTCGCATAGGCGAGCACAAAGGCCCAGGCAGCGCCGATCACGCCAAAGCGCAGACAGAGCGGCGCGATCGCGGCAAAATAAACAAAGGTTCCGACCAGCCGCGCCCTGAGCGGGGCGTCTGCGCGGTTAAGCGCATACAGCATCGACGGCAGCGGGAAAGTCAGCACCCCGATCAGCGGCGCCAGCATCAGCACGATGAGGATCGCGTACGCATCCAGGAAGTCCTTGCCAAACAGCAATCCGATCAGCGGCCTCCCCCCCGCCAGCAGCAGCAGGACCAGGGCGAGCGCGACGGCACCGGCAAGTGCCGCGCTGCGCAGCATCAGCCTCCACGGATGCTTGGTTGCAAGGTCCATCCGGATGATCTCGGGGTAAAAGGCCTTGGCCAGGAAATCCGCGGGCTTCTGAGCACTGTCAGCCAAACTCGAGGCCACGCTGAAAAGCGCGGCTGCACTCGTGCCCAACAGGCCGCCGACGGCCAATCGTCCAATCGGTCCCCACGCCGTTTGCAGGCTGGACGTCAGGTTCACCTGGATTGCGAAACGCCACGCACCCGGCAGGCTGGTCGGGCGGAGGGTTGGCCGTATCCCCTCGAGGAGACCACGGCGGCGAAGTTCGCGCCAGGCGAGGAACCACAGGTACAAATCGCCGCCGAGATCGGTGACGAACCAGATCGCAACGTAGATTTCCAGAGGAGCACTCGCGGCGAATCCGGCGCCGGCAAGGATCGCCCGGGCGATGGGATAGGTGGTCCCCTGCCATCCGATCAGGTCGAAACGGTCCAGGGCCCGCAAAACGCCAACGGGCGTTGCCGCCGCCATCGTCGGAAGCAGCGTACAATAGAGCATCGCGAGCCAGAGATATTGGTGCCCGATGCCGAACAACCCGCCGATGAATGGCAGCAGGGCCACGGCGACGATCATCCCGCCGATGCCGCTCACGACATCGAGGGCGAAGGCAAAGCCGGTCGACGCCCTGAAGTCTTCGGCTTCGCCGGAAGTGAGAACGAGACCGCTGTAGCGGATGATCAACTGCCACGACTGGAACTGGCTGAGGCCGCTCGCCGCCTTCGCGTAACTGGTGATCAGGATCAGCACGCCGAACGTCGCTAGGCCCAGGCCCCGTCCGGCGAATGCCAGCGTCGCCACGCCTGCCACGCCCGCTATGCCCTTCGAAACAGCCAAATAACTGCTGTTTCTAAGTATCGAACGGAAATGGGTGTCACGGAGCCAGTGCTTCATTGCGAACTGCTCTAGTGAAGCTTGTTCACGCTGTCAGGCAGCATTTGCCTTGAACGGTGGCGGCAACTGGCGCGGATGAGACCCTCAAAGGCGACTGCCCGCGCCTTGACGCAGGCCGCGACGCTCTCCACCCATCGGCTATGGATCACAACATTGCCTATCAAATCGCTGTCTGGCTGGTGCCGTTGGTGATCGCGATCGTCTTCCACGAGGTCGCGCACGGCCTCGTCGCGCGCCGCCTGGGTGATCCGACGGCAGACGAACGCGGCCGCCTCAGCCTCAACCCGATCAAGCATGTCGATCCCTTCGGAACGGTCATTCTGCCGATGATCCTCGCGATCAGCCACGCGCCGGTGTTCGGCTGGGCCAAGCCGGTGCCGGTCAATTACGCGCGCCTCCGCCACCCGCGCCGCGACATGGTTTTGGTCGCGCTCGCGGGGCCTGGCATGAACCTGCTGCTGGCGATTGCCGGGGCCGCGGTGTTGGCGGCGACAATCAACCTCTCGGGCGGGGCCGAGGATGGGACAGCGCGCTTCATTGCTGAAAACGCGTTCAATTTCATTCGCATCAATATTTTCCTGGCGGTGTTCAACCTGCTTCCGGTGCCGCCGTTCGACGGCGGGCATGTCGCCGAGGGCCTGCTGCCGCCCAACCTCGCCAGGGAATTTCACAAGATCGGCCGCTTCTCGCTGCTGGTGCTGGTCCTGTTGCTGCTGGTGCTCCCGGCGCTCTCGCCCAGCGCCGACGTCGTCGGCCGCATCGTTTCGCCGATCGTCAACAGCATCGCGGTCGCCATTCTCGGGATTTTCGGCCTCCGCTGAGTCATGCTCCACGGCTGGATCATCCTCGACAAGCCGGTCGGCCTCGGCTCGACCCAGGCGGTGAGCGCGGTCAAGCGCGCGCTGCGTGAGGCCGGCGAGCCCAAGACCAAGGTCGGCCACGGCGGCACGCTCGACCCGCTCGCCAGCGGCGTCCTCCCGATTGCGCTCGGCGAAGCGACCAAGCTCGCCGGCCGCATGCTCGATGCGACCAAGGCGTACGAATTCACGATCCGGTTCGGCGAGGAAACCGATACGCTCGATACCGAGGGACAGATCATTGCGACCAGCGAGGTCCGGCCGACGCTCAAGGAAATCGAGGCCGTGCTGCCCAACTTCACCGGCGCAATCGAGCAAATCCCGCCGGTCTATTCCGCGCTCAAAATCGGCGGCAAGCGCGCGTCGGATCGGACGCGAGCGGGGGAGGCGGTTGATATCAAACCGCGAGAGGTGACCGTGTACGACCTTCAAATCCTCCCCGGGACGGGGAGGGGGACCGCGACGCGAAGCGGCGTGGTGGAGGGGCCCCACGTTGCCGCCGCTTCTGCGGTGAACCCCCTCCACCATGCTGCGCATGGTCCCCCTCCCCGTTCCGGGGAGGATTGCGTCACCCTTGCCGCCACCGTCTCCAAAGGCACCTACATCCGCTCCCTCGCCCGCGACATTGCTCACGCGCTTGGAACCGTCGGCCACGTTTCCTATCTCAGACGCACCCGCGCCGGGCCGTTCTCTCTCGAACAGGCCATTTCGCTGGACTTTTTGCAAACAGCCACTAAGGCGCGGCAACTCGATGGGGCGGTTGTTCCGCTGCAAGCGGCGCTGGACGACATCCCGGCCCTCCCCGTCACCCCCGGTCAAGCTCAGTTGCTCCGTCATGGGCAAAGGCTTGCCGGTTTCCCCGCCAGGCCGGGGCTTCAGCTCGCGACAGTGGAGGAAACTCCGGTCGCACTGGTTGAAGCAACGGCCGACGGCCTCACGGTCGTCCGGGGGTTCAACCTTTGAAAAAGACAGGAGTAAACCGATGTCGATTACCGCCGAACTCAAGCAGAAGCTGATCAAGGAACACGGCCGCGACAAGGAAGACACGGGTTCGCCCGAGGTCCAGGTCGCGATCCTGACCAGCCGCATCACCACGCTGACCGAGCATTTCAAGACCCACGCGAAGGACAATCACTCGCGTCGCGGCCTGTTGATGATGGTCAACAAGCGCCGTTCGCTGCTCGATTATCTCCGCCGCGAGGATGAGAAGCGCTACACCGATTTGATCGCCAAGCTCGGCCTTCGGAAATAATTCAGGGCGCCCGCGCGGCGCCCTTCGCGTATCGGGGCCATCCACATTTCGGTGGGCGGCCTTAGGGGCATTTAAGAGGCCCCGAACCGCTCGCAGACCGGCTTGTCTGCCTAGCTGTCCCGCCGGCATCTGGCCCGCGGGGTGAAGGAAACAACATGTTCAATACGAAAACAGTCGAAATCGAGCTGGGCGGAAAGACCCTCAAGCTCGAAACGGGCCGCGTTGCCCGCCAGGCCAATGGCGCGGTTCTCGCGACCCTCGGCGAAACCGTCGTCCTGTGTGCGGTCACTGCCGCCAAGACCGTCAAGCCGGGCCAGGATTTCTTCCCGCTGACCGTCCACTATCAGGAAAAATTCTCGGCCGCCGGACGTATTCCAGGCGGCTTCTTCAAGCGCGAGCGGGGAGCGACCGAAAAGGAAACGCTGACCAGCCGCCTGATCGACCGCCCGATCCGCCCTTTGTTCCCCGAGGGCTTCTACAATGAGGTCCTCGTCATCGCGCAGGTCCTCTCCTACGACGGCGAGAACGAGCCCGACATTCTGGCGATGATCGCCGCGTCGGCCGCGCTCACCATCTCCGGCGTCCCCTTCATGGGCCCGATCGGCGCTGCCCGCGTCGGTTACGCTGATGGCGAATACATTCTCAACCCGACCAACACCCAGGTCGCCGAAGGCGAGCTCGATCTCGTCGTCGCCGGCACCATGGGCGCGGTGATGATGGTCGAATCCGAAGCGAAAGAGCTGTCGGAAGACGTCATGCTCGGCGCTGTCATGTTCGCCCACGCGGCCAGCAAGAAGGTCTGCGAAGCGATCATCAGCCTGGCCGAGAAAGCCGCCAAGGAGCCGTGGGATCTTGCCAGCAACGATGGCAAGGCCGCGGTCAAGACCAAGCTTAAGACGCTCATCGGCAAGGATATCGACGCCGCTTACCGCCTGACCGACAAGTCGCAGCGCTCTGCCGCGCTGACCGTCGCGCGCGATAAGGCCAAGGAAGCCTTCGCCGAAGCCGATCCGCAGGAGCAGATGGCGGCATCCAAGGCGGTCAAGAGCCTCGAGGCCGACATCGTCCGCGGGGCCATCCTCAAGGAAGGCCGCCGCATCGACGGCCGCGACACCAAGACCGTCCGCCAGATCGAGGCCATCGTCGGCTTCCTCCCGCGAACCCATGGTTCGGCGCTGTTCACCCGCGGCGAGACCCAGTCGATCGTCACCACGACGCTCGGCACCAAGGAATCGGAGCAGATGATCGATGGCCTCGAGGGCCTGAGCTATTCGCGCTTCATGCTCCACTACAACTTCCCGCCTTACTCGGTCGGTGAAGTGGGCCGCTTCGGCGCCCCGTCGCGGCGCGAAACCGGTCACGGCAAGCTCGCCTGGCGCGCGCTGCACCCGATGCTGCCGACGATGGAGGAATTCCCCTACACCATCCGCGTCCTCTCCGACATTACCGAGAGCAACGGCTCGTCGTCGATGGCCACCGTGTGCGGCGGCTCATTGGCGATGATGGACGCTGGCGTTCCCCTGAAGCGTCCGGTCGCCGGCATCGCCATGGGCCTCATCCTCGAAGGCAAGGACTTCGCGGTCCTCAGCGACATCCTCGGCGACGAGGATCACCTCGGCGACATGGACTTCAAGGTCGCCGGTACCAGCGAAGGCATCACCTCGCTGCAGATGGACATCAAGGTCACCGGCATCACCGAGGAGATCATGCAAGTCGCCCTCGCCCAGGCGAAGGACGGCCGCGCACACATTCTCGGCGAAATGGCTAAGGCGCTCGACCACACCCGTGAGGAGCTTAGCGCTCACGCGCCGCGCATCGAGACCATGCAGATTCCCAAGGACAAGATCCGCGAAGTCATCGGCACCGGCGGCAAGGTCATCCGCGAGATCGTCGCGGAGACCGGCGCCAAGGTCGACATCGACGACGAAGGCGTGATCAAGATCAGCTCCTCCGACCTCACCCAGATCGAGGCCGCGCGCCAGTGGATCCGCGGCATCGTCGCCGAGCCCGAGCCCGGCACGATCTACACCGGCAAGGTCGCCAGCATCGTCGATTTCGGCGCGTTCGTGACCTTCATGCCGGGCAAAGACGGGCTGGTCCACGTCAGCGAAATCCGCAACGACCGGGTCGAGAACGTCCGCGACGTCCTCAGCGAAGGCCAGGAGGTCAAGGTCAAGCTGGTCGAGGTCGACCAGCGCGGCAAGGTCCGCCTGTCGATGCGCCTGGTCGACCAGGAAACCGGCGCGGAGATCCCCGACACCCGCCCCCCGCGCGAACCGCGCGAAGGCGGTGATCGCGGCCAGCGCGGTGATCGTGGACGCGGCCCCGGCGGCCGTGATCGCGGCCCACGCCGTGACGGCGGCGGCGATCGCGGACCGCGGCGTGAAGGCGGCGACCGGGATCGCGGACCGCGTGGCGAAGGCCGCGGCGACCGCGGACCGCGGCGCGAAGGCGGCGAAGGCGGCGAAGGCGGCCAGCGCGAGGACGGGCCCGCGCCCGAGTTCGCCCCGGCGTTCCTGACGGGCAACAACGACGAATAGTCGCCCTCATTACCAAGCTAAAAAGAAGGCCTCCCGAGCAAGCGCCCGGGAGGCCTTTTCTTTGCCCTGCGAACCCCGTCCATGGTCCGAGCAGGAAATCAGAGACCGAAGTCGCCGCTCACCAGGCTCTGAATCCCGACCAGGGTGATCACGAGATCGGCCACGCCGTCGCCGTTGTTGTCGGCCTGAATCGTCGTTGTGTTATGCGCGACGTCCTGGAACCAGGTGACGGAGTTGTTCACGACGGCCGCCGTCTGACCGGCGACAAACGCGAAGGCTTGGTCGCCGACGCTCCCGAGGTTGGCATCGATCGCGGTCAGATCGATCACGTCAACGGTTCCCGCCTCTTCAAAGTCGAAGATCGTGTCGTGGTTTGCGACCGTGGAATCAGCCGTGGCCGTGTAGACGAACGTGTCCCCGCCCTGACCCCCGATCAACTGATCGGCGCCCAGACCGCCCGTAATCGTGTCAGTGTTCTGGCCACCGACGAGCGCGTCGTCGCCGGCCCCGCCGTTGATCGTATCCGTGCCGTTAAGTCCGAAATCGACATCGGTCCCAGCTGTGACGGTGAAGGCGGCAGCCAAATCGGTACCGGTCGTGCCGACGCCGACATGGTAGGTCTCGGTAAGGCTGTGCCCAGCGCCATCGGTCGCCGTGACGGTGAAGGTGTAATTACCCGCGCCGATGTTCGACGCGGCGCCGATGCTGACGGCGCTCTGGCTACCGCCCGGCGACAGCGAGAACAACGAGGCATTCGTGCCGCCGAGCGTGAAGGTCCAGGCCGTGCTGTCCGCATCTACCGCCGTGAACGAGCCCAGCACGTCGCCACTGCCAAGGCCATTGCCCGTGAAACTGCCGCTCGCCGGGTTGAGGTTGAACAGGATGTCGGTCGGCGCCTGAACATCCGTAACGTCGGTATGCCCGTTGATCGTGATATTCACGACCTGGCTGGTGCCGTCCGCCGTGGTCAGGCTGAAGCTATCCGCCAGCGTGCCGCCGTTGTTCAGCGCATTCACCGTCGGGTTGGCATTGTTGAGCGCGTAGACCCAATTGCCCGCGGCATCCATCGTGTAGGTGCCGTAGCCGTTCGCCGACGCGGTCGCGGCCACAACCGCGTTCCAGCTGTCGTTGGCATTGTCGACGTCGGTCGAGTTGAGATTGCCGCCGACCGTGTTCGGAACCGCATCCTCGGTGATCGAGCCGCTGATCGCGCCGGTGATCACCGCAGCGTCATTCGCGCCGGTCAGATTGACCGTATAGCTCTGCGTGCCCAGCGGCGCGTCACCGTCGCTCACCGTGACGGTGAAGGCGTCGGATGGATTCTGCCCAACGTTCAGCGCCTCGATCGCCGGCGAATTGGGCGCGTAGGTGTAAGCGCCGCTTACAGTGTTCACTGTCAGCGTGCCGTAGGTCCCGGCGAGGCTGACCTGGTTCACGCCGGACGCGCTGCCGCCGAAGATCCCGTAGGACAGCGTTTCCACATCGACATCGCTGCCGACCAGCGTACCGGTGAGGCCACTGTCGATCGTGCTGGTGCTGTTCGGCACTTCGGCGATCGATCCGGAGGTCACCGCCGCCAGCGTCGGCGTATCGTCCGCGCCGGTGAGGTTGATGGTGTAGATCTGCGTCCCCAGCGGGGCGTCGCCGTCGCTGACCGTGACGGTGAAGTTAACGCTCGGGTTCTCGCCCACGTCGAGGCCTTCGATCGCCGCCGCGTTGGGCGCAAAATTGTACGCGCCACTTGTCGTGTTGACGGTCAGCGTGCCGTAGGTGTCGACGAGCGTGGCGATCCCGCCGACGGGGGTCACGCCCTGGATGCCGTAGGTCAGCGTCTCGCCATCGACATCGCTGCCGACCAGCGTGCCATTGAGGCCCGAGCTGGTCGTCGACGAGCTCTGGTTGATCTCGGCGATCGATCCGGACGTCACCGCCGCCAGCGCCGGCGTATCGTCCGCGCCGGTGAGGTTGATGGTATACGGCTGACTGACTGCCGGAGCGATTCCGTCGCTGACGGTGAGTGTGAAATTGAGTGACGGATTCTCGCCCACATCGAGGCCCTCGATCGCCGCCGCGTTGGGCGCGAAATTATATGCGCCCGTCGAGGTGTTGACGGTCAGGGTGCCGTACGTGTTGACCAGGGTTGAGATCCCCGCCGCAACTGTTCCGCCAGCAATCCCGTAGGTAAGCGTGGCGCCGTCATCGACGTCGGCACCAACCAGCGAGCCGGACAATCCGCCGCTGGTCGTCGACGAGCTCTGGTCGATCTCCGCGATCGAACCGGAGGTGACAGCCTGCAGTGTAGGCGCGTCATTCACCCCGTTGACGGTGATGGTCAGGCTCGCCGTGTCGCTCGCGCCATGCTCGTCGGTCACCGTGTAGCTGACGACGACGTCCTGGTGCGACCCTTGCGCGATATGCTGATAGGCGGCGTCGGACGCATCGAGGCTCCAGCTGCCGTCGCCGTTGAAGGTCAGGCCCGCCGGGGCCGCGCCGACCAGGGCATAGCCCAGCGTCGCGCCATCGTCGGCGTCGCTGTCGTTGCCCGCGACCGAGCCCGAGATCGTCGTGTCCTCGCTGCCGCTCTTGGCATCGTCCTGCGCCACCGGAGCATCATTCACCCCGTTGACGGTGATGGTCAGGCTCGCCGTGTCGCTCGCGCCATGCTCGTCGGTCACCGTGTAGCTGACGACGACGTCCTGGTGCGACCCTTGCGCGATGTGGTCGTATGCGCTGTTCGAGGGATCGAACGTCCAGCCTCCGTTGGCAGCCATGACAAAGCCCGCCGGCGGCGCGCCGTTGACCGCGAAACCGAGGATCGCGTTCGAGTCGACGTCATGATCGTTGGTCGCGACGGAGCCGGTGACGATCGATCCATCCTCGGTGGCCACGGCCACGTCGGCGGTCGCGACGGGGTCGTCATTGGCGCCGGTGATGTTGACGGTGATGGTGTAGGTCGCCGTTCCGTCGAGCGACTTGACCGTGAGCGTGTCGGTAACGTGATCGGCCTGGTTGAGCCCTTCGGTCGCCGCCCGGCCGTTGTCGAGCGAATAGGTCCACTGGCCGGTGGTCGCGTCGAAGGTAAAGTTGCCGTAGGTGCCGGTGACCGACGGCGGGGCCTGGAATTTGTTCTCGCCAGCGTCGGCGTCCGTTACCAGGAGCTGACCGGCGGCATTGGGATCGCTCGGGATCGCGTTGGCGTCGCCGCCCGCCTCGACCGCGGCGGTTTCCGCGCTGACGACCGAAATGGTCGCCGCATCGTTGGCGCCGGTGATGTGGATCTTGACGGTCGCTTCGCTGAGCGTGCCGTTGCCGAGCCGGATGGCATAGACGAACTGGTCGTTGAAATCCTGGCCGGCGGTCAGCGAATCGACGCTGACGCCGTGTCCAGGGATGCCCGAACCGTCGGCGATGCGATATTCGATCTTGCCGTTGTTGATGCGCACCCAATTGTGATTGAGCGTCTCTTCCCACGGCGACACGCCGGCCGCATTCACATCCTCGGCGAGGAGGTCGTAGTCCGCCGTCAATGCGTTGCCGTCGCCGTCTTCGACCGAGAACAAAGTCTTGGCGTTGCCGCCAAGATCGTTGCTCATCACATCGAGCGTGACCGTGTTGGTCGTGGCATTGTAGATCGTCGAGTCGCTGACCAGCAGGTTCTCGAGATAATTATAGACGTCGTCTTTAGCCTGAGGCGTGTTCGTGAACGACGTCGTCGAGCCGCCGCCCGTTGTCTGCGTAGCCATCTACCATTCCCCCATCGGTACCCGCCAACGGCTCGCCTTCCCGGGTCGAGTCGTTAACCAACCATTTACCTAAATAAGATTTACGCGTCTTGCCAATAACTTGGTTGCGCAACCGTCCCAAAATGGGATTCGGGGACGTGGCGCCGAACGCTGCGAAGCGATTGCGTAGCGATCGTCAGCAGCGCGTAGAGCCGCCACCGGGCCCCGGCCGGCGGGGCGGCCGGCATAAAGCCGGCCGAGCCCGTCCGACGTGGTCAGGCGATTCACTCGCCTGACCCATCCGTTCTTTCTAGCCTGCGAAACGACAAAGGCCTGCGCCAACGATCGCGGGTCCTTCAGATGCGGCGGGTCAGCATACCGCCGGTGCAGCGCCAGAGATCGCCTTGATCCGGTACATCTCCTTATCGGCGCGCGCGAGAACCGACTCCGGTGAGTCGCCCCGCTCGATCATGCCGACGCCGATCGCCACGCTGAGCGGGAGGCACGCGCCGCCAACGCAGAACTGGCACTCGTCGACCGTCTCGACCACGCGCAACGCCATCTTCCAGGCGCTCAGTTCATCCGCATGTTCGAGCAGGATGCCGAATTCGTCCCCCGCCAATCGCGCCACGAAGTCCGCCTTGCGAACGCTTGCCGCAATCAGGCGCGCGACCTGGACCAGGGCCTTGTCTCCGGCACAATGGCCGAACTTGTCGTTGATCACCTTCAATCCATCGACGTCGACGAACAGCATGGCGGCCTGAAACCCATAGCGCTCCACCCGCGCAATGAGATGATCGAGGCTGGCGATGAAGCTCCGGCGGTTGGGGAGGTCAACCAAAGGATCGCGGTGGGCCAGGCGATCCAGTTCCAACAGGCGCGCCTCGCGTGCCGCAAGCTGTGCGCGCAACCGCTCGATCTCGTCGAGCAGCGCGAGCGCCTCGTCCAGGCTGATCCCGCCGTCATCATTGGCCGCGCGGTCTTCGCCCACTGCGAGTCCCCAGTTGCTGATGGGAACCCATACCAGTTCTGCACGCCGCTGAAAATAAAGGACAAACCGAAGGTGTCGCCGAGCGCAGCGAAGCGATCGTTAGCCGCGCCTAGAGCCGTCACCGACCCGTCCGTTGTCTTTCCAGCCACAACACAAAGGCCCCGCGAGCAATCGCGGGGCCTTCTCGTACAGTGCCTGATGCCGCTTACTGGCTAAAGCTCTGGATTTTCTCGAAGGCGCGCTTCGCCTGCGGGTCGCTCCTGACCTCCTGGATGAAGCGATCCTGATGCGGTTGATCGAGGGTCCCGATGCGGCTGAACAGCAGCGGGGCGATCGTCACCACGTCATCCGGTGTGGCGTCATTGAGCAAAGTGCGGAACTGACTGAGGTTGGTTCCACCGACCATCTTATCTCTCCTCTGCGGGGGATTTTCCCGCAACCCAACAACGGTCGGCGGACGCGACGGTTGTTGGGATTGGGGGCCCGAAACGACAGTACGGCTGTTAAAGCGGCTGAGACCCTTTCCCCTCCGCGTGAGCCGTGCCGCGCCAGCTCAATGGCTGTGGGCGGGGCTGGCCACCGGCTTGGTCCGGGCCAGGATGAAACCGTTCGCGTTTGCGGCACGCTTCTCCGCGACCGGTTCGACCCTCGCTGCGTCGGCGCGCCGCTCCATCTGGTCCATCGCCGCGGCCTTGCGCAGTCGGTATTTGAGCGACAGCGACGGGTTGTCCGCTGTCGGCCCGCGATACGCCGCTTGGACGTTCCGGCCGAAGCGCGAGATGTCGAACCCCGACGGCAAGGCCGTTACCGGTGCGCTGCCTAGCGCCGGATCGTGCCGCTGAATTGCTGCGGCTGCGGGCGCCGGAGCTGCGAAGGCCGGCGGACGCGACGGTTCCGCCATCATTGGGTCGGCCTCGTTGTCCATCCATTGCTCCTCGGCATAACGCTCTTCCTGGCGGCGCTTGCGGCGGCGCAGCGCGAGTCCGGCGCCGGCTAGGGCGAGCAGCCCGGCCGCGCCTGCCCCGGCGATCGGCAGGACCTGGTTCATGTCGACCTGGCTGGTTGGCGCGGGCTCGGCAGGTGCGGGCGGCGCCGGCTGTGCGACTGGCGCTGCCGCGACGGGAGGCGCCGCCGTCGTCTCGGTTGGCGCAACTGGCTGCGCAGAGGGGGCGGCGGTTGCGGTGTGCGCGGGCGCCGCGCGTGGGGTCGCCGCCGGACGGGTTGCGGGCCGGGTCTTGGCGGCTGTGGACGTGCGCGCGGACGTGCGTTTCGCAGCCGGCGCCGCCTCGGGCGTGGCCGTCGCGTCCGGGGTGACGCTCGTATCGGTGGTGGCCGGCGCGAGCGGATCGGGCGCGGCCGGAGCCGGCGCGGCGGTTGCAGGATCCGGCGCGGGGGCTTCCTGCGCGATCACGGAGGTGGAAGAAATGGCGAGGGCCGCGGCAATCGCGGTCGTGGCCAAGCGGATGCTGGTGTGTTTCTGGGTCATGCAGATCAAACCGTTGCGGCGACGGTTCGACCCGGCGTTTCCGATGAGCCGACCCGATGAGCGGACGAAGCGCGAGAGCGGCAGGCGGGAGACGGTGGAGGGGCCGTCATCCCGGACTTGATCCGGCACCCGCTTGCCTCGACACCAAGGGCCCCGCAGCGATGCGGGGCCCTTTTGCTCTCAAATTAAACAACGGAGTAGTCTGTGACGTTCAAACAAAGCTTTCCTGCAGTCGCCGATTCCACGCGCTTGAATCCTCCGCCCCGCAGCCCACCTACAACCCCATGACCAGCCGCCCCGTCCTGACGCCCGGCCCCGACCACCCGATCACGGTCGAGCGCAACTCGAATCGCGTCCAAGTTCGCGCCGGTGACACGAAAATCGCCGACACCGCGAACGCGCTCACCCTGCGCGAGGCGGGCCATCCGCCGGTGCAGTACATCCCGCGCGGCGACGTCGACATGGCGCAGCTCAAGCGCTCGACCCATTCGAGCTATTGCCCGTACAAGGGCGAGGCCGCTTACTTCGACATTCCGGCCCTCGGCGAGAGGGGCGCGAACGCGGTCTGGACCTACGAGCAGCCTTATGCCGCGGTCGCCGAGATCGCCGGCCATCTCGGTTTCTATCCGTCGATCGTCTCGATCAATGAGACGGCGGAAGCGGCCGTTTAACGGCGCCCCCGCTGCCTTTAAGGACGATCGGGATTCCCGCTTTTGCGGGAATGACGAACCAAAATTCGGATACGATTCCATTTTCCTACAGCACCCGGTTTGGGATAGCTGATCCGCCTCCACGAGTCGGAGGCTGGATGCCCAACCCTTCCCTGTCTCTTCGCGTCTTCGCGCGAGATTCTACCTTCGCGTCCTTCGCGTCTTCGCGTCTTCGCGTCTTCGCGTGAATCAGGACGCCCGGCTCGCGCACGCGCGCGTAGGACCGTCACCTTTGTCAACTTTCGCAGGTTTGACCCCTCTAGCCTGTCGTGGCACGGCCTATGCCATGGCCAAGGGTGACAGCCAGGAAATGTGGGGCGGGCGGTTCGGCGGGAAGCCGGCCGATCTGATGCGCCAGATCAATGCTTCGATCGGCTTCGACAAGCGCCTGTGGCGCGAGGATATCGCGGCTTCGACCGCGCACGCCAATATGCTCCGCGACCAGGGCATCATCCCCAAGGAAGACGCGGACGCGATCATCTCCGGCCTCGAAGCGATCGCCACCGAATATGAGCGCGACGGCGTTCCCGAGAATGCCGAGCTCGAGGACATTCACATGACCGTCGAGCACCGCCTCGGCGAGCTGATCGGCACGGCTGCCGGGCGGCTGCACACCGCGCGCTCGCGCAACGACCAGGTCGCGACCGACTTCCGCATGTGGGTTCAAAGCGCGTCGCTCGAAATTTGCGACGCGATCAAGGCACTCCAACTCGTCTTGGTACAGCGTGCTGAAGAGCATGCCGACTCAGTGATGCCCGGCTTCACCCATCTCCAGGTCGCACAACCGGTGACGCTCGGCCACCAGCTGATGGCCTATTATGAGATGCTCAAGCGCGACAACTCGCGTTTCGTCCAGGCCATGTATCGCGGAGGTGAGTGCCCGCTCGGCTCCGCTGCGTTGGCCGGCACCAGCTTTCCGATCGACCGCTGGCCGGTTGCCCACGCACTTGGATTCATGAACCCTACCGCCAACAGCCTCGACAGCGTCTCCGACCGCGACTTCGCGCTCGATTATCTCGCAGCCGCCGCTCAGTGCAGCCTCCACTTGTCGCGATTGGCCGAGGAGTTGATCCTGTGGGCGAGCCCGATGTTCGGCTTCGTCAAACTGTCCGACGATTACTCGACCGGCTCGTCGATCATGCCGCAAAAGCGCAATCCCGATGCGGCCGAACTGGTGCGCGGACACAGTGGGCGGATCGTCGGCGCGCTGACATCGCTGATGGTCACGATGAAGGGCCTGCCGCTCGCTTATTCCAAGGACATGCAGGACGATAAGCAGCCATTGTTCGAGGCGCGCGATTTATTGATGCTGTCGCTGCAAGCGCTCGCCGGGATGGTCGAGACCGTCGAATTCGTGCCGGAGCGGATGCGCGAAGCCGCCGCGTCCGGCTTCTCGACGGCGACCGATCTCGCCGACTGGCTGGTGCGCGAAGCCGACGTCCCGTTCCGCGAGGCGCATCACATCACCGGCCGCGCGGTCAAGCTCGCCGAGGAGCAAAACTGCGGGCTGGCCGAATTACCGCTCGAAGCCCTTCAGGACATCGACCCTCGGATCGACGACCGCGTGTTCTCGGTGCTCAGCGTCGAAGCCTCGGTCGCCAGCCGCACCAGCTACGGCGGCACCGCGCCCGACCAGGTCCGGTATCAGATCACCGAAGCGAAGAAGCTCTTAGGACTCTAGTTTCCGCTTCCGCTGCGCCAGCGTCCGCAGCCTGAGCGCGTTCAGCTTGATGAAGCCCGCGGCATCCTGCTGATCGTAGTCGCCGCTGCCTTCCTCGAACGTCACGAGGTCCTGGTCGTAGAGCGAGTGTTCGCTTGTCCGGCCGATTACCGTCGCGTTGCCCTTGTAGAGTTTGAGCGCCACCCGTCCGCTAACATGTTCCTGGCTCTGGTCGATCGCCGCCTGGAGCATCTCGCGTTCGGGCGAAAACCAGAAGCCGTCGTAGATGAGCTTGGCGTAGCGCGGCATCAGCTCGTCCTTGAGGTGCATTGCCCCGCCGTCGAGCGTGATGCTCTCAATCCCGCGGTGCGCGGCGAGGAGGATGGTGCCGCCGGGCGTTTCGTAGACGCCGCGCGACTTCATTCCGACGAAGCGGTTCTCCACCAGGTCGAGGCGGCCGATGCCGTTGTCGTGGCCGAGCTGGTTAAGGCGGGTGAGCAAGGCGGCGGGCGACATTTGCTTGCCGTCGATCGCGACCGGGTCGCCGCGTTCGAAGTCGACGGTGATGACCGTTGGCGTGTCCGGCGCATCTTCAGGCGAAATCGTCCGCTGGTGGACATATTCAGGCGCTTCCGCCGCCGGGTCCTCGAGCACTTTGCCCTCGGACGACGAGTGCAGCAGGTTTGCGTCGATGGAGAAAGGCGCGTCGCCGCGCTTGTCCTTGGCGATCGGGATCTGGTGCTTTTCGGCGAAGTCGAGCAACGCCTCGCGGCTCGCGAATTCCCACTCCCGCCACGGGGCGATGACCCGGATGTTGGGCTCGAGCGCATAGTAACCGAGTTCGAAACGGACCTGGTCGTTGCCCTTGCCAGTCGCGCCGTGACAGACCGCGTCGGCACCGACTGCCCGCGCGATCTCGATCTGGCGCTTGGCGATCAGCGGCCGGGCGATCGAGGTGCCGAGCAGATATTGCCCTTCGTACAGCGCGTTGGCGCGGAACATCGGGAAGACGAAATCGCGGACGAATTCCTCGCGCAGATCCTCGACGAAGATGTTCTCCGCTTTGACGCCGAGCATCTCGGCCTTGGCCCGCGCCGGCTCGACTTCGCCGCCCTGGCCGAGATCGGCGGTAAAGGTCACGACCTCGGCATCGTATTCGGTCTGGAGCCACTTGAGGATGATCGAGGTGTCGAGCCCGCCCGAATAAGCCAGCATCACCTTCAGTTTCTTGTTCGTCATTGTCCCAACATCCACAACATCGCGCCGCGCGCCGTATGCATCCGGTTGGTCGCCTGGCGCCAGACCGCCGAGCGCGGGCCGTCGATCACGGGCGCGGTGACTTCCTCGCCTCGCCGCGCCGGCAGGCAATGCAGGAACCAGGCGTTGGGGGCGCGGGCCATCAGCGCCTCGTCCACCTGATAGGGTTCGAATACGGCATGCTTTTCCTCGCTTGGTTCGTCACCCATCGACACCCAGACGTCGCTGTAGACAATATCGGCGCTTTCGACCGCCTCGGCCGGGTCGCTGACCTGGTCGACCGCAAGCATTGGCCCGCCGAAGCTGAATCCTTCAGGGCTGGCGACGACGAGCTTGGCGCCGAGCAACGCGCAGCCCTCCGCCAGCGACCGGGCGACATTGTTAGCTTCGCCGATGAATGCGATCCGCGCGCCTTCGATGTGGCCGACGAGCTGTTTGACGGTCAGCAGATCGGCGAGCGCCTGGAGCGGGTGATCGGTCGCCGACAGCAGGTTGAGCACAGGCGCGGCGTCGAACGTGGCCATCTGCTCGAGCAAGGCGTGGTCGAACACCCGCGCGGCGATGATCGCATGATAGCACGCAAGCGTCCGGGTCACATCGGCAACGCTCTCGCGCTTGCCGATGCCGAGCTCGGCCGGCGTCAGATAGACCGGGTGGCCGCCGAGCTGCGCCGCGGCCAATTCCATCGAATTGCGGGTACGCGCGCTTGGCTTCTCGAAGTAAAGCGCGACGCCCTTGTCCTCGAGAATGCGCGACGCGGGCGTCTCGGACAGCGCGAGGATCTGTGTGAGGTCCGCCGCGGCGAGATCGCGGATCGCGAGCAAATGTCTCACCAATTCGCCTCCTGCTTGACCATCGTCCCAACGCCATGATCGGTCAGCAATTCGATCAGCAGCGAATGATGGACGCGGCCATCGATGATGTGCGCGAAACCGACGCCCTGCTCGACCGCATCGGCGCAGGCCCTGAGTTTGGGGATCATGCCCTTGCCGACGCTCTCGTGATCGATGCGATCCCGCAGCTCGACCGCGGTCAGCCGCTGAACCAAACTGCTCTCGTCGGTTGGATCTTCGAGCAGGCCTGGAACCGCGGTCAGGTAAACGATCTTCTCGGCCTTCATCGCCACCGCGATCGCCCGCGCCGCCTCGTCGGCGTTGACGTTGTACGGGTGACCTTCAGGATTGGCGCCGACGGTCGAGATGACGGGGGTCAGCCCGTCGTCGAGCAGGCGGTGAATGAGCTCGGCGCGCACCGCGGTGACGTTACCGACGAACCCGAGCGCGGGATCGGCGGGCGTGACGGTCAGCAGCCCCGCATCCTCGCCCGATACGCCGACCGCGACCGGCTCGTCACCGGCCTGGCTGTTGATCGTCGCGACGAGGTCGCGGTTGATCTTGCCGACCAGCACCATGCGGACGATTTCGAGCGTCTCAGCGTCGGTCACGCGAAGCCCATCCTTGAACTCGGGTTCCTTGCCGACGCGGCGCAGCATGGTGTCGACCTGCGGGCCACCGCCGTGGACCAGCACGCAGCGCACGCCGACGCTGCGCAGCAACAGCACGTCCTGCGCCAGCGCGAGGTCGGACTGCTTGTCGATCGCCGCGCCGCCGAGTTTCACGACGACTGACTTGCCCGCGAATTGGCGGATGTAGGGCAACGCCTCGACGAGGACGCGCGCGGTTTCGGCCGCCGTCATGACGTCCTCGAATTTTCGCGGATGTAACCCGGGCCGAGATCGATCCCGATCATTTTGGCGGACCCCTTGCCCGCGCCGAGATGGACCTCGATCGCGACCTCGTCGCCCATCATATGCTCAGCGAGCGCATGACCATCGTGGGCCACGCCGACACCACCCTTGGCGACGACGATCCCGCCATAAGCGACGCGCGACTTCGCCACGTCCAGCTCGACTCCCGCCGAACCCGCCGCAGCCATCAGCCGGCCCCAGTAAGGGTCGCCGCCGTACCAGCTGCATTTGACGAGATTGTTCTCGACGATCGATTTGGCGGCAGCTTTGGCTTCGGCTTCGCTGGCCGCGCCGGTGACGGTGAGATGCGCCATCCGCGTCATCCCCTCGGCGTCACGGGCCATTTGCATCGTCAGATCGCGGCACACCGCGAGCACGGCATTTGTAAACTCGTCCGCGTCGGCCTTGCCGCGCCGGCCCGACGCCAGCAGCAGCGCGGTGTCGTTGGTCGAGGTCGCGCCGTCGACGTTCAAGGTGTTGAAGGTCGCGTCGGACGCGGCCTTGAGCGCCGCCTGCATCAGCGCACGCGGCACATCGGCGTCGGTGGTCAGGAAGGCGAGCATGGTCGCCATGTTCGGCGCGATCATCCCGCACCCTTTGGCCATCCCGCCGAGGGTGAAGGTGGATCCGTGGATGACAACCTGTTTGGTCTTGTGGTCGGTGGTGAGGATGCCACGCGCCGCGTCGTCGCCGCCATCGACCGACAACTTTTTCGCGAGCTTGGGGATATGCGACAGGACCGGCTCCATCGGCAGCGGCGTGCCGATGATCCCGGTCGAACAGACCATCACGTGCGAATTGGCGATCTGGAGCGCTTTGCCGGTGGCCGCCACCATCAGCTGGGCATCTTTGTAACCAGCCTTGCCGGTGCCGGCGTTGGCGTTGCCCGAATTGACGATGACCGCCGCCGCCTGCCCGCCGTTGGCGGCGAGCGTCGCGCGGTCGAGCTCGACCGGCGGGGCGACGAACTTGTTCTGGGTGAACACTGCGGCACACGGGACCGGACGGCCGTCCTCGGTCGCCAGCAGCGCCATGTCGAACCGCCGGCGCTTGATCCCGGCATGGCAGCCGGCGGCGACGAATCCTTCGGCGGCGGTGACGCTCATGGATAGACTCCGCACGCTGTCAGGCCCGCCGTTTCATCCAGCCCTAGCATCAGGTTCGCGCACTGGATCATCTGCCCCGCCGCGCCCTTGCCGAGATTGTCGATCGCCGCGAGGGCGAGCACCCGCCCGGTGCGCTCGTCATAGCGCGCGGTGACCTGGCAACCGTTCGACCCGGTGACCCATTTGGTCGCGGGCGGATCGGCGGTGACGTGGACGAACGGCTCGTCGGCATAAGCGGCGTTCAAGACCTCGAGCGGATCCGAGGGGCCCGTCGCCTCGCCGTAACAGGTGGCGAGAATGCCGCGGGTCATCGGCGCGAGATGGGGGGTGAACAGCAATGCGCCGCCCAACGCCATTTCCATTTCAGCGGTGTGACGGTGGTTGAGCAGGCCGTAAGCGGCGAAGCTGCCGTCGACGGTATTGAACGCGGTCGCTTCCTTGGCCTCGCGGCCCGCGCCGCTGACGCCCGAGGCGGCGTCGACGATGATGCTTCCGGACTTTACCAGCCCGGCGTCGACCAAAGGTTTCAGGGCAAGGATCGCCGCCGTGGCATAGCAGCCGGCCGCGGCAACCGCTTTCGAAGCACGGACCGCTTCGCGGCGAATTTCCGGGATGCCGTAGACGAAGCGGTCAAGCAGTTCAGGCGCCTGATGCGCGTGGCCGTACCAACGCCCGTAAGTTGCCGCGTCATTGAGCCGGAAGTCCGCGCCGAGATCGACGAAGGGAATGCCGGCTGCGAGAATATCCGGAGCGATTTCCTGGCTCTTGCCGTGCGGAAGCGCGGCGAAGACCAGCTCGATGCCGTCGAGATCGCCCTCGAACCGTTCGATTGTCGCGTCCGGATAGGCCGGAGCAAGGTGCGGATGGACCGCGCAAAGCGTCTGCCCGGCCTTGCTGTCGCCGAAAAGTTTCGCCGCGCGCAGCTCGGGATGCGTCGCGAGAATACGCAAGAGTTCGCCGCCGACGTAGCCGGAGGCACCAAGGATCGCGGTCCGAATCATGAGCGCGGGCCTATCGACGCATTTGCATATTTATGCAAGTTACTGCATATTAATGCGATGACGGATTTAAAGGAGCAGCGGCACCGGGCCATCGCCGAGCTGATCCGTGGCCAGCCCCTCGCCAACCAGGAGGATCTGGCCGAGCGACTCGCCGCGCAAGGTTTCGCGGTCACGCAGGCGACGATCTCGCGTGACCTCGAGCAGTTGGGCGCGGTCAAGGTGCGGCGCGATGGCCGCCTCGGCTATGCGCTCCCCGACCAACTCGTCAGCGCCTCCGGTTCGACCGGGCTCGCGGCCGTGCTCCGCGACTGGGTCCGCTCGATCGACTTCGCCGGCAATCTCGTGGTGCTCAAGACTCCGCCGGGATCGGCGCATCTCGTCGGGGTGGCGCTCGACCAGGCGGCCCTGCCCGACGTGGTCGGCACCATCTGCGGAGACGATACCCTATTCGTCGCCGTCCGCGACGCCGCTTTGGCCGCGCAGTTCGCGCAAAGTCTCCGCGGCCCGGCGATCTAGCGCCGGTTGCGAGCCGTCACTGCGGCATTTCGACATGCCCGCCGAACCCGAAGCGCATGGCCGAGAGCAATTTGTCGCCGAAGGTGCTGTCGACGCGGCTGCGATAGCGCGCGAACAAGGCGGCGGTGAGAACGTTCGCTGGAACCGCTTCCTCCATCGCCGCATCGACCGTCCACTGGCCCTCCCCGCTATCGGCGACCTGGCCCGAGAAATGCTCAAGCGCGGGATCGTGCGCGAGCCCGATGGCGCAAAGATCCAGCAGCCAGGAGGAAATGACCGAGCCCCGCCGCCACACTTCGGCGATATCGGGGAGGTTGAGTGAGAACCGCTCATCCTCGGGCAGCTTGTCGGAGCTTCGGCCACTGAGGATATCGAAGCCCTCTGCGTAAGCCTGCATCAGGCCATATTCGATCCCGTTGTGGACCATCTTCACGAAATGACCGGCGCCGGCGGGTCCGGCGTGAATGTAGCCGCGTTCGGCCCGGTCGTTGGTTGCCTCTCGGCCTGCCGTTCGGGGGATCGTGCCCAGGCCCGGCGCCAGCGTAGCGAAGATCGGATCGAGCCGATTCACAACATCGGAGTCCCCACCGATCATCAGGCAATAGCCGCGTTCGAGCCCCCACACCCCGCCTGACGTCCCGACGTCCACATAATGAACGCCGCGCGCCGCGCATTCCCGGGCGCGGCGAACGTCGTCCTTGAAAAAGCTATTGCCGCCATCGATGATCACGTCGCCGGCCTGAGCAAGATCGCGCAAGGTCGCGATCGTCGTCTCGGTCGGGCCGCCGGCGGGCAGCATGACCCAGAAGATGCGCGGTCCGTCGAATTTTGCCGCGACTTCCTCGAGCGAATCGGCGCCAACCGCACCTTCCTTCGCCAATTGCGCGATACTGGCCGGATTGAGGTCGAAGGCGACGACGTCATGGCCGCCTTGCATCAGCCGACGGGCGATGTTCGAACCCATGCGGCCAAGGCCGATTATAGCTAACCGCACGTGTGGCTCCCTGGAACGAGCTGACGGGACGGGCTCAACCAAGCAGTCGCCCGGCGGCCTTCGTCAAGCCTTAGCTGGTGCGGGCGCCCGCCGCAGCGAGAATTTAATGCTGAAGGCTGGTGGAGCTGAGGGGAATCGAACCCCTGACCTCTGCAGTGCGATTGCAGCGCTCTCCCATCTGAGCTACAGCCCCGCGCCCCAGCCTTGGCCGTTGAGCCCGATGGGATCGGGCTGCGGGAGGCGGCTCACCTAGCCGCGAAATCTGCCCCGTGCAATCGCTTGTCCCGGCAGGGCGTCGGCCCACCGCTTTGGCGCCCGGAACCGTCGTCCGCCAAGGAACGGCATCCATCCAGTGATCGTTTTTCATGGCGAACTGACCCGAAGTTTCGTGAGCACCTACCGCTAAAGCGGTGGATAGCTGAGCCTCCCCATGACCGGAGGCTGATTTGGCCCGGCGGCGCTCCCCCTCGCCGTCGGGCCTTTCTGTCTCTTCCCCTCCCTGGCAGGGAGGGGTTAGGGGTGGGTTGAACGTGCGGGACCTCGCTGCGCTCGCACCCACCGGCCCCTCCCTCGCAGGGAGGGAGTAGGAGACGGAACATGGCCCGTGCCTGGCATTTGATGAGCCGCCCGCAAGGGCTCCCGACCATGGACAATTTCGCGCTGAAGGAGGTGGAATTGCCGCCGCTCGCCGACGGCGCGGTACATGTGCGCAGCCATTGGCTGTCGGTCGATCCCTACATGCGCGGGCGGATGAACGACGTGAAGAGCTACGTCCCGCCGTTCGCGCTCGGCGCGCCGATGGATGGCGGCGCAATCGGCGAGGTCGTCGAGAGCAAGGCCGAAGGCTTCGCGCCGGGCGACCTTGTCCAGCACATGGCCGGATGGCGCGACGAAGCCGTCATCGACGCACGTACCGCGAACAAGCTCCCCAGCCTCGGGGCGCCACCGGAACAATTCCTCGGCGTCCTCGGCGTGACCGGCATGACCGCATATTTCGGCCTGCTCGACGCGGCCTCGGCCAGGGAGGGCGACATCGTGTTCGTTTCCGCCGCGGCCGGAGCGGTTGGCTCGGTCGTCGTCCAGATCGCCAAAACCAAGGGCATGACCGTGATCGGATCCGCCGGCGGAGCGGAAAAATGCGACTACGTCCGCTCGCTCGGCGCCGACCATGTCATCGACTACAAAGCCGGTCCGATCCTCAAGGGCCTTGCCGCCGCGACGCCCGACGGCATCGACGTCTATTTCGACAATGTTGGGGGCGATCATCTCGACGCGGCGTTCGCCCTCGCGCGGCAAAACGCCCGCTTCGCGATCTGCGGGATGATCGAGGGTTATAACGACCCGACCCCGCCGAGCTTCCGGTTCATCGCGCGGGTCATCGCCATGCGCATCCGGATGAAGGGTTTCATCGTGCTCGATTATTTGCCCCGCATGGCCGAATTCTATGGCGAAATGGGGCCGTGGCTGGCGAACGGGGCGGTGAAGTCACGCGAGACCGTGGTCGATGGGCTGGAGGCGATGCCGCAGGCCTTCCTCGGCCTGTTCGAAGGCGCCAATACCGGAAAAATGCTGGTCAAGTTGTAATCCTCCCCGGAACGGGGAGGGGGACCACGTAGCGCAGCGAAGTGGTGGAGGGGCCGACCCCTCCGTCAGCGCTGTCGGGCTGCCACCTCCCCGTTCCGGGGAGGATTTAGAGCGTCTTGCAGGTCGCCGGGTCGCCCGACTTCAGGCCGAGCTGCAACGCGGCGATCCGCTGCTGCGAACTGCCGTGGGTGAAGCTGTCGGGCACGACATAACCCTGCGCCTGCTTCTGCAGCGTGTCGTCGCCGACCGTCTCGGCCGCGCGCATCGCTTCCTCGACATCGCCCGGCTCGAGGATCGATCCTTGCGTATCATGGGCTCTGGCCGCCCACACGCCGGCATAGCAATCGGCCTGGAGTTCGACCTTGACCTGGATGGCGTTGCCCTCGGTCTCGCTAGCCCGGGCCTGGAGCTGATGCGCCTGACCCAACAGGCCCTGGAGGTCCTGGACATGATGCCCGACCTCGTGGGCGATGACGTAGGCCATGGCCGCGTCGCCCGGCGCGCCGAAGCGCTGCGACAGTTCGTTGGCGAAGCTCGGGTCGATATAAACCTTGCCGTCGTTGGGGCAGTAGAACGGACCCGCCGCGGCCTGGCCGAAACCGCATCCGGTTTGCGTGCCGCCGCTGTAAGCAACCATCGTCGTCGGCTCGTAGCGTTTCCCCTGCTTGGCGAAGATCTCGGTCCACGTCTGCTCGGTCGAGCCGAGAACGCGAGTGAGGAAGTCTTTCGTCTTCGGATCGAGTGTCGATTGCCCGGCCGGGGCGCTGCGTTGCGGCGCGTTGCTCGGGAGCAGCCCGCCGAGCGAATTGAGAATGAAATAGCCGATGACGAGCACCACCACGCCACCAAGGCCGAAGCGGCTCATTACCAGCGGCAGCAGGCACCCGAGCGCATTGCCGCCCCCGCCCAGTCCGCCGAAGCCCGAGCTGCTTTGCCCCGTCCGGTCCTCGAAATTGCTGCTTTCGGGTTCGCCACCAAGCCGCATGCCAGTCTCCGATCCACGCTCCAATGCATCAGCATTACGACGGTTGCAAAACGGAACGAAGCCGTCATTGCGAGCGCAGCGAAGCAATCCAGTCTGGATTGCCACGGAGCCTTCGGCTCCTCGCAATGACGGAGCATCGCATGATTCTCGAAGGCAAAGTCGCGCTGGTTACCGGGTCGACCTCGGGGATTGGGCTCGCCATCGCCAAGGCGCTTGCGGCCGAAGGCGCGAAGCTGATGATCAACGGGTTCGGCGATCCCGCGGACATCGCACGCGAGTGCGAGGAGCTTGGCGCGATCCATGACGGCGCCGACTTGTCCGACCCGGCGGCGATCGAACGGCTGATGCGGCGCTGCGCCGAAGAGTTTGGCGGACCCGATGTGCTGGTCAACAATGCCGGCATCCAGCATGTCGCGCCGGTCGAGGATTTTCCGCCCGAGAAATGGGACGCGATCATCGCCATCAACCTCTCGGCCACATTCCACACCACGCGCCTCGCGCTACCGGGCATGAAGGCCAAGGGCTGGGGCCGGATCATCAATACCGCCAGCGCCCACAGCCTGGTCGCCAGTCCCAACAAGTCGGCCTATGTCGCCGCCAAGCATGGCGTTGCCGGCTTCACGAAAACCATCGCGCTCGAGGCCGCGCGCGACGGCGTCACCGTCAATTGCATCTCGCCCGGATACGTCTGGACTCCGCTGGTCGAAAACCAGATCCCCGACACGATGAAGGCCCGCGGCCTGACCCGCGAGCAAGTGATGAACGACGTCCTCCTCGCCGCCCAGCCGACCAAGCGCTTCGTCAGCCCCGAGGAAGTCGCCGCGCTGGCGTTGTTCCTGTGCCGCGACGAGGCGGTATCGATCACCGGCGCCAACCTCAGCATGGACGGAGGCTGGACTGCCGCCTAGGCTTCGCGCGATGCGTCCCCTCATCCTATTGTCTCTTGCGCTGCTCGTCGCCGGCTGTGGCACGGTGCGCTCATCGACGGGCATGCTCCCGCAATGGAGCAATGACTGGCGCCAGGTCGCGACCGACAATGACCGCAAACGCTTGCGCGACTGGCGCAAGGCGTTCGTCGAGGGCTTGGACGCGGCACGCAAGGCGGGCCACGGCGCAGACATCACGCGCGAGGGCGCGTTGCTCGATCCCGATGCCGCGCTGACCGGCGGGGCGATTCCGAATGGTGCTTATGCCTGCCGCACGATCAAGCTTGGCGCCAAGTCCACGGGCATGCTCGATTATGTGAGCTATCCGCCGTTCGCCTGTCGGATCGCTCAGGAGCGCGACATCCAGGGCTTCGCCAAGCTGTCCGGTTCGCAACGCCCGGTCGGCCTGATCTTTCCCGGCGACGTGCTGCGCCAGGTGTTCCTCGGCACCCTGGTGCTCGGCGACGAACGCGAAGCGCGGCAATATGGCCAGGACGAAACCCGCGACGTCGCCGCGTTCGTCGAGCGGATCGGTCCCAATCGCTGGCGGATAGTCATGCCGCGCCCGGCATTTGAATCGCAGGTCGACGTGATCGAGCTTGTACCAACCTCGGGGGGAGTGCGCTGATGAAGATGTTTCTGCTAATTGCCGCGGCGATGACGCTGCCCACTCCCGCGTCCGCTGCGACCCTCTCGGATTCGATCCGCGCCGACATGCCGCAGCTGATGACGCTCTACCGCGACCTCCACGCCAACCCCGAGCTGTCGATGCAGGAGGTGCGGACCCCAGCCCTGCTTGCGCCGCAGATTCGCAAGCTCGGCTTCCAGGTCACCGAGCATGTCGGCAAGACCGGCCTCGTCGCAGTGATGAAGAACGGTCCCGGGCCGGTGCTCCTGATCCGTGCCGACATGGACGCACTCCCGGTCAAAGAACAGACCGGCCTGCCGTTCGCGTCCAGGGTCATGGGCAAGCTCCCCGACGGCACCGAGACCCCCGTTATGCACGCCTGCGGGCACGACACCCACATCACCACCTGGCTTGGCACCGCTCAAAGGCTGGCGGCGATGAAGGACCAGTGGTCAGGCACGCTGGTCATGATCCTTCAGCCGGGCGAAGAGCGCGTCATCGGCGCGCAAGCAATGCTCGACGACGGCTTGTTCACGCGCTTCCCCAAGCCCGACGTGCTCCTCGCCTTTCACGATTCGGCGACGCTGCCTGCCGGCGTCATCGGGGTCACCCGCGGCTTTGCGCTCGCCAACGTCGATACCGTCAACATCGACGTCAAAGGCGTCGGCGGACACGGCGCCTATCCGCAGAACACCAGGGACCCGATCGTGCTGGCTTCGCGCATCGTGATGGCGCTCCAGACGCTGGTCAGCCGCGAGAATGATCCACAGCAGCCCGCGGTGGTCACCGTCGGCAGCTTCCATTCGGGCACCAAGAGCAACATCATTTCGGACGACGCGAAGCTTGCACTGACCGTGCGCAGCTACACGCCCGAAACGCGCAAATTGCTGCTCGACGGAATCCGCCGGATCGCGCGCGGCGAAGCGATCGCCGCCGGGATGACGGAAGACAGGATGCCCGTGGTCGAGATCGAGCAGCCGTCGGCCGACGCAACGTTCAACACGCCCGAGCTGTCCGACCATCTGCTGCAATTGTTCGGCACGCACTTCGGATCGGCCCGCGTGGTCGAGACCAAGCCGATCATGGCGAGCGAGGACTTCAGCCGCTTTTGGCTCGCCGACAAGTCGAAGCAGAGCGTGATCTTCTGGGTCGGCGGCGTGCCGCGAGCAAAGTGGGACGCGGTCAAGGGCGACACGCTCAAGCTCCCCGCGCTGCATAGCCCGTTGTGGGCGCCCGACGCCGACGCGGTGATCTCGACCGCGACCGAGGCGATGACGGTGGCGGCGCTGGACGTGCTGAAGAAGGGCTAGACGGTTTCCATCTCCGCACTTGCAGCGTCGAGGCGGTCGATCTGGTCGGGCGTCAGCTTCAAATGCATCGCTGCGGTTAGTTCGCCTAACTGATCGACGCTGGTCGCGCTGGCGAGCGCGGCGACGATCCCGGGCTGCGCCATAGTCCAGGCCAGCGCGATGGTCGCGAGCGCCGCGCCAGTCTCCGCCGCGATCGCATCGAGTTCCCCAAGTACGTGCATGCCCTTGCCCTCGAGGAAGGCCACGCTTCGCGATCCACGCGTGCTTTTGTCGAGGTCGGCCTTGGTCCGGTACTTTCCGGAAAGGAAGCCGTTCGCGAGGCTGTAGAAGGGGAAGATGCCGAGGCCATTGGCCAGCGCTGTGTCGCGCAGCTCGCCCTCGAGCTTGTCCCGCTCGACGAGATTGTACCAGGTCTGCAGGCAGCAGGGTTTGAGCATCCCGCCGGTCGCCGCGGTGTCCATCGCCTGTTGAAGCCGCGGCGCGGTGAATTGCGACAGGCCAATGGCGCGGATCTTGCCGGCCTTGGCCAGCCGATCGAACTCGCCGAGGCTGTCGGCGAGCGGCACGCTCTCATCGTCCTTATGCTGGTAATAAAGGTCGATTTGCTCGATGCCGAGCCGTTGCAGCGACGCCTCGCACGCCGGCGCGATCGTCTCGGGCGCAAGCCCGGCCATGAACCCGACCTTGGTCGCGATCACAATATTGTCGCGTTTGGCCGGATCGCGCTTGAGCCAGCGGCCGATCAGCGCCTCGCTCTCGCCGCCTTTGTGCCCTGGCGCCCAGGCCGAATAGACGTCGGCGGTGTCGATCATCGTCCCGCCGGCATCGACGAACGCGTCGAGCACGGCGAAGCTCGCCGCTTCACCGGCGGTCCAGTCGAACACATTCCCGCCGAGCGCGAGGGGTGTGATCGAGATTCCGCTGTCGCCAATTGGGCGTTTCTCGACCATTTTCATTCTCCTTCTGCCTCCGTCATTGCGAGGAGCGAAGCGACGAAGCAATCCAGAATGACCAACGCTGACTGGATTGCTTCGCTCCGCTCGCAATGACGGTAAATTCAGCGCGTTCACCACTTATTTGTAAAGTTTAGCGACACCCGTCGCCATGTCGGCTGATTTGACAGTGAACCGGTGCAAAGCCTGATCGCCTTCTGGAGCTACACGCTTGCGGCGTGCGCTTTCGCGTCGGTCGTGCTGTGGCGCGCCCGCTCCCGCGGCGACCGTTCGGAACAGCTGCTGCTCACGGCCTGCGCAGGGACCGCCGTCTGGGCGATGGTTGCTGCGGTCTGGGGCCGCACCGACCCGATGACCATGACCTTCGGCACGTTGCGCAACCTGCTGTGGATCGTGCTGCTCTACGATATGTCGAGCGGCATCCGCGGTTCGGCGGGGGGCGGGCTTCGCCTGGTGTTCGCGGCGGTCGCGCTGTCGCTCGGGCTGCACTTCGCGCTCAGCGCTTTGGTGTTCATCGTCCCGCTGACCGCGGACCAGTTCAACGATGTGTTGTCGACTGCCAGCTTGCTGCGGGTCACGACCTCGGCCGGCGCGCTCGTTCTCGTCCACAACATCTATGGCCAGGCGGCGCCGCAAAGCCGGATCCGAATCCGCGGCCCGATGCTCGGCCTCACCTTGATGTGGGGCTATGACCTCAACCTCGCGACGCTCGGTTACTTGCAGGGCTCGGCGGCAACGAGCGTCGACCAGCTGTTCCAGCTGCGCGGGCTGTTCATGGCAATGACCGCGCCATTGTTCGCCGCGACCGCCAGTCTCCGCAGCTCGCTCAGGGTCAAGCTGTCGCGCGCGGCAACTTTCCAGTCGCTCTCGCTGCTCGGCATCTGCATCTATCTCGCGACCATGGCCGCACTGGCGACGGCGTTCCGGCGCAGTGAGTGGGAGTGGGCGACCGCCAGCACGGCGAGCTTGCTCATTACAATGATCGCCGGGGCGGCGGCTCTTGGATTGTCACGGTCGGCGCGCGGCTGGATCAAGGTCAAGCTCGCCAAGCATTTGTTTGAGCATCGCTACGATTACCGGATCGAATGGCTGCGCTTTACCGACACGCTCGGCCGCGCGGGTGCCGACGCTGCCCCGCTCGGCGACCGCATCGTCAAGGCCTTCGCCGACATCGTCGAGGCGCCGGGCGGAGTCCTTCTGGTGGCCGAAGCCGGCGGCTCGATCGCCACCGCGGCCTCGTGGAATTGGCCCGGCCCCAACCCGTCCCACGACGAGCTCGAACAGGGTGCAAATTTCTGGTCCGAGGTCGAGCGTCGCGGCCGAATCATCGAGTTCGAGGCGCTCCGCAACGGCTGGGGCGCCGCGCAAGACCGCTCGTTGCCGGTGCTTCAGTGGATGCTCGACGAAAGCTGCGTGTGGGCGGGCATTCCGCTGATCCACCATCAGCGGCTGGTCGGCATCGTCCTGCTTGCGGCGCCCGAATACCGGCGCCCGCTCGATTGGGAGGATTTCGATCTGCTGCGCACCGCCGGCCGCCAGGCGGCGAGCTCGCTGGCCGAGGCGCACACCCAGGACGCTTTGTCCAACGCGCAAAGGTTTGAAGAATTCAACCGCCGCTTTGCCTTCATCCTGCACGACGTGAAGAACCTCGTCAGCCAGCTGTCGCTGCTGTCGCGCAACGCCGAACGCCACGCCGACAATCCCGAATTCCGCGCCGATATGGTCGAAACGCTGAAATCCTCGGTGGGCAAGATGAACGAGCTGCTCGCGCGCCTGTCGCCGCATTCGGGCGCGCGGGTCCAGCGGATGGAGGCGCAACCGCTGCGGCCGATCCTGACCGCGGCCATCGCGGCCAAGCGCGGCGAGCACGAGGTCCAACTGATCGGCGACACCAATTTGTGGACCAACGCCGACGGAGCCGCGCTGGAGCAGGCGATCGGTCATTTGATCCAGAACGCGGTCGAGGCCTGTTCGTCGACCAATCCGATCACCATCCGCGCCGCGGCCAGGGACGGCACCATCGCCATCAGCATCGCCGACAAGGGCGTCGGCATGGACCCCGACTTCGTCCGCAACCAGCTGTTCCAGCCATTCTCATCGAGCAAGCCCGGCGGTTTCGGCATCGGCGCGTTCGAAGCGCGCTCGCTGGTCGTCGCGATGGGCGGCCGCCTCGGCGTCGACAGCCGCCCGGGCGAGGGCACGACCTTCACCATTCTCCTCCCGGCCGCCGAGCCGGTTCTCGAACCGACAAGGAAACGCGCATGACCGACAAGCTGCAACCAGCGGGCGAGCTTCCGGTGCTGCTCGTCGTCGAGGACGACGAGGGCCTGCAGCGCCAGCTCAAATGGGCCTATGACGGTTATCGCGTGGTCTGCGCCGGCAGCCGCGGCGAAGCGATCGAGGCGCTACGCGCGCGCGAGCCCGCGGTGGTGACGCTCGACCTCGGCCTGCCGCCCGATCCGGATGGCACCGAAGAAGGCTTCGCCACGCTCGAGGAAATCCTGCGGCTCAAGCCCGACACCAAAGTCATCGTCGCCACCGGCCACGGCGCGCGCGAAAGCGCGCTGAGGGCGATCTCGCTCGGCGCCTACGATTTCTACAAGAAACCGGTCGACATCGACGACCTCGGCCTGGTCGTCGCCCGCGCCTTCCACCTCCACGAAATCGAGGCCGAGAACCGGCGGCTCGAAAACGACGGCGGCGGCGGCGCGGTGCTCGGCTCGATCCTCACCGGCGCGCCGGAAATGCTCAAGGTCGCCAAGACCATTGAGCGCGTCGCCAGCGCCGACGTCTCGGTCATGCTGCTCGGCGCCAGCGGCACCGGCAAGGAATTGCTCGCCCGCGCGGTCCACGAGAGGAGCGGACGCAAGGGCGAGTTCATCGCTATCAATTGCGCCGCGATCCCCGAAAACCTGCTTGAGGCCGAGCTGTTCGGTTACGAGCGCGGGGCGTTCACCGGCGCGGTCAAGTCGAACGTCGGCAAGATCGAACTGGCCGAGGGCGGCACCCTGTTCCTCGACGAAGTCGGCGACATTCCGCTGCCGCTCCAGGTCAAGCTGCTGCGCTTCCTCCAGGAACGGGTGATCGAGCGGATCGGCGGACGCAGCCCGATCGCCGTCGACACGCGGATCGTCTGCGCAACCCACCAGGATCTGGAAGCGATGATCGGCGACGGCCGGTTCCGCGAGGATCTCTATTACCGCCTCGCCGAAATCGTGGTGAAAATCCCGTCACTCGCCGAGCGCGCCGGCGACGCCGGTCTGCTCGCCCGCCATTTCGTCAACCGCTATGCGCGCGAGCTCAATCCCAAGGTCCAGTCGCTGTCGACCGACGCACTCGCCGCGATCGACGCCTACGCCTGGCCGGGCAATGTCCGCGAACTCGAGAACCGCCTCAAGCGCGCGGTGATCATGGCCGATGGCCGCACCGTCGGCGCCGACGATCTCGACCTGCCCGGTACTGCCGCCGTTGATCAGGCCGCGATCAACCTCCGCGCCGCGCGCGAAGTCGCCGACCGCCGCGCGATCCGCCAGGCGATGGTCCGCACCGACAACAACATCTCGGGCGCGGCGAAGCTGCTCGGGATCAGTCGCCCGACGCTCTACGACCTGCTCAAGCAATATCGTCTGCAAGCGTAGCTTTCCCTTCGACGAGCGGATTTGCGGGCGCGGCGTGCCGCGCTAGGATTGTCGCGACCTTCCGCAAATCAAAGGCTTCAAACATGGATCGACGCGCGTTCCTCGCCACCGGTGCAACAGTCGCCCTTCTTCCGCTGACCGAAACGCCGGTTCTCGCCGCGGTTGCCAAGCCTGGCAGCAACGATGCCCGCCTCAACCAAACGTTCGAAGACATCTTCCAGGAGCGCGTGCGCACGTCGCCCGAGCTCGCCACCTCGCTCGGTCTCGACAAGGGCCCGAACGCCGCGCTCAAGTCGAAGCTCGACACTCGGCCATTGCCGGTCGCGCGCCGCGAGGAGCTGGCGCGCAACCGCCGCGCCATCGCGAAATTGAGTGCGATCGCTCCCGCGACCCTGAGCGAACCCGCCAAGCTCAATCGCGAGGTAGTGCTCTATTCGCTCGACACGGCCACCCAATCGGCCGCGCGATGGGATATCGATAGCGCGCAGCGCCCCTATCCGATCTTTCAGCAGGGCGGCGCTTATTTCGAGACGCCCGATTTCCTCAACACCGCGCACACCATCGACAATGCCGGCGACGCCGACGCCTATTTGTCGCGGCTCCAGCAATTCGCGACCACACTCGATAACGACACAGCGGAGCAGCGTTCGCAGGCGGCGCGTGGCTTCCTCGCGCCCCAATGGTCGATCGACTTGACCCTCGGCCAAATGCGCAAGCTGCGCGACGTCGCCCCCGACAAAAGCACGATGGTCGAATCGATCGTCAAGCGCACTGGCGCCAAGAATATCGCGGGCGATTGGGGCACCCGCGCGACCGCGATCGTCGCGAACAACGTTTATCCCGCGCTCGACCGCCAGATCGCGGCGATGGAGCAGCTCCGCCCGACCAGCCGCCCGGGCGATGGCGCGTGGCGCTTGACCAGCGGCGAGGCGATCTATGCCGAGGCGCTGCGCCAGGCGACGACCACCAATTTCTCGCCGGCCGAAGTCCACCAGATGGGCTTGTCGCAGGTGGCCGAGATTAGCGGCCAGATCGGCGCGATCCTCAAGAGCCAGGGCTATTCGCAAGGCAGTGTCGGCGAGCGTCTCGCGGCTTTGAACAGGGATCCCAAGCAACTTTATCCGGAGACAGACGCCGGCCGCGCGGAACTGATCGCCAGTCTCAATGCGGGCGTCAAAGACATGTATACGCGCCTGCCGCGCGACTTCGCGACGATCCCATCCGCGCCGCTCGAGATTCGCCGCGTGCCCCCCGAAATCCAGGACGGTGCGTCGAACGGTTATTACCGCCGCGCCTCGCTCGATGGCACCAGACCTGCGATCTACTTCATCAATCTGAAGGAGACCGGCGACTGGCCGAAATATACCCTGCCCAGCCTCACCTATCATGAGGGCGTGCCGGGACATCACTTGCAAATCAGCATCGCGCAGGAATCAAAAGATATCCCAACGCTCCGGAAGCTGGGCTTCTTCTCGGCGTATTCGGAAGGCTGGGCGCTTTACGCCGAACAGGTCGCGGACGAGCTTGGCGCCTATGAGAGCGACCCGCTCGGCCGCGCCGGCTTCCTCCAGTCCTTCCTGTTCCGCGCTGCCCGGCTGGTGGTCGACACGGGGCTGCACAGCAAGCGCTGGACCCGCGAGCAAGCGACCGATTACATGGTCGCGACGACGGGCTTCGCCCGCCCCCGCTCACAGCGCGAGATCGAACGTTATTGCACCCAGATCGGCCAGGCGTGCAGCTACAAGGTCGGCCACACCGCCTGGGTCCGCGCCCGGACCGACGCACAGAGCACGCTCGGCGACCGGTTCGACATCAAGCAGTTCCACGAAGTGCTCAAGGAAGGAGCGATGCCGCTGTCGATCCTCGAACGGCGGATCAAGGAGCTGGCGGCGGCGCAGGCCGGCGGAGCGGCTTCGCGCGCCGAACGCGGCTAGCGCGCCAACGCCTCGGCCATTTCCGCGACTTCGAGCCAGCGCAGTTCAGCCGCCTCGATTTCGGCGCGGTTGCGGGCGATGCGTTCGGTCAGCTCACCGAACTTCATCGGGTCGCGTGAATAGAGGTGGGGGTCGTGGAGCGTGACTTCATCCGCCGCAACTTCAGCCTCCAGCCGCTCGATTTCGCCCGGCAGCCGGTCGTAATCGCGCTGGTCCTTGTAGGCCAGCTTCCTCCCCGCTTGCGGGGAGGTGGCAGACCGAAGGTCTGACGGAGGGGGTTCGGAGCCCTGCACGCCGCCCCCTCCACCGCGCTTCGCGCGGTCCCCCTCCCCGTTCCGGGGAGGATTTCGCACCGCCTCGTACCGCTTGCGCACCCAATCCTCATACCCGCCGGCGACGACGTCGACCTTGCCCGAGCCGTCGAGCCCCAGCGTGATGGTCACCGTGCGGTCGAGGAAATCGCGGTCGTGGCTGACGATCAGCACCGTCCCGTCATAATCGGCGATCACTTCCTGCAGCAGGTCGAGCGTCTCGAGGTCGAGGTCGTTGGTCGGCTCGTCGAGCACCAGCAGGTTCGCCTCGCGCGCGAATTCGCGCGCCAGCAGCAGCCGCGACCGTTCGCCCCCCGACAGCGACCCGATCGGCGCTTCGGCGATCGCCGGATCGAACAGGAATTCCTTCAAATAGCCCTTGATGTGCTTTTTGTGCCCGCGGACATCGATCCAGTCGCCGCCGTTGGCGAGCACATCCTTCACCCGTTTGACCGGGTCCATTAGCTTGCGCTGCTGGTCGATGACGATCCCGGACAGTGTCTTGGCACGGGTCACTGTCCCGCTGTCGGGCTCAAGTTCGCCCGTCAGCAGTTTCAGCAGCGTCGTCTTGCCCGCGCCATTGGGACCGACGATGCCGATCCGGTCGCCGCGCTGGATGCGCAGCATGAAGTCGCGGATGATTGGCCGCTCGCCGTAGCTCTTGGCGACATCGACCGCGTCGATCACCGTCTTCGAACGGACGTCATCCTTGGCTAGCGCGAGCTTGGCGGTGCCCGCCGCGCCGAGCATCGCGGCGCGCTGCGCCCGCATTTCGTGCAATTTAGCCAGCCGCCCCTGGTTGCGCCGCCGCCGGGCAGTCACGCCGCGCTGCAGCCAGTGCAGTTCGAGCTTGAGCTTGGCGTCGAGCTTCTCCGCCGCCCTCGCCTCCTCATCGTAAACCCGCTCGGTCCACGCATCGAACCCGCCGAACCCGATTTCGGCGCGACGCATCTGGCCGCGATCGAGCCACAGGCAGCTGCTGGTCAGGCGCGTGAGGAAGGTGCGGTCATGGCTGATGGCGATGAACGCGCCTTTGAAACGCTTCAGCCAATCCTCGAGCCACTCGATCGCGCCGAGATCGAGGTGGTTGGTCGGCTCGTCGAGGAACAGCACATCGGGATTTTGCGCGAGCGCCCGCCGCTCGCCGCCGCTGGCGGTCGCGACCGGACGCGCGAGATCGATCCCGAGCTGGTCGGCGATCGCGGCTGCTTCGTGCGGCTCGGGCTCGTCGGGCTCGTGGAGCACCCACTCCTCGAGCGTCGCATAGCCCGCCATTGGCGGATCCTGTTCGAGCAGCACGACATGTGTGCCCGGGACGATCGTCCGTTTGCCTTCGTCGGTCTCGATCAGGTCGGCGAGGCATTTGAACAAGGTCGTCTTGCCGGCGCCGTTACGGCCGATCAGGGCGAGCCGGTCCCGCTCTCCGACATAAACGTCGAGCCCGCGGAACAGCCAGCCTTCACCCTGGATCAGTCCCAGGCCTTCGTACGAGAGGATCGGCGGCGCCATGGCCGGCGCTCTAGGGGCAAGCCGCCGGTTCGTCACCCAGTCGCGTCTCGCCGGCGCAAAATCCGAGCTGTGAGAACCGGTTTAACTTCCGATGATCTGGCGTCGGGGATGGTTTCGCGCCACAACCGGGCCTGAACGGGGGCGTTCCGGCACATTCATTATGCATTCAATGCCTTGTGCTAGAGCGATGCCCGAAGAGATCGCGTGATGACCCTGTTTCGTAGCCTTTTAGCGGCCATTGTCGCCGCATCCGTGACCGGCGCGCCCGCGCTGGCCGATGGGCCGCGCGATGCCGACCGGGCTTTCCGCAACAAGGAACAGGGCCGGTCGATGCCGCTGCCCCAGATCGAACAGCGGGTGATGCCGTTCATGGGCGGCGCCGACTATCTCGGGCCTGAACTGAATGGCGGCGGAACATATCGCATGAAGTTCATGCAGAACGGCCGGGTAATCTGGGTCGACGTCGACCCGCAGACCGGACGAATTCTCCGCCGTTCCAGGCCCTAAAAAAGGAGGCGGCCGAAGCCCCCATTGAAGTCTAACTTCCCGCTCACTGGCAAAAACACCCTCATGGTTAACCGCCTAGACGCGTCATTCGGCCGCGATTGACATTTGGCCGCCAAGCCCCAGCTTTGTTCCGGCCAAGCAACCGTTCAGCTTTGCGCGTGTTTGAACTGCGAACTGCACATTAGGGGATACGCATGCGCGTTCTGATCGTCGAAGACGAACCCAATCTCGGCCGGCAATTGCGCTCGACGCTCGAAGGCGCGGGCTATGCCGTGGATCTCGCGACCGACGGCGAGGATGGCCATTACCTCGGCTCGACCGAAAGCTACGACGCGGTGATCCTCGATCTTGGCCTGCCCGAGGTCGACGGGCTGACGGTGCTCGACCGCTGGCGCAAGGAAGCGCGCAAGATGCCGGTGCTGGTGCTGACCGCACGCGACAGCTGGTCGGACAAGGTCGCCGGCCTCGACGCCGGCGCCGACGATTATCTGGCCAAGCCGTTCCAGACCGAGGAGCTGATCGCCCGGCTGCGCGCGCTGATCCGCCGCTCGTCGGGCAACGCCTCATCCGAGCTTAACTCGGGCGATATCCGGCTCGACACACGCTCGGGCAAGGTAACCAAGGCGGGCGAGCCGGTGAAGCTCACCGCGCAGGAATACAAGCTCCTCTCTTACCTCATGCACCACAAGGGCAAGGTGGTCAGCCGGACAGAGTTGATCGAGCACATCTACGACCAGGATTTCGACCGCGATTCCAACACCATCGAAGTGTTCGTGACCCGCATCCGCAAGAAGCTGGGGCCGGACGTGATCACCACTATCCGCGGCCTTGGCTACAGCCTGGAGGAACCGGTTTCTTGAGCGATGACGCCGCCCCGGCAACGGCGGCGGCCGAGACCTCACCGGCCGCCGCGAAGAAGGAGCGCGGGCCACGAACGGGTTCGCTCACCCGGCGGATCATCGGCGTCGCCGCGCTGTGGATCGTCGCGTTGCTGTTCATCGGCGGCTTCGCGCTCGACCGGGTGCTGAGCCGCTCGTCGACAATTTCGACACCCAGCTGGTGCGCGTCCTCAATTCGATGATCGGCGCGTCGGAAATCGGCCCCGACGGCGAGGTCCGCTTCACCCGCCCGCCGGCCGATCAGCAGTTCATCGAGCCCTATTCGGGCCTCTATTTCCAGATCAGCGGCGTCGGCGCGGATACGTTTGCGTCGCGCTCGCTGTGGGATCGCCGGCTGCGTGTCGTCGGCGACCATCTCGACGTGAAGCCGCACCTCTACGACAGCAACGAATTCTCGAGCTCCGACCATGCCGAGCCGCTGCGCGTCGTCGAGCGCGATGCGATCTTGCCGGGATCGAATATCCGCTGGCGGTTCCAGGTCGCCCAATCGCGCGGTACGATCGACGATCAGATCCATCGCCTCCGCTCGACCTTGTTCTGGAGTTTTCTCGCGCTTGGTGTCGGGCTGTTCGCGCTCGGCGCATTGCAGACGCTCTATGGCCTATGGCCCTTGCGGCGCGTGCGCCGCGAGGTCGCGTCGATCCGGTCGGGCGCCAAGACCCGGGTCAGCCACGACTTTCCCCTCGAAATTCGTCCGCTGACCGAAGAGATCAACCAGCTTCTTGCCCACAACGAGGCCCAGGCCGAAGAGGCGCGCCGCCACGCCGGCAATCTCGCCCACGCGCTGAAGACGCCGCTGACGGTGATCACCAACGCCGCGACCGCGCACGCCCCAGACCTGCCCGCGACCGTATTTCGCGAAGCCTTGATCATGCGCCGCCAGGTCGATCACCATCTCGCCCGGGCGCGGGCGATCGGTCGCCGCGCCTCGGCCCAGTCGCGCTCCCGTGTATGGGAAAGCCTCGAAGCCGTGCAGCGCGCCATCGACCGTCTCCACGAAAATGTCACGGTCGACATCGCCGGCGATCATCGGGTCGAAGTCCGGGTCGAACGCCAGGACCTCGATGAAATGCTCGGCAACCTCGTCGACAACGCGGCGAAATATGGCGGCGGCCGCGTCTTCGTCACCGTCGAGCGGAAGAAATCTACCGTCGACATTCTGATCGAGGACGACGGGCCCGGAATCCCGGAGGCGGATCGCGGCCTGCTGTTTGCGCGTGGCGCGAGGCTGGACACGACCGGCAAGCCCGGTACTGGCCTTGGCCTCGCGATCGTTCGCGACGTGGCCGAGATTTACAGCGGATCGATCCGTCTCGAAGAGAGCGAAGATCTCGGCGGATTGCTCGTGCGGTTGACGCTGCCCGCGGGTTGATTGCCGTTCACCAAGCGCCGTTTGTCGAAAAGTTTTGACGAATCGGCCGTCTTCGGGCATGCCCGCGCGCCTACCGGAGGGGTAAGGAAATCCATGAATAACAAGATCTTGGCGCTCGCGTCCGCGAGCCTTCTGGCAATCGCATTGCCGGGTTCCGCAAGCGCTCAAAAGCCCGTCTACGGCAATTGGGGATACGATCCCGCGGCGATGGACAAGTCGGTCAAGCCCGGCGACGATTTCTGGGCCTTCGTCAACGGCACGTGGGACAAGAACACCCCGATCGCACCCGACCGCGCGTCGGCGGGGCCGTTCGTGACTTTGTCGGATCAGTCGGAGAAGGATGTCCGCCAGATCGTCGAACAACTCGCCAACGATCCGAACCGCGATCACCTTGGTCAGCAGGTCGGCGATTTCTATTCGAGTTTCATGGACACCGCCGCGATCGAAGCCGCTGGAACCGCGCCGCTCAAGCCCTATCTCGCGCGGATCAACGGGGCCAAGACTCGCGCACAGCTCCTCTCATTGTTCGTGATGCCCGGCTACGCCAGTCCGTTCGACCTCGGAATCGACGCCGATTTCAAGAGTCCCGATCGCTATTCGGCCTTCGCCAGCCAGGCCCGGCTGGGAATGCCGAGCCGCGAATACTACCTCGACGATAATGCGAAGATGAAGGCGCATCGCGCCGCCTATCGCGACTATATTGTAACGGTCGAGAAGCTTGCCGGGCTGCCCGGTGGCGCGGCCGCTGCCGACCGCATCATCGCGCTCGAAACTGCTCTGTCGAAGACGCAATGGCCCGCCGCCGACCGCCGCGATATCGACAAAATCTACAATCCAATGACCCACGCCCAGCTCACCAGGCTGGCGCCGCGGCTCGACTGGAGCGCGACGCTGACCAAGGCGGGCCTCACTGGCTCCGGTACCGTAATCGTCACCGAGCCTTCGGCGGTCGCTGGCGCCGGCCGGGTTTTCGCAACGACGCCGCTGTCGACCTGGAAGGAATGGCTCGCGTTCCGCTTCGTTTCCGATCATGCGAGCGTGCTTCCCAAGGCGATCGATGACGCGCGCTTCGCGTTCTATTCGAAGCAGCTCTCGGGCGTTGAGCAGCAGCGCGAACGCTGGAAGCGCGGCGTGGCGACCGTCAATGGCGCTCTCGGCGAGGGCGTCGGCGAAATCTACGTGAAGAGCCATTATCCCGCAGAATCCGAGCGGCAGATGGGCGAGTTGATCGGCAATCTGCGCGACGCGTATCAGGAGCGCATCACCAGCAACGGATGGATGGACGCCGCTACGCGCAAGGCCGCGCTCGAAAAGCTCGCTGCGTTCGAGCCGCGTATCGGCCACCCGGTCAAATATATCGATTATTCGGCGATGCAGGTGGTGAAGGGCGATCCGCTCGGCAATGCGATCCGGGCCTCAGACTTCGACTGGAAACTTCAGCTGAAGCGCTTCCCCAAGCCGGTCGACCGCACCTTGTGGGGCATGTATCCGCAGACCATCAACGCTTACTATAATCCGCTGGCGAACCAGATCACGTTCCCGGCAGCGATCCTCCAGCCGCCATTCTTCGACCCGAACGCCGATCCTGCGGTCAATTATGGCGCGATCGGCGCGGTCATCGGCCACGAGATGGGTCACGGCTTCGACGACGAGGGCCGCAAGTTTGATCCGAAGGGCGCGCTGCGCGACTGGTGGACGCCCGAAGCAGCCAAGGCATACTCGACCCGAACCGATGCGCTGGTGAAGCAGTATAGCGGGTTCAGCCCCTACCCGGGCGTCACTGTCAACGGGAAGCTCACACTGGGCGAGAATCTCGGCGATCTGTCAGGGGTCGAGGCATCCTATGCGGCATACAAGAAATACACCGCCAAGCACGGCGAGCCGCCGGTGATCGACGGCCTCACCGGCGACCAGCGCTTCTTCCTCGCTTATGCGCAGGCGTGGCAGGGCAAGGATCGCGAGGATGCCGAACGGCAGCAAATCCTGACCGATCCGCACAGCCCCGACAAATACCGGACCAACGGCATCGTTCGGAATATCGACGCCTGGTACAAGGCGTTCAACGTCCAGCCCGGCGACAAACTCTATCTGCCGCCCGAACAAAGGGTCCACATCTGGTAACCAATCCGAGGGGCGCCGCATTGCGGTGCCCCTCGAGCCATCTGAGACGGGGAAGTTGAATGAACACCAAAGCGCTGATCCTGGCGGCGGCGAGCTTGATTGCAATGAGCGGCGTCGCCGCCGCGCAAACCGCCAAGCCGGCGTTCGGCACCTGGGGCTATGAGCCGACGGCGATGGACAATGCGGTGAAGCCGGGCGACGACTTCTTCGATTACGTCAACGGCGCCTGGGCCAAGCGCACCGAGATCGCCGCGGACCGCACCTTCGCCGGCATCGATTCCGTGCTGAACGACCAGATCGAACGCGACGTCCGCGCGATCGTCGAGGATAGCGCCAAGGACCCCGCGGCGAACGGCCGCCTCGGCCAGCAGATCGGCGACCTTTACGCGAGCTGGATGGACGAGAGCACGGTGGAGAAACTGGGTGCGGAGCCGCTCAAGCCCTACCTCGCCAGGATCGCGGCGGTGAAGACGCGCGGCCAACTGGTCGACCTGTTCGCCGAGCCCGGTTTCGACTCGCCGATCGGTCTCTACATCGATGCCGACCTCAAGGATCCGACCCGCTACACCGTCCATGCCGGACAGGGCGGCCTCGGCATGCCCAATCGTGACTATTATTTGCTCGAGGGCGCGAAGTACGACGGCTACCGCAAGGCCTATCGCGACTATATCGTCGAGATCGAGCGGCAAGCCGGGATCGGCAATGCCGAGGCCAAGGCGGACCGCATCATCGCGCTCGAGACCGCGATCGCCAGGATTCACTGGACGCCCGAGCAGAGCCGCGACGTCGAGAAGAGCTACAATCCGATGACCCGCGCTCAGCTGCGCGCTTTTGCTCCGCAACTGGATTGGGACCGGGCACTGACCAAGACCGGCCTCGGCAAGGTCGACCGGGTCGTGATCGGACAGAAGAGCGCGATCCAGGCCGAAGCGAAGCTGTTCGCGTCGGTGCCCCTCGACACCTGGAAGGACTGGACCGCCTTCCACTTTGTCAGCGGCAATGCCCAATTCCTGTCGAAGGCGTTCGACGATGCCAATTTCAATTTCTACTCGAAAACGCTGCGTGACGTGCCGAGCCAGAGAGCGCGGTGGAAACGCGGCGTCGATCTCGTCGACGGCGCGCTCGGCGAAGGCGTCGGGCAAATCTACGTCCAGCGCCATTATCCGCCGGAGAGCGACCGGCAGATGGGCGAGCTCATTGCCAACATCCTCGCCGCGCTGAAGGACAAGATCGAAACCAACAGCTGGATGGACGCGCCGACCAAGGCTCGCGCGATCGAAAAGCTGGCGACCTTCGATCCGCGCATCGGCCATCCGAAGAAATATATCGATTATTCGTTGTACGAGACGAAGCGCGGCGACCTGTTCGGCAATGCGATCCGCTCGCAGGATTTCGACTGGAAGCTGTTGCTGTCGCGGTTCCCCAAGCCGGTCGACAGGTCGCTGTGGAGCATGCTGCCGCAGACCAACAATGCCTATTACGACCCGACCCAGAACCAGATCACCTTCCCGGCCGCGATCCTCCAGCCGCCCTATTTCGATCCCAACGCCGACCCCGCGTCCAATTACGGCAGCATCGGCGCAACCATCGGCCACGAGATCGGGCACGGCTTCGACGACCAGGGCCGTAAGTTCGACGCGCACGGCAAGCTCAGCGACTGGTGGAGCCCGGCGACCGCGAAGCTGTACACCGCGCACGCCGACCTGCTGGTCAGCCAATACAACGGCTATGAGCCGATCCCTGGAGTCCACATCAAAGGCGGGCTGACCCTCGGTGAAAACCTCGGCGACCTCGGCGGACTGGAAGTCGCTTATTCGGCTTACCGCAAATATGTCGCTCAACACGGCGAGCCGCCAGTCATCGACGGCCTCACCGGCGACCAGCGTTTCTTCATCGCCTACGGCTACAGCTGGGAGACCAAGCAGCGCGAAGGCGCATTGCGAGCCCAGCTGCTGACCAACGAGCACAGCCCGGCCAAGTACCGGGTCAACGGCGTCGTCCGCAACGTCGACGCTTGGTACAAGGCGTTCAACGTCCAGCCCGGCGACAAGATGTACCTGCCGCCCGAGCGGCGCGTCCACGTCTGGTAGGCGGCTAGGAAAACCGGCGCTCTCCGGCTAGGGCGGCGCCGTGTCCGCCACCGTCCATCCGTTGCGCACCAAAAGCGAGCCGTCGCTCGAGCCGATGATGGCGCTCGTCGCCGCCGACATGAACGGCGTCAACGCCGTCATCCTCGAGCGAATGCAGAGCAAGGTCGCGCTGATCCCCGAGCTCGCCGGCCATTTGATCGCCGGCGGCGGCAAGCGCATGCGGCCGATGCTAACTTTGGCCTGCGCCAGCCTGCTCGATTATCCCGGCACACGCCACCACAAGCTCGCCGCCGCGGTCGAGTTCATCCACACCGCGACGCTGCTTCACGACGATGTCGTCGACGGCTCGGGAATGCGCCGCGGCAAGCGGACCGCCAACCTCATCTGGGGCAATCCCGCGAGCGTCCTCGTCGGCGATTTCCTGTTCAGCCGCGCGTTCGAGCTGATGGTCGAGGATGGCAGCCTCAAGGTGCTCCGCATCCTCAGCCACGCCTCGGCGGTGATCGCCGAGGGCGAGGTCGAGCAGCTGACCGCGCAACGGCGGATCGAGACTGACGAAGAGCAATATCTGAATATTATCAGCGCCAAGACCGCCGCCCTGTTCGCCGCCGCGTGCCGCGTGTCGCCGGTCGTCGCCGAGGCCGAAGAAGATGCCGAGCTCGCGCTCGAAAGCTTCGGCCGGCACCTCGGCATCGCCTTCCAGTTGACCGACGACGTGATCGATTATGCGTCCGACGCCGCGACCATGGGCAAGGGCGTCGGCGATGATTTTCGGGATGGCAAAATGACCTTGCCGGTGATCCTCGCTTACGCTCGCGGCAACGAGGCCGATCGTGAGTTCTGGCGCGCCGCAATTACCGGTGAGCGGGTTGCGGACGAAGATCTGGCGCACGCGGTTTCACTGCTGCGCGACAGTGGCGCCCTGGCCGACACGATCGAGCGCGCGCGCCATTACGGCCGGCGCGCGATCGATGCGCTGGCAATGTTCCCGGCAAGCAAGGCCAAGGCCGCGCTGACCGAAGCCGTCGAGTTCGCGATCGCCCGCGCTTACTAAGCGCCGCCGCCCTACTTCATCGGCACCATCAGATGGGCATAGGGCGTTCCGGCCCACATCACATAGGGCACAGCCGTGTCGGGCTTCGCGCCTGACGGATGGCCGGCGAGAATCTCCTTGGACCCGACGACCATGATGTGCGGCCCGGTCTTGACCCACTCGTTCTCGGCCGTCGGCTTGGTCGCATAGGGGTCGGTGTTGCTGGCGTCGGTGCCGCCCTCGAGCATGTACATCACGCCGATCGTGCCTTCGGGAGGCGGTTTGTGACCCATCCACGCCGCAGCCCATTTGGCGGCATTAGCGTCCATGCACATCGGGTCTGGCCCGGGCGTGTCCGGAGCGTCGGGTATGCAGGTCCAGCCGTTCTTGCCCTGGCGAAGGGTTGTCGCCTTGCCGCCGGCGTCCATTGTGACGATCGAGGCGTCGTGGGCGATTGATGCCGGCGCCGCGGATTCAGCGCTGGCGATCGGATCGCCGGGCGCGGCGGCATTGGTCGACGCCAATGCGGCATTGCCGTTCGCTGAGGCGTCGTTGGTTGATCCAGGCTTATTGCAGGCGCCGGTCGCGGCAACTGCCACAGCCGCGGTGAGCCATAAACAAAGATTTTTCATGAGCCCTCCTCACATTCGTGGAAGGACGAGCACTGTACCACGATTCAATTCGGCTCGCACCGAATTGGACGCGGGTTGATTTGGCGACCGGTCTTTGCCACCTGCCGCGCATGACTGTCGCGCGCATTTCCGAGCTCGATCGCCGGACGACCCAGTCGGGCAAGGCCCATGAAGGCCGCTGGCTGCTCGAATTCGAGCGGCAGCAAGCGCAGCGACCCGACCCGCTCACCGGTTGGAACGGCTCCGGCGACACGCGGACCCAGCTACGCCTGAACTTCCCGACCAGGGACGCGGCGATTGCTTATTGCGACAAGCACGGTCTCGCTTACCATGTGATCGCGGCGCCGCCGGTGCGGCTCAAGCTCCAGGCCTACGCCGACAACTTCCGTTAGGTTGCACTAGCTCCATAGTGGAGGCACATTCCTCCAGCCGAGCTAGGGGGGAAGGCTGCGTCCTGCAGACATACGGCTGGTCATCGGCACCAGGCCCGAAGCGATCAAGCTTGCCCCGGTCGCTCATGCCCTCGTCATGCGCGGTCTCCAGCCGGGCCTGATCCTCACCGGCCAACATCCGTCGCTGACGCCCGCCGAGCACCGGCTCGACGAATTTTCGACGGTCCATTTGAACTGCCCCGAAGAATCGAACCCCGACGGTCATGTCGAGCGGGTCGCCGCGGCGATGGCCCCGCTGCTACGGCAGCGCCCGGACCTGCTGATCGTCCAGGGCGGCACTTCGAGCGCGCTCGGCGGGGCGCTTGCAGCGTTCGCTTCGGGCACAAAGCTGGCCCATGTCGAAGCGGGCTTGCGGACTCACGACTCGCGCCTGCCGTGGCCCGAAGAGGGGTATCGGACCCGGATTGATGCTCGCGCCGACCTGCTGCTCGCACCGACCGAGCTGGCCTCGGCCAACCTCCAGCGTGAGGGGGTTCCCGGCGCAATCCATGTCACCGGCAATACTGGCGTCGATGCGCTGTTGAGCGTGATCGCCGAACTGCCGTCGGCGCAGCGGGTCAGCGAAGCCCGGCGTGTGCTCGTCACTTGCCACCGCTGCGAAAGTTGGGGTGAAGGGCTGCGCTCAATCGTCAGCGCCGTACGAGAAGTGGCGGCCGACGACTCGGCGGCGATCGACGTGGTGCTACACCCCAAGCCCACGTCGCCGCGACTATGCGCCAAGCGCTCGACGCTGTCCCGAACGTCGCGCTGCTCGAGCCGTGTAGCCACCGCGAGCTAGTCGAGCGGATGCGTGGCGCCGATCTGGTCTTGAGCGACTCTGGCGAAATGCAGGAAGAAGCACCGGCGCTCGGCGTTCCCTTGCTCATCCTGCGCGACAAGACCGAGCGCCCCGAAGGGATCGCGAGCGGCAACATGCGGCTGGTCGGAACAGGAACGCGCGCGATCGTCGCCGAAGCCCGGCGTCTGCTGACCGATCCGATCGCCTATGCCGCGATGTCGCGGCCGGCGTTGCCCTACGGCGACGGCAAAGCGGCACCGCGGCTCGCTGAGATCATTGAGCAGTGGCTGCGTGACGCTCGGCCGCAAGGATGATCTTGTCGAATTCGACCCCCGCGGCATCGGCGATCAACGCCAGGGACGTGCGGTATTTTTCAAAGCGGCCCGGCGCGAACTCGATTCCGAACTTTTCGAGCAAATCTTCCTGGCTGAGGATGAACGCGTAAGCGTCGAGCGCCGGCTTCTTGCCGTCCGCTCCTTTCACCACCACGACTTTCCAGAACCGCCGCGGGACCAGGACCGGGCCGCGGCCAAGGTCGACTTCGAGATCGTCGTCGGCGAGGATTGGCCCGGCAAGGATGCACGCCCGCGTGTCGCCGTGCAGGAGCTGGCCCTGCGTATACATCTCGAAGCCGCCCCACAGGCCTTCCTTGAGCTGATATTTGCTCGGCGCCGACGCGCGGTTGAAGGCGGCGTGCTGGGGTGTGCAGTTGGTCCAGTGGAAGGTGTCGGAATTGGCGAATTCGACTTCGGTTTCGGTATCGCCCCACGCGCTGTCCTGGCGGCGGACGATATGGCCGCGGTCCGACTGCCTGGCTGGCTCATAGAATTGATCGCCGAGCTGGACGTCCTTGGGAATGCGCGGATCGAAGACCCATTTGTCGCTGCCGAAGCCGGCCCGGGCACCTCCGGCCGCCCGCCGCGCCGGACTGTAATCGACATTCGCCGCCGTCCACATCGGCAGACGGCGCTTGGCATTCATCGCCAGGCTATAGTGATGGTAGTTGAGGACCTGAACCGCGCCGTCTTTCAACAGCATTTCCGCCTTGCGGCCCGTGCTTGTCGTCGGCTGCGGCACAATAAGCCCGTCACCGAGGAAATCGGCTTTGTAGCCCTCGCGATCGTCGTAGTTCTGATCGAACTGGATCGTCCGCTCGAACGCCTGCCCCACCCCGGACACCGCGTCAGCGCCCGCGCCGACGATGATGGTGACTGGTCCGGTGAAGACCATCGGCCGCTCGCCGGCGCCGATGATCGTCGCCGCCTCGGATGGGATCGCGACAGATCCCCCGCCCGGACTGTCGAGCAACTTCTTGACCTCTTCGATAGGATCGCCAGTCCCCGCGATCAGGCCGCTGAGCACGCTCTGCTGCTTCGGATCGTCCAATTTGGTCTCGGCCAGGGCGCGCACGATGGCGCTGGTCCGCGCGCCTTCATTGGCGATCCAGTGCACCTTGTCGTCGCCCATGTCTTCGTCCCACACGGTGCCGTCGACCGCGACGATTTTGCCGTCGTGCATTTCGGGGACGCCCGAATGGTGCAGGCCGACCAGCTCCCACGAGGTGCTGAACACCGGCGACCCCGACGAACCCTGGAGCGTGTCGGCGGTATATTGGAGAAAGCCTTCCTCCGAGATGTCGATCAGCCGGTTCTCGTTCATCGTCACCCACGTCTTCGGTCCGCCGTCCGGGTGCTGGATGATGTTGACCGGCTGGCCGACCAGGATCTTCGCCGGCGAGCTGGTCATCGCAATCGGAGCGACGTCAGCCAGCGTCTTGTTGGTAACCGACTTGGGCTTGATCCCGACCAGCGCGAAATCGAGCCGTTCGTTCGACAGGAAGAAATAGTCGGGGTCGACTTCGAACGTGTCGCCGACGGCAACTCCGGATTCGCTCCGCTCATGAAAGAAATTGGCGCCATTGCCTCTGGCCGAGGCGACATCGTTGAAAACGTGCCAATTGGTCAGCAGCAATTGCGGGGCGACCAGAAACCCGGTCGCGAACCCCACGGCTTCGACATTCGGGTCGCAACTCGTGACGATGCGGATCACCGGCCGCCCGGCCTTGCGTGCGGCATCGCTCGGCGCGAGCTCGATGAAATCGAGGGTGGGCCCGATCTTGCGTTCGAGGCCGATCGGCAGCTTGCCCAGCGCGCGCAGCTCGGCCGCGCGCTGCAGGACCGTTTCGCGCTCGCTGAACTGTTGCTGGCGGAGCGGCGTGTCGAGGGCCGCCGAGTCGCCCAGCGCGGCAAGCTGATCGAGCACCTTTTGCCCGCGCGAGCTTTTCTGCCAGCGCTTGCCGGCTTCGTTCATGATGTGGCGCCGGCGGTCCTGCAGTGGAGTGAGTTTCGCCATGGTCGATTTCACCCCGCCTTTTTTGCTGTCGGCTTTTTGCCGCGCGCTGTTTTCTTTGGAGCCTTGATTACCGGCGCCGCAGCCTTGCTCGATTGCTGGTTGCGGCAGCTGTGGAGGGCGTAGGCTTCAGCGCCCGCCATCGAGGCATATTCCCGCTGGCGCAGCAGGCGCGTCTCGCTCTTGATATACTTCGCGATGACGTAGCGGACCTCGCCCAGGGCGCCGATGATGATCGTCGATCCGCCGCGATAGCGGAACGCCGGATAGCCACCGCCGCCCGCGACATAGCGCCGCTGAATGACCTCGGCGACGAGCCCGAACGCCAACTGGCCATCCGGGCCTACGCGCCGCAACGTGCGAACCGATTCGATGACCGGCGGGTCGACCTTGTCCGGTGCGAAATATTCGTCCTTGGGGTCCGCCAGCCCGAAGATCTTCAAATTCTCCGGCAGGCAGACGGTTTCGCCGATTAGCCGCGCCTGGCGCAGCACCTCGTCGGCATCGGCGGCGCAGCCGGGATCAGCCGAAAAGCGCAAGTCGCCGAAATTGAGCCCGGGGATGACGATCGGTGGGTCCGGCTGTTCCCACACCAGCGCGTCCTCGCTCAGCGCCGGGACGTTCTCAGGGAAAATGTGCCGCTTGCGGAACGCGTCGATCAGCGCCTCGCGGTATGACCATGGGTCGTCGGGTACGAGGTCGAAATCGGCGGTGATCAGCGCACGGAGATATTCGCCCAGGGTAATATCGACCGGCGGGCAATAATCGATCGCCCGGATGCACATGTTGAGGAGGTGCGTCGACAGCCGCGACGCGATGTGGGTCAGCTGCGTGATGAGGTCGGCCGACATCGCCTCGCCCGGATCGAGCTTCTTGCGGCCGCCGGTCGCGAGCCGGATGATCGGGCTCGCCTTGTGCGTGTAGATGGTGACGAACGCATCGAGGATCGCGGACACCAGGATGGTCCCGAGGTCATGCTCTTCAGCGGTCGCGCTGTAGCGGTGGACGCCATCGAGATCGATCGAGCGCAGCGACGTATCGCCCTTGCCGCGCGCCATTTCGAACACCAGCCGCGTCCAGTCGCCCTCGCGGGTCAGATCGCCTTGGGTGTTGAGAATGATGCTGCGGACCACCATCCGATACGAAAAGCGCTGGAGCAGAGCGACGAGGTCGGCGAAGCCTTCGTGGAACGCGCCGACGTCGGGGTTCGAGGCCCGGTCGAACCGCACCCGCAGGCCGTCGAGCAAGGCATGGGTGAGCTCGTGCGCGATCACGTCGTGCGACAGGCAGGAGAATATGAACGCGCCGCCCGGCATGTCGACCTGATTGCTCGCTTCGACCTTGTACCAGCCGAATTCGAGCGATTCCCGATCGCGGATATATTGCGCATTCGCATCCTGGAACGCGTGCGGGACGAGATTCAACTTGGCGCCCGGGAAGCCCCAGCTCACTTCGCGGCCGAGCGCGGAGCGGAAGATCGCATAGGTCGTCATCGCCACCGCGTAGACCATCTGGTGATGGAACACGGGGTCGGTGGGGGCCGGCGACCGCCCGTTGGTGATCAACAGCCGGGTCTCGTTGAGATCGACCTCGCCATAATCGTCAAGCGGCCAGTCGTCCGACTTGACCACCCGGAAGCGACAGCCGTTCGGGCCCTTGCGCAAGTGTTCGTAGGGGACGTTGATTTCGGCCGTCTGGCCTTCACGCCGGCGCCGCGACGGGTCGATCGTGTAGATCTGCAGCGGCCGGTAGACGGGGTCGCCCGATTTGCGTTCGTACCGCGGCGTTTGCGCTGCCCAGCGCAACCGGTCGCCGAGCCGGAACAGGATGGGAGAGACGGATTCGCCGTCGCTCGCCGCAGCCGGCTGGGGTTCGCTGGCCGGACTTCCGCCGCCCTGGCTTTGCGCCGACGCGGCCGTCGCCGGAGGCGTATCCGGGACGCTCGCTTCGTCAGGCGGCGGGGCGATCCGTTCTTCCATTTCCGCCTAGGCCGGGTCGACCAGCGCCGCGGCGCCTAGCGGCGGGCCGTAGACCATCCGCGCGCCCTTGCGGTCGAGGTCGGTGATCTGGAGGTCGTGACTGCCGACCCCGCCGCAGAAATAATGCATTACGGACTTGGGATCGTAGGCGCTGAGCACCTGGGTGTCCCACAGCGGCTCATTCGGGCACACCGGCGGCGCTTCGTTGCGAATATGCTCGTGGCGGAACCCGAGAACGTGGCCAAGTTCGTGGCGGAACACCCCGACCTTGTCGAAACTCGTCGTGAAATAGGTCGGATCGATCAACAGATGCCGCCGGTCTGGCGTGTCGCTGGGGAAGAACGACGAGGCGATGACGCTGCCGCCGGCGTCGAACATGTAGGCCACGAACACGCAGCCGTTGGGATCGGTCCCGGCCACTCCGTCGAGCTCCACCTTATGCTGAAAATCGATCCCGCAGGTGCTCTCCCACGCCCCGGTCGCCAGCTTCAAATTGTCGACCACCAGCTGGTAATGCTGTGGGCTCGGAAAGCTCGACTGCACGACCCGGTAGGTCAGCACGGTCCCGGGCCGCCAGCGGATCACCTGGCCGTCCTTGGTCATGGCCACGAGTCCGTGGCTCACTTCGAGCCTCGACGAGCCGAAGCCCTTCGCGTCGGCATCCTTGGCCGCCGCGCGCGCCGCATTTTCCTTCTCGCGCACGTCGGCATAGATTTTCAGCTGCGCATCATCGAGCAACGTATCGCCCTCGGCGATGTACAGCGTCTTGCCGTTGACCTCGATCTTGTTGAGCTTTTCCTTGAGGACCGAATACAGATTCCCCATCACTTCTCTCCTTTGTGAGTATCGATTGCGACGCCCTCGACGTCGGACGGCAGGGGTTGCGCCGCGGACGCTTTGCGCAAGTCGTCATCCGCGACCAGGTGACGCTCGGCGGCGAACGTCAGCATCGCTTCGGCCTTGCTGGCAAAGCGATCGCCAAGGACGAACATCGTCCGCCCGGCGACCTCCACCTTGCGCTGCTGATCGAGCCATTCATCGACGCCCGCCTCCTCGAGCTTGCGCGCGAGGCCCGGGATCGACGCGATGATGGCTTCGTGCCGGTCCATCGCTCATTCTGGCACTTTCTCTTCGATCTCTTCGACCGGCGGGCAGGCCGCGTCGGATCCTTCCACGTCCGAGTGGTCGTGGATGGCGACGTCATCATCTTCGCGCAGGTCGACTTTCTCCGGGAAGCTCTCGCGAAGTTCCTGCATTGCCGGGTCGGCGAAGCCGGCCTGGTTCGGATTGAAGGCGAGGACGAAGGTTGCTTCCTGCTCGGTGTAGGCCGGGTCCCAGTGAATATTCTCGGGAACCTGCGAATGGCCGTAATGGCCGCCGTAGCCATTCCAGATCGTGGGGTTGCGATTGTGCCCGCCAGGGTCCTGTCCGTTAACCGCCGGCTTCGGGAATCCGGCCGGCCAGGCTTGCGGAACTCCGTGGGTCTGCTCGATCCAGCGGCACAACGCCGCAACATTCTGGAGGGTCGGACCAGACTTGGGCCGGCCGGCGAACCCGACAACCTCGATTTGAATCGCCGAATAGCGGTTGGTCTGAACGCCGCCTTCGATATTGCGCAACGCGCGGGCCGCGGCCGATGTGTCGATGTGCTGATAGATCCCGCGATCGTCGACCGTGAAGTGCGGGTCCGAACGATGAGCTCGGAACGCCGCAAAGGCCGCGGCCGCACTGCTCCCCTCGGTGGTGTGATGGATAATCCGGAACGGACCCCCGACGAAGCTTCCGCACGAACCCGAAATGGGCATCCACTGGGCGAACGGGCATTTGGCCATGATCTCTCTCCCTGCGTTTATCGGTTGAGGTTGGTGGGCTCGAATTGCTGACTGCCGCCGTGATGGAAGCGGCCGTGCGGCGACGTGAAATAGAGCGTGTCGCTGTCGAGCGTGCTGCGGGTGTCGGCACGAAACAGGAAAAAAGTGACGCCCGCGCCGCCGCCATAGGTGAGACCGTCACGCCCGAAGAGCGTGTTGAAGATCCACTTGCGCATCCGGTAACTGCCGCCTGAAAAAGCAATCTCCACGAACAGCACGGCGCGGCCGGCAGTCAGGCCGCGCGCGATCCCGTCGGCGAGCGTCAATTGTTGAGCGACCGGCATTCCCGTGGTGGGGGTTTCGGCACCAAAAGCGAGCTTGAGGAGGTTGTCGGCCGCGTCACTGATCGGTTTCAACCCAGCGGGATCGCCGCACGTCCGCTGGAGTTCGCTGCAGCGTGCCCGCAGATTGAGGATTCGCGCGAATAGTCCGTTCGGGTCGGTGGCCGGCAACGCATGCTCCGGCACCTCAACCTGAAGATTCTTTGCCGCGAGGTGCTTGGCGAGCGCGGCGTCGAGGACGTTCTGCCGCGCGCTGTCCTTCTTGCCGGCGTAAGCAGTCGTGCTGGCGAACACGCTGAGTGCGGACGATGCGCTTTTCAGAACGCGTTGCGCGGTATCGACGACCTTGAACGGCAGATCGGTGAACGCGCTCGCGTCGGTGGTCTCAACCGAATCCGGCACTTTCGCCGGAGCAAACTGCTCGGCCATTGCCTGGAGCGAGCGAACCTCGACATCCAACGCGGAATGAAGCCTCAGCGCGGCAAGCATTGCCGGACTGACCACGGTAACGGACCGGATTTTCGCGGCTGTCGTTTTTGCCGCGACCCGATCCGCAATCGCCGCAGCGATCCGGTCGACCGCCTCGACCGACAGGATGTCGATCTCGAGTTGGAGCGATTCCGCGCCCGACAGCTGACCGCCTGACTGATCCCAACCGCTGGTATCGCTTGGCATCGGCAACATCACCTGACCGGGCGCGATCCCCGGCGCCGATCCTCCCGCGACCGGAATCGGCAACGTCGTCATCACCGTGGGCGGCAGTTCCGCCGGCGGACTAACCGAGGGCGTGTCGGACATCGGGGGCTCGCCGCCCTCGTCATTCTCGACGTCGGCCAATCCAGTCGCAATGCCGCGTGTTGGCTTTCGGCTCACATGTCCCTCCCCGTCCACAGTCGCCAAAGCGGGCGTCCAATTGCGTAAACCAGAGCCGCGATCAGCGCCGCGATCAGCGGGTTCGCCATGAGCGTCGCCCACAAGGCCGCCGGCCGCGCGTGGCCATCCTTGAGCACGAACCCGCTGCCCTCGAGCGCCAGGCCGACCTTGCGCGGTTCGATCGCGATGTCGGTGGCGAACAGATTGTCGTCCTTCTGCTCCGCCGCGAGGTGGCATTCGCCCAGCCTGGGATAGAGATGGGTGAAGAGCAGCTTGCCCGATCGCGCCGCGCACACGCCCTGGATCACCGATTGCAGCCGCGGATAGGCCTTGTTTCCCCCCAACCGCCCGACCTCGGCCCGGCCGACCGGCAAAGCGGTCGCGCTGCCCCCGGTTTCGAGCAATTCGCCAAGGCGGAAGGTCGAATCAGTTAGCGCCTGTTCGTTGTCGAACGTCAGGTTCATCGATTCGCCGGGCAGGATTTCGATCTGGATCGGGGCGAAGGCGAGCGCCGGATCGCTGAAATTGACGTCGCCGAATTTGAACTCGGGGGCCGAGGGCGCTTCGCCGCCTTGCGACGCGATGTCGATCTGCGCCGTGAGCACCGTCTGGACCGCGCGAATATTCAATTCGGCGAGGTGACCGCTGCCGGTCGCCTGGAGCATGATGCCGGCGTCGGGGCTCTGCCGCTGATTGCCGACCTTGACCGAAATCCGGCCGTTCGCCGGCGCCCGCGCCTGCCATTGAAGGTGCGCGCCGCGCACGTTCGGCACGCGAAGTCCAAGGCCGAACAGGTTGTTACGCGTGGTGTTCGAAATCCGCCCGGTTGAAACGCTGACCCTAAGGCCCGCGCCAAGCGCGCCATCATACTGCATGACCGGCGCGGCGCGCAGATCGTACAGCGCCAGCGTGCGCGTGCTCGTTGCGCTGAGCGCGTCATCGCCCGTCTGCAAAGTTTCGGCGGCCGGCATCCGTTGGATCACGAAAATGCCCGCGCCAAGCACCAGTGCCGCGGCAGTTGCGGTCAGCCGCAACTGCCATTTTTTGCGGTTCGCTTCGGGCGGAGCATCGAGCGCGGTGGCGGTCATTGAAACACCAGGTCCGGAGCGAGCGCCGCGACCCAGCTGCGATCGTCGGTCGTGAACCAGCCGGTGACCTGAAGTCGATGCCCGCCGCGCGACGGCGCGGGTGATCCGGATGCAGTGCCCGGCCAGTCTCCCGTCTGCCGGCCGACCGACAGGTTCGATTTCCGCGAATCGAAGATCGGCACGATTTCGGTCTTGTCGCCGGAGCGGCGAAACTGTTGGACTTGGGCCCGGGCCTGGCTGAATTCCGATTTGGCGAAATAACTGAAGCGCGCGCCGACGCTCGCCCGCGCAAAGGCGAGTTGCTCGATCGCAACCGATCCGACCGCGCGCGGCCCGCCACCGATCCCGAAAAGCTGCAAAGGCGCGGCGCGCACCGCCGCTGGACGATCGGTATCGAGCGCGGCAATCGGGACTGACGAGATCAAATAGGTCGCCGGTGTCGCCACCGGCGTGCCGCCGGCGGGCATTTCGATCTTCACCAATTGCCGGCCACGCGACCCGTCGGGGTCAAGAATCATCGTCCGCTTGGTCGCGCCCTTGCCGGTCGCGACCGTCACCTCGAGCTGGGTGACGGTGCCCGGCCGCGGCGCGAAATCGACCACCACCGGCCAACCGTCGCGGGTAAACCCACGGACCGAAAAGCTCCCGTCGGGATAGCTGAAAGGAAGCTCGGGTCCGTTGACCAGCAGCGACTGGCCGCGCGGCGGCTCATCGCCCGACGAGAATTTGGTCGTGGTCGAAAGGTAGCCGGTGAGCCCGGCGACGGCGATCGCTGCCTCGACCTTCCAGCTGTCGCTCCGGCACTTGTCCTTGCCGCAGTCGGCAATCGTCTCGGCGATCGTCGCGCCGCGCTGGCAGGCGTAGGACCGGGCGGCTTGCGTCGGCGCATAAGGCGCGGAAACGCGCGCCGGTCGAACCAACGCAGCGGCCCACGCCGCGGTGACGGCGATACTTCCGGAAGTCAGAGCCGCCGTGCATGCGATGCTGAAGAACATGGCACGCCGACCGCGAAAGAACATCCTCATCTTCCGCCCCACGTCGAATCGGCACGACTTGCGAAAGTATCACAACCGTTCCTTTCGACAAGTCGGACCGCCCTCGCATCGCATCAGAGATCGCCCAAGCAGAGCTCTATTTGAGTCAATGATACGTTATCCAGTTCGTTGCTGGGATGGAATCCCGGGTGACTCGCAAGACGACAATTGATTGAATATAGTCGCAATGCAGGTCGAGTCGTCGACTTACTCGCGGAGACAACATATCTCTGCGGTAAAAGGGGTGTACTCGATTGTATTTGAGTTCATTTTTCGACCTACGAAGTATTAACTTCGTGGGAAGGGCTATGTGTACTCAAAAAAGTTAACGGGGGGCGCTGATGACGGGCACGCAGGACGCCGCAGATTTGACCGACAGCCTGGTCGACTGGGTGCGGAGCGTTCGGCCGGATGCCAGTGTGCGCGTCGCCCCGGGGCGGAATAATCCAGACGACGCCGGAAAGGACCCCTCGGACAAGGACATTGCGGTTCGGCTGGTCCGCATCGAGGGGTCCGCCGGACCGCGTTCGGGCGACGCGGTGTCGCGCAAGCTTCAACTCGAATATCGCTTCGAAGTCGCATTCGCCGACCCTGTCGCCGAGCATCAGGCGATCGCCGACCTCGCCTTCGCGATGCTCGAGCGCGACGATCTCGGCGAATGCAACGATGTCGTCCGCGGCGAGAATTCCTCGCTCGGCGCGACCTTCATCCTCCACCGGCAGCGCGATCTGCCGCGGGCCAAGGCGGTCCGCGAGGCCGTGATCGACCTTCATCCACAGGCCCGGGTCGCCGGATTCGTCCGCGCCCAGAACGGCTTCCCGATCGCCCGGGCCAAGCTGCAGGTACACGACAGCGGCCGGCTGATCGTCACCGGCAATGACGGCGGTTTCGCGTTCGCGGCCCCGGACGGCGTGACCGTCCGCGCGACCGTCAGCGCCAAGGGAAAAACCGCCGACGTCGAGCTCCGGCCCGGCGATCCTAATCTCATCACTCTCGCGATGGAGCTCTGACCATGCCCCCGTATCAGACACCCGGCGTCTTCGTAGAAGAACAGGATACCGGCGCTCACCCGATTCTCGCCGTCGGCACTTCGACCGCCGGCTTCGTCGGCACCGCGCCGATCGCCGATGCCGGCAAGGGCGAAGCCATTGCCGTCGATAATTGGGGCCAGTTCTACAAGACGTTCGTCGGCGACAAGGGCAAGTCGACCGATCTCGCCAACGCGGTGCAAGGCTTCTTCGCCAATGGCGGGTCGCGCTGCTACATTGCGAATATTGGCGCCGATGAGGCGGTTAGCGTCGGGCTAGAAGCCCTCAACCTGATCGACGAGATTGCAATCATCGCCGCCCCGGGGCGCTGCGATCAGCAATCGTATAACGCGTTGCTCGATACGGCGGAGTTGATGAAGGATCGGGTCGCGATCCTCGATGGTCCGCCAACGGTCGACGACTCCGACCAGCTCACCCGGGTGGGGAGCGGTGATGGCGACAGCGGCGGCGGCGGCGGCAAAACCAAACCGTCGAAGCCCGGCATGAAGCCGCGCGTCAGCAAATACGGCGCCTTCTATGTTCCCTATTTGCGGGTTCCGGATGCGATCAACCCAAGCGTGATCGTGTCGGCGCCGCCGTCGGGTCACATGGCCGGCCTGTGGGCCCAGACCGATGCCACGCGCGGGGTGCACAAAGCGCCGGCCAACATGTCCGTCCGCGGCGCGGTCGGGCTGACCAAGATCTTTTCGTCCGCCGAACAGGGCCCGCTCAACGACGCCGGCGTCAACGTCATCCGCTTTTTCACCCGCGAGGGCATTCGCGTGTGGGGCGCGCGCACCCTCGATCCCACCGGCAACTGGAAGTATCTCAATGTCCGGCGGTTGTTCACGATGATCGAGGAATCGATCGGGATCAGCACGCGTTGGGTGATCTTCGAACCCAACGACAAGCCGTTGTGGAATGACATCAAGCGCGACATCGGCAATTTTCTCCGCGTCCTCCACAGTCAGGGCGCATTGGCCGGCGACCGGCCCGAACAGGCGTTCTTCGTCAAATGCGACCGGGAGACCAATCCGCCCGAAATCATCGATCTCGGCCAAGTCGTGGTCGTCGTCGGCATCGCGCCGGTGAAACCCGCCGAATTCCTCATCATCCGCATCGGTCAGTCCCAGGGTGGGACGTCCGTCGAAACCGCTTGAATCAAGGGAGCCTAGACCATGGCCAGCGCCGCCCCTCCTGCAACGCCTCCCGCCGCGAACGGCCCCGCGTCGGGTCCGCTCACCCAGTCGGAAATGTACCGCAATTACAATTTCCTGCTGCGCATCGATTCGACCGAGGTCAAATTCACCGAATGCCTCGGCCTCGGGGTTCGGATCGAGCCGATCCGCTATCGCGAGTCAGGCACGCCCGACGTCGTCCGCGCGTTGCCCGGGCCGGTCGCTTATTCCGAGATCATCCTGCGCTACGGCGTGACCGACTCGCTCGATCTGTGGAACTGGGTGAAGGAAACGGCCGAAGGGCGCGTCCTGCGCAAGGCGGTGACGATCGTTCAGCTGGCCAACAATGGCCGCGACCAGAAGATCAACTGGAATCTGGCTGGAGCGTGGCCAACGCAGTGGAGTGCCGTTCCGTTCGACGCGCTGGGCCGGGAGGCGGCGATCGAAGAACTGCGACTCGCCTTTGATCACCTGGCGCGTGCTGCATGAGAGTGGTGCGCGCGATCCTCGGCAGGTTCGCGCGATTTCTCGTGAGGATCGCGCGCACCCTCGATCCAGCGCTGGCGACCGCGCCTTATTGGGTCATGCCCGAACGCATGGCTGCGCTCCGCCAGCGCTACCCCGGCGCGCCCGAGCACTGGCTCGAGTTCGTCGCGCGGCGTGCCGCGATTGGCGAGCCCGCCGAGCCGCATGCGCCGCCGCCGACGGAACCGCGCGAGCCGGTTGAGTCTCAACTGCCGCAATCTCGCTCGCGACCCCGCGCAACGCTGCGAAATTTGCTCGGCGCGCGCGGTCGCCCGTTGGTCGTTTTCCCGCACCCCGATCCGCGACCGAAAGCGCGTCCGGCCGCGCCCCAGGCGGCGACCAGAACCGACGCGATTCGGCACACCGCGCCCGTGTCGGCAACCCGAACCGCGTCTCGACCCGGACTGAGGTTTAGCACAACATCCGTGCGCAATCCGATTGCCAATCTGTTGCGGATCGGGCGGCCCGAACGACGCTCGCCAATGCTCCACTTCCACACCGGCGATCCCATCCCCCGCGACCATCGGGAAGCGCCCGAGCACGATGCTCTCGCCCGGCGTGAGCATCAGACATTTTTCCCAAACATCGATGCTCGCCCAACGCATGGTCCAGACGCGATTGGCGCGAACGATGCGCATAGCGTCGCCCTTCAAGCGGAAATGCGTTGGCCGGCCCCGCCTGAACGCGCCTCGATCGACGCCAGCCGGCCCAATGAATTGTCCCGCGCGCCTCGCCCCGATCCAAGCTTTCGCGCGCAAGATCCGCGCTGGCCCGAACTTCCGCGCCTGGCGGTTGACGATGAGCCGTCACCGACACCTTCGCTCAACGAAGCCATCCTGTTCGCCGAGCAAATTGGTGGGTCATGGAGCGGGTGACCTTCCTGGTCGAGCGCACGGGCGATCGCATCCCGTGCTTGCTGAACCCCGAGGCGCTTGAGGTCCGGCGTTCGGCCGGGATCGTTCGGCGGCGCGGCGCCGGCGGCGCGATCATCGGCAATCCGCGGACCGACGATCCGCTCGTCGCGACTGGCGGCGGGGTGACCGAATATGAGCTCAAGCTGCTGTTCGACGTCGACGTGCTCGCCGCCCAATCGGGCTCGGGTGTGTTGGCGCCCGCCGCGGCCGTCGTGCCCGCGCCGGCCGACAGCGTCTTGGCGGGGCTGGCTGAAGGAGAAGAAGGCGCGGACGGTGCGGAAGCGGTGCCGCCGACCGAGCAACCGGCGCCGCTAACGCCCGCTCCTAACCCGCCGACGATCGACGTGCGGACGCTGACCCAGCCCTTGTGGTCGCTGGCCGAGAATGGCGAACCGGTCGCCGGGTTGCTCGCGCCGCAACGCATTCGGTTCATCTGGGGCTGTTCGTGGAACGTCCCCGGGGTGATCGTGTCGGTCGCCGAGCGGCTCGAATGCTTCGATTCGCAGGGCGTCCCGAAACGGTCGTGGCTCAGCATGCTGCTGCGCCGGGTCGAAGAGGAGCTCGAAGGCGGCAGCGCCCCGCCCGCACCGACTTCGCCGCAGTTCGAGGTCAACAGCCCCGACACCGCCACCACCGATTCCGGCGACGACAGCGTGGTGGTTCCGGTCGACGACGAGGGCGTCGCGCTGACCCCGCTGCATGTCATCGCGGCCGAGCGCTACGGCGATCCGCGCTACAATCGCGCGATCGCCGAATATAACGATCTCGACGATTTGCTCGAGCTCGAGGAAGGACAGCCGATCCGGCTTCCTCCCGCGAGCGCGGTGACCGGGGCGAACTGAGCGTGAGCGGCGTCTCGCTCGAGCTGGACGGCGCCGCGCCCGACACGGCGCTCGCGGAATGCCTGAGCGAGGTCGAAGTTCGTCAGTCGCTCAACGCCCCGTCGCTCGCGGTGCTGACATTTCATGATGCGCCAGCGCAGGCAACCGGTAGCATCGCGATGGGTGTCACCCTGGCGCTTCGTGCGCCCGACGGGACGCAATTGTTCAACGGCGAGATCACCGCGATCCGCCGCCGCATCCTCGGCACGCGCGAGCGCTCGCTCGAGGTCCGCGCCTACGACCGCCTCCACCGGCTGCGCAAACATCAGAACCTCCGCCAGCTGGCCGACATCGGCGTGGCCGATTTCGCGGCGAGCGTCGCGAGCGACCTGGGCTTGAGCGCCGATACCGCCGGCGATGCGCCATCCGTTCGGCCGGTCGTCATCCAGCACCACCAAAGCGACTTTGACCTGTTGACGCAAATGGCGGATGCCGCCGGCCTCTGCTTCTGGCTCGATGGCGACACGCTCAAACTGGTTTCGCTCGGCGGCGACGGGGATGACGAGGTCCGGCTGACCGTCGGCGATAAGATCCTCGAGGCGACGTCGGACATCAGCGCCGAGCCGATGCGCAAGAGCAGCCAGGCGATCGGCTGGGACCTCTCCGCCAATGAGGTCAAAACCGAACGCGCCGGAATGGCCGCCCAGGATTCGCTCGAAATGCGGCTCGACGCCGTTGCCGCATTCGATGGCCTCGGCGACCGGACCTTGGTCAACCGGCTGTCCGACGCCAGCGATTCATTGAAGCGCCTCGCCCAGGCCGACATCGACCGGGCGACCGCGCGCGGCCTCATCCTCGACCTGCTGTGCGAAGGCGATGCGGCGCTCCGCCCGGCGCGGGTGATACAAGTGGAAGGCATTGGGTCGGAAGCCGACGGCCCGTTCGTTGTATCGCGGACCATTCACCGGTTCGACGGCGATTCCGGCTACACGACCCGCGTCCAAACCGATCCGCCGGCGCGGCCGCGCGGCGGCGACGGCATCGCCGCGACGCTCGGCGTGGTCATCGACACCGACGATCCAGACCAGCGCTATCGGGTGAAGGCGCGCTTCCCCGTGCTTGGCGACACGCACAGCGCATGGATGCCGGTGCTGAGCCTCGGCGCGGGCGCTTCGAAAGGATTTTCGGTCGTCCCCGAACCCGACGACGAAGTGCTCGTCCTGTTCCCCGACGGCGATCCCGCACGCGGGATCGTGCTCGGCGGTTTGTACGGCGCCCGCACGGCGCCTGGCGAGCGTCCGGCGGACGGGGCGCGCGCCTTCGTGCTCCAATCGCCGTCAGGGCCGCGAGTGACGCTCGACGGATGCAAGACGCTGATCCGGCTCGAATCCGGCGGCGGCGACCTGATCGAGATGACGCCCGACGCGACTCTGTTCCGGGCCAAGCAGGACATGACGATCGAGGCGCCTGGCCGAACGATCAAGATCCGCGCCGCGCATGTGGAGTTCGAAAAGGCATGATGCAGTGGCTCACCATCGATGCCCGGCTCGCCTGCGATCACGGCGGCAATGTGACGAACAAGAACAGCCAGGAATGGGTGCGGATCGACCAGCGCGTCGTGCTGGTTTCGACCGACCCCGAAGGCCGCAGCATCAACGGCTGTCCGAACGCCGACGTGATGATGGGCATGCGGCCGTGCAAGACCTGCCTCAAGGTCACGGTCGGCTATTCCGATTTCGTCCGCATCGGCGGCTGCAAGGTGTGCCTATCGACCGTCCAGGGGCTGACCGACGGCACGCCGCCCGGGCTGGTCACCTACAAGGTCCTGACCCCCGGCCAGGCGCTCGTGGTGGCGGGGAACTGAGAGGATGCGCGCGAGCAGCTCCATCCTGTTCTCCGGCGCCGGTTTGGGCGCGCAGCTTGGCGGCATGCAGACCGGCCCGATGCCGTCCGCTGCTGGAGGTCTCCAGCTGGTCCAAGGCGATGCCGCCATCCGCCAGTCGATCATGTTGCTGCTGACGACGATCCCCGGCGAGCGCGTGATGCGCCCCGATTATGGCTGCCCGCTCCACCGGCTGATCTTCTGGCCAAACGACGCGACCACCGCGGGCCTTGCGATCCATTATGTTCGCCAGGCGATCCGCCGGTTTGAACCGCGCGTGCAGATCACCCGCCTCGACGCCGGAGCGCACCGGGACGATCCGGCCGTGTTGCTGATCACTCTCGAATATCGCGTGCGCGAGACCGGGACGGTCGACACGATCGATGCGTCGCTCACGCTCCAGGCCGGGACCGCCTGATGCCGATCATCCTCCCTCGCCTCGACGACCGCCGGTTCGACGATCTGGTGCGCGACGGGATCGCCCATGCCCGCGAGACCTGCCCCGAATGGACCGATTTCACCGCGGGCGATCCGGGCGTCACGCTGATCGAAGTCTTCGCCTTCCTCACCGACGCCTTGCTCTATCGCCTCAACCGGGTTCCCCCGAAGCTTCAGTTGGCACTGCTCAACCTCGTCGGGGTCGACCTCCAACCGCCGTCCGCGGCCAGCGTCGACCTCGTCTTCACCCGGGCCGATGGGGGCGATCCGAAACAGGCGATCACGATCCCCGCCGGCACCACGGTCGCGACCGGCGACGGCAGCGCCGAGTTCGTGCTTCCGATCGCGGTCACGCTGCCGGCGGACACGCCACGGGTCACGGCGCGCGCACTGCAATGTCAGCTGATCGAGGCGGAAGCCCTGGGCAAAAGCAGCGGCGTTCCCGGCCAGTCGTTCACCGTGCAGCGACCGCCGGTCATCGCGCCTTCGCTCGACGGTCTCGACTTCATGCTCGGCGTCGAATCCGAGAAGGAGGGCGCCGGACTGACCATTCGCGAGGTCGAGGGCAGCGCCTACGAATTGTGGACCGAAGTCGCGAATTTCGCCGACAGCCCGGCGGGCGCGAAAATCTACACGCTCGACCGCGCGACCGGCCGCGTTCAATTCTCGCCGTCCGCCAGCCAGGGCGGCGGCGGCGCGGTTCCCGTCGCGGACAAGGTCATTCGCGCCTGGTACCGCCGGGGCGGGGGCAAAGCCGGCAACGTCGCCGCGGGCAGCCTGACCGATCTCAAGCCGAAAATTCAGGGAATCGAAGCCGCCAATCCGGAACGGGCCGCGGGCGGCAGCGATGCCGAGACGCTCGATGGCCTGATCCGCCGCGCTCCGTCGTGCCTCTATTCGCTGCGGATCGCGGTCACCGCGCGCGACTACGAACAAGTCGTCCTGTCGGTCGGCGGCATCGCGCGCAGCTCGGCGGTCGCCGATGCCGAGCTATGGAAACATGCCCGTCCAGGCGTCGTCGCGGTCCGGATCATGCCGGAGATCGACCCCAGCAGCCTCGACCATGGCGCGGTGACCGAGGCGATCGTCCGCGACCACCGCGTCCTCGCGCTCAAGGAACGCGCCGAAGCCGCGCTGGAGGAAAAACGGCCGCTCGGAATCCTCACTCGCGTCGACTGGATCAAGGTCCGTTCGGTGCTGGTCGACGCGCGCGTCGTCGCCGCGCCCGGAGCCGATCTGGTCGAAGTCGAACATGGCATTTTGCGGCGGCTGAATGCTTTGCTGTCGCCGCTCAACGAACGCCCGCTGGGCCAGCAGGTGCGAGCATCGGAAGTCTACGAACAAATCCTCGCCGAGCCCGGCGTGCGCTACGCCGACGGCCTCAAATTCACCATCGACGGAACGCCGAACGAAAACGTCAACGACCTGCTGCGCGATCCGCACCAGGATCGCTGCTGGTTTGCGGTCACGGCCACTGCTTTGCACCGCAGCCTCGACGACGGCGAAAGCTGGTCGATCGAGTTCCAGCGCGACGGTTTCCGCCCCACTTTCATCCGGCGTCATCCGTCGGTCCCGGGCCTGATGGCGCTCGGCGCCGCCAAGGCAGGCAAGGGCAGCGCGATCTTCGTTTCGCCGGACCTCGGCGAGACCTGGGGTGACCCGGTCGCGCAATTCGCGAGCGAGCTTTACGATGCCGCCTGGGTCGACCGCACTGGCAAGCCGACCCTCCTCCTGGCGACCGCCGAGGGCCTTCGCCAGTTCACGCCCGGCGGCGACAGCAGCCCCGCACCGGTGGTCGTCGACAAAGCCGTGGACGCCAAGGGCTATTATTCGGTCGTCAGCAAGGTCTCGCAATCCGGAGTGATCGCGGTCGCGGTGGTCGCGCGCGGCGGTGGCGCCGGCGGCGGCGGAATTTATTTGTCGTCGCTCGGCGGGCTGTCGGACACGTTTCACGTGATTGGCCTCAAGGACAAGGATGTCCGGCACCTGGCGGTCCAGTCGACCGGCGCCCGCGACTTCCTGTGGGCGACCCTGTCGGCCGAGGCCGAAGAGCAAGGCGAAGGAGCGTTCCGGATCGAGCTCCGGGCGACTGGACAGGACGATCCGGGCGGGTTCGTCCCGTTCAATGTCGGCTGGGCCGGCGGATCGTGCGAAGCGCTGGCATTCGCGGATTCAATCGCCTTCGGGGCGTCCAACCGCTCCGGCGTGCTGACGCTCGACGTCAATGAGGCGAAACCGACCTGGCGCGCGGTCAAGCTCGACGCCGGCCTTCCGCTCCGCGGCGATGGCAAGCGCCTGCTCGAAACGGTTGATGCGCTCGCCGCCGCGCCCCGCGCCGGCCAGCCGCCGATCGTCCTCAGCGGCGGCCCGCGCGGCGTCCACCGGAGCACCGACAACGGCGTCACTTACGAGTGTGTTTCGGTCGAGAACTTCACCGATCGCGTGCCGCTCCCGCGCGGCTGGCTCTACGCGCCGGGCGACCATCACCTCGAAATCGTCCGTGAGACCGAGGTAAAAGGCTGATGAAGCAGCAGCGCATCCTCCGTTACTTGCCGGAGAATTATCAGCTGGCGGCCGCTGGCGAGCGCGGCGTGATGCACGCGACGCTGGCGGTGATGGAGGGCATGCTCGACCCGGTCGACGAGCTGATTCGCGCGCTCGATGCCTATTTCGACCCGCACCGCGCCAAAGATGCGTTCGTCCTGCTGCAAGCGACCTGGCTTGGCCTCGACCGCTATTTCGACTGGTCGGGCGGAAGTCCCGGCGTGGGCGAAGCGCGCTACCCCGCGGGGATCGACCGGCTACGCATGCTCATCGCCGAATTCCCCGAACTCGTGCGCAGCCGCGGCACGCACCAATCGTTGATCCGCTTCCTCGAAGTCGCGACGGGCCTTTCGGGTTTCGCCGTCGAAGACGGAAATCAGATGGGCGGAGCCTTCCACATCGTCGTCCACGTTCCCGCCAATGCCGCCCAGCTCGACGATCTCATTTGCAGGATCGTCGCGGGGGAGCGGCCGGCCCATGCAACCTGGGAAATCCAGCCCATCGCGGACGACCCGGGCAAGAAGAAGGAGTGAGCAATGCCAACCTTTGAGATTCCTGACGGCCCGACGACCGTCGAGCTGAAGCGCGCCGCTGACGCGACCGCCACCGGCTCGATCGTGTTCAACGTCACGAACAAGTCGAGCGACAGCTGCGCCGGAAGGCTCAGCGTGGTGCCGTCCGGAAGCTCGAAGGAGGCTTGGTTCACGATCGACGGCGATCGCGAGCGGACGTTTGCCTCGGGCGAAACCCAGACCGCGACGATCAAGGTCACCGCGCCCAAGGACGTCGCCGCGGGCGATTACCCGTTCCGCCTGCGCGCGGTCGCGGTCAACGATCCCGACAACGACCACGTCGAAGGGCCGGTCGCGACCGCCAAGGTCCCGGCTCCGCCAGTCGTCGGACAGAAGAAGTCGCTGTGGTGGCTGTGGCTGATCATCGCTTTGGTGGTGCTGATCGTGCTCGGCGTCGGCGGCTATTTCATCGTCAAAAGCATGGGCGGCGAGAAAGAGACCGAGACCCCGGCCAAGACCGTCGACACGACCAAAACCGGCGCAGTGCCGGACTTCACCACCGGCAAGACGGTCGAACAGGCCAAGGTCGAGGCCGCCGGGTTCGACATCGTCGAGGTCGCCGGAGAACCGACCGGCAAACCGCCGCGCACGATCATTTCCCAAAACCCGAAAGGCGGAACCACCCAGCCCCAGGGTTCGCTGGTCAAGGTCACGTTCGATCCGGGCGTCGACGTCCCGGCCCTGCCCGGAAACGCGACCTTTGCAACCGCGCCGAACGCGCTACGCAGCGCCAAGCTAGAGCCCGGCCAATTCATGTGTGATCGCGCGCTCAGCGGCAGAGCCCCCGACCGGGTCGGCCAGGTCACCGGCTTCAGCCCGGCGTCCGGAACGCGCGTCGCCGCGAACTCGACGGTGAACATGACCGCCGTGCAGGCCACCCCGTGCCTCAGGATCTTCATCCAACCCCGGATCTTCATGCAATTGCCGCAGGCGCAAACTCTGTCGGTCCAGCAGAAGACGGCGATCATGAGGCTCCAACCGCGGTGAAAGCGCTGATCATCATCCTGGCCTTGGTCGGGGTCAGCTTCCTTGGGCTGATGATCTACGGGGAAACCCGGAGCGATCAGCCCAAGAAGGCGTGCGAAAAGCTTCCGACCTTTAGCGAGGACAGCGAGCCGTCCGAGGATGCGTTCAAGAAATGGTGCCCGCCGGGGATCGCCACGGCGACGGAGGGGCTGCAGGCGCGCTTCGCGCCCGACCTCAAGCTCAAGCACGAAGAAACGTTGAGCAGTACCGGCCAGACTTCATTGCCGATCGGCAGCTCGGACAAGAAAGTGCGGGCGGCCCATATCACCCTGAGCGAGGGGAATGCTGCGATCCTGTCCGACGGTGACAAGGGCAAATTATGCCTGTGCCGATTCGGTGTTCCGATGGACGATCGCCTGTTCGACAGCCAGTGCCCCGACAGCTGGAAGAGCAAGCACGCGCAACGGCAATGCAAAAAAGGCGACGACGCCGGCATCCTGCCGTTCGGCGAGGACGGCGGGAGCGTCGTCCTGATGGCCCAGCCCCCGGCCACGGTGACGATCCACTGATGTTGCGGTCAGGCGAGCTTGCGCAGGCTGAGGATCGCCTTGATCGAGGCGATGATCGCCCCGATCAGCAGCAGCGCCAGCCAGATCGCCGCGATAATGCAGATCACCAGCGCCATCAGCTGATCGCCGATGCTGACCAGGAAGATCGGCAGCAAGGCGTGGACGAAGCCGATCAGCCAGGTGAGGCCGAGCGACAGGCCGACCAGCACCAACAGCCCCTTGTTCTGGAGGAAGCGCTGGTGGGCGATGACCAGCAGGATCAGGAAGGCGATCTTGAGCAGCATCGCCAACGCCAGCGTCGTGGTCGCGGCGCCGCGCGCGAAATGCCCCCAGGCGACCAGATAGGCGATCGTGCCGAACGGCACCGCCACGAGCAGCGCCAGCATCAGCATCAACAGGACGAACGCCGCGACGATCAACGCGATCGTCCCGAGACAGCCGAAGAAGGACACGAACAAGGTCACGCAACCCTGGGCGCGGCCGGTGACCGAGCGCGGGGCGACCACCGACAACAGCATCCATATCAGGCTGTAGAGCAGGATCCCGTCGATCAGCGCGAGCGCGTTGATCGCATGGCCGGGCGTGTCTTTGTCATTGAAGAAGAGGCCGGTGAAGGCCTGCGCCGCCGCCGCCTCGACGAGCAAGGCGAGCAGCAGGCAGACGCCGGCAGCGATGAAGAATGGAAGGCGAAGCTCCATTCGATCGGGTCAGGCAAACGCAGACGGCGATGCCGCAGCCGCCGCGGCGGCCTCCGCCTTGGAATCCGGATCGGACGCGACGAAGAAGGCGCGAACGATCGCATAGACGAAGATCACGATGAGGCCGATCCACCACGGGATGATGGTCAGGCCGATCGCCGCCGGAAGCGCGCCAACGCCGGGGATTGGAGCGAACAGCACGGCGACGCCAAAGGCGTTGATCAGCGCCATGCCAAGCCACAGGATCGTCGGCCCAACCTCGACCGACGTCTGGTCCGCCTTGTCGCCGGGCGCGGAATTGTAGGCCCAATCCTCCATGACTACCCGGCCGTACGCCTGCCAATGCAGACGATGGAAACGGATCGTGACCGCGCGCACGAGCAGGGCGGTAAAATAGCTCAACAGATAGACCGGCCAGTAGAGCGGACCGAAAATTCGCGCCTGCTGCACGTGAACGGCCTCGTGCAGCATCCAGCTTCCGCCCATGACCGTCCCGAGGGTCGTCGCATCCGCGCCCGGCAGCGCGGCGTCTTTGCCCAGGAACAGAACCACGCCACGCTTTTTGGCTTCGGCCGTGGTGTTGTCGAAGATTCCCCGGATCGCGCACCAAATCATCCAGATCAGCCCGACTGTGGTATTGATCGACGACCAGCTGACATCGAGAATGAACGCCCAGATCGTCCGCGGCGCGAAGTCATAGGCCTCCTTCCAGCCGACGAAAAAACCATACAGGCCGAACACGACCGCGCCGGCGATGCCAAGCCCCGCCGCCGCGCCCCACGACATGTCGATCAGTGGACGAATCAGAAGCAGCTCCATGAGCAGCTGCAGGACGACCGCGATCCCTGCCAGGATCAAACCCTTCGCTATTGGCGGCATGGTGTTTCCCCCTTGATGAGCGGGTTAAGTTTCCCGCTGCGTCGTGAAGCGCGAACCAATATCACGAACAATAGTGGAGGTTAAGCCCGAATAGATATCAAGAAGTGATGAGAAATAGAGCGTTGAGGACTTGCCTTCAACGCCTGGTATTGCTTTGTCAGCGGGGAGGATAGGTCGTGTTTATTACGCATGTTTATCGAATTACTGGAGCGATCGTCACGATCGCGTCGCCGCGATGACGAGCCCCATCTATCGGCCGTGGATCATTTACGTCGTCGCGACGGTCCTGTTGCTCGGCGAGATCATCTTCATCGGCTACGGAACCGGCTGGCCGGCGACGGCGGACAGCTGTCTCAACGGCGGCGATTGCTATTGCGAATTCTTCCGCCGCCAGGATGTTCTGAACGGCGCCAGGGGTTTTCGTCAGCCCATCAACACCTGGTCCAATCTTTACGCGCTGTTCACGGCCGCGGCGGTCGCCTGGCGACTGATGCTCGACCGCAAGGAAGGCGCGGCGATCAACGCCATGCGGTCCAACTCGCCGATAGCCGATGGCTGCGTGTTCGCCGTCCTGTTCCTCGGCCTCGGCAGCATGTGGTTTCACGCGTCCATGTCGAGCGCCGCATCGTGGATGGACGGCTTCTCGATGTACGTCTTCGCCGGCTATCTGGTGTTCTACACCATCGATCGCTTGCTGGTGATGAAGGGTGTTTCGAACGCCACTCGCAACCTCGTGTTCTGGGTCGGCTGGCCGATCAACGCCGTGCTCTACACCGACATTGGAGCGATGGGGGTCCCGTCGACTGCTCTGATTGGCATCCTGGTGGGCGTGTATATTGGCTTGGAGCTGATCATCGGCTGGTGGGGCAAGGACGACTTCAAGGCCGGCTGGATCGGATGGAGAGATGTTCGCGCCCGGGTTTACTGGCTGGTCGGTTTGGGCGCGTTCATCGTCGCGATCATCTTCCGGGCGCTCGCCGGCGACGGCGGCCCGCTCTGCTTCGATAATGGGCACAGCTGGTTCCAGCCGCACGGATTGATCTGGCACACCTTCTCGGGCGCGATGGCGATCCTGCTCTATTTCTACTGGCGGCGGGAAAACGCGACCGACTAACCTCGGCAGGCGGCGGGCCTAGTGTTCGCCGCCGCTCTTGCGCAGCGTGCTCAGCAACGGCTCGAACGCATATTGCAGCGCCGTGCGCTTGCGGACCGGGATGATCGCCTCGACCGGAGCACCGGCCGGCAGGACGAAATTGGGTCCGCGCACGTCCCTGAGCTTTTGCATTTCCGACGGGCCAACTTTGAGCTCGGCGGTGTAAAAGCTGGCGCCGCTCTTCTGGTCGTTCATCGCATCGGCCGAGATACGGGTGATCTTGCCCATCAGGATCGGCAGGTTGCGGTCGTGCATCCCGGGGAACCGCAGCTCGGCACGATCGCCGACCGCGACATCGTCGATGTCGTTGGGGGAAAGCTTCGCCGCGACGACCAGCTCCGCCTTCTCGGGCACGATATCCATCAGCCGCTGGCCGCCGCCAATGACCCCACCAACGGTAAAAATGCTCAGGCCGACCACCGTGCCCGTCGCCGGCGACCGGATCTGGAGCCGCTCAAGCTGATCGCGCGCCGCGCGATATTTCGGCGTCAGCGCGTCCAGCGTCGCCGAAACCTCCTTGAGTTCCGTGGTCGCCCGTTCGCGGTACGCCCGATCGGCCTCAATCTGGCGTAGGCGGTTGGCGTTGGCGGCGAGATGCGCTTCGGCCACGCTGGCGCGATACTGGCCGCCCTGACCGGCGAGATCGGCCTTGGCGCGCTCGAGCGCGCGGATCCGCGACTTGGAGACAAAGCCCTTGTCAGCCACGGTCTTGAGACTCTCCAGTTCCTCGGTGATGAGGCGTTCCTGCTCGACCGACGAGCGCATTTGAGCACCATAGCCGCCGGCGGTCTGCGCCGATTCCTGGGCCTGCTTGGTCAGAACGTCTTGCTGGGCAACGAGCAGCGAGCGCCGCGCCCGGAATTCGCCTTCCTGGACAATTCGAGACTGCGCCACCAGGTCGGCTGGCGCGTTCACATAGCCAAAGCTCGTCGGCCACACGACCACCGAAGTGCCCTGCTGCTCCGCCTCGAGCCGGGCGCGCTGGAGCAGCAGATTGATCATCTGCGACGCCATCGCATTTTCCTGGGCGCGGACTTCGCCGCCATCCAATTCGATCAGAACCTCGCCGGCTCGGACCTTCTGCCCTTCCCTGATCCGGATAGCGGAGACGATTCCACCTTCGCGATGCTGCACCGATTGCCGTTGGCCCGACACCTGCAATTGTCCGTTGGCAAAAGCGGCGGCATCGAGCGGAGCGAACGCGGCCCATCCCAGGAACACGACGAAAAATCCGAACGCGACGATCGCGCCGATGCGCAACTCCTTGCGCGGATCGTCATCGGTATGATCCACCAGCGCGGTCGACGGAGCGGTCTGGAGATATTGTCCGGTCACAGGTTCGCGGCCTTCTTTGCGCCGGTTATCTTGGTCGGATCCGGTGGCGGCGTCTGCATCTTCGAAATGATTTCGTCGCGCGGGCCGAAACCTTGCACGACCCCGTCGCGCAGGACGAGGATCTTGTCGCACGCCGCAAGCACCGACATGCGATGGGCGACGAGCAGCACCGCAGCGCCCGCCTCTTTCGCCGCGGCGATGGTTTGCAGCAGCTGAGCCTCGCCTTCGGCATCGAGATGCGCATTGGGTTCGTCGAGCAGCAGGATGGGCGGCTTGCGGTAAAGCGCCCGGGCGAGCGCGATGCGTTGCGCCTGGCCGGCCGAAAGCCCCCGGCCGCCCCATCCCAGCATCGTGTCATAGCCACCCGGAAGCCGCAGGATCATGTCGTGCGCGAACGCGCCGCCGGCCGCTTCGATCGCCAGTTCGTCGATTTCATTGCGCTCTTCGGAGGTGTCGAACCGCGCAATATTCTCCTTGATCGTGCCGGCGAACAGCGAAACGTCCTGGGGCAGATAACCGATGAATTTGCCGAGGCGGTCCGGCTCCCAATCCGTAGACCGCGCGCCATCGATCCGCACCGTGCCGGCGTCGGCCATCAAAGCCCCGGCGATGACCCGAAGCAGGGTCGACTTTCCAGCGCCGCTGGGGCCGACGATGGTCACCACTTCGCCCGGTTCGACGTTGAAGCTGACATTGGTCACGATTCGGGATTCCATGGTCCGGCCGACGATGACTTGTTCGACTGCAAGCCGGCCCGCAGGCGCCGGAAGCTGGGTCAGCGCGGTCGATGCAGGGTTGCGCCGCAGCAGGTCGTCGACCTTCTGGTAAGCCGCGCGAGCCCGAACCAAAGTCGGCCAGGCGGCCAGCACCTGGTCGATCGGCTGCAGCGCGCGACCGGCGAGGAACGACGCCGCGAACACGCTGCCGACGGAAATCGAGCCGCGGATGGCGAGGAACGCGCCGAGGCCGAGGGCGAGAGACTGCAGCGTCAAACGGAGAAACTTGCTGCCCGCGACCAGCCCGCCAGCCGTCAGGCTGGCCTGAGTTTGAAGCGACAGCATGGTGCTGCGCTCCTGAATATGGCGGCCGACCATTTCGCCACGCATGCCGAGCGCGCGCACATTCTCGGCGTTGGCGAGAACCTGTTCCTGGCTCGCATAAGCATGGGCCGCGGCGTCATTGGCCGAGCGCAACCGCGACGAAGTGCCACGCTCATTGGCCCAGGCGATCGTGCCCAGGATCAGGCTTCCGGCGAGCACCAGCACCCCCAGCGCGGGATGGATGATGAAGCAGACGAGGACGTAGATCGGCGCCCACGGCGCATCGCACAAAGCAAGCAGGACCGGCCCGGTGATCGCCTGGCGGAGGTTGTCGAAGTCGCGCATTGCCTGGCGCGCGATCGCATCGATCGTCCCGTCGGGCCGGGCAAGCGTTGTGTCGAGCAGCACGGCGGCGACCTCGCGGTCGAGCCGGATGCTGGCCCGGACCAGCAGCCGTGAGCGAACCCAATCGAGCAGCGCCAACGTAATGAGGCCGAGCAGCAGGACGATCGTCAGCATCAGCAGCGTGCCCCCGCCCCGCGTCGGGACCACCCGGTCATAGACCTGGAGCATGTACAGCATCGGGACGAGGAACAGCAGGTTGAGCAGCGCGCTGAAAATGCCGACCGCGATGAAATGCGTGCGGCATTTTTCGAGTGCGACCCTCAGGTTCGACACCGGATAGGAATTGCCCACGTCCGCTCAACTGCTCCCAAATGGCCCGCCTACCAGCCAGTAATTCCGGCTCTCCGTCAACGATTTTCGGCGGTTACGCGCGCCTCGACTGTTCTGGACCGGGAAGCGAACTGGTGACCCCTACGGGACTCGAACCCGTGTTTTCGCCGTGAGAGGGCGACGTCCTGGACCGCTAGACGAAGGGGCCGTAGCTTTCAGCGAGGGCGCCATATGTGAGCGGATTGCCCGCTCGTCAATCGCGCGCCGCGGCCGACGACCAATGAATGTGAACGACCTTCCAGGTCTGTCCGATACGGCGCAACAGTATGGTTTCCGTCGTCACGCGATTCACCGCCTTGCCCTTGTAGGTTCCCGACATCCGGCCTTCGCTTGCGATCCACGCGAGCGCACCGTCCGATCCACCCGCACGCCGAGTAACCGTAGAACCGACGACTTGGGCGAAGGCCGCATCGGCGGGCAGATGATGAGCGGCATATTCCACCTTGGTGCGTTCGACGCCGCCCTCCTCGAAGACCAGCCCATCGTCGGCGAGCAAAAGTGCGGCCGCATTCGTGTCGCCGTGGCGCAAGGCCGCGTGGAATGCATCGACCGTCGCCGCCGCGCCTCGCGCCGATGGCGGCAGCGCCGTCTGCCCGGCCGCTTGCTTCTCCGGCGCGTGCGCCAACAACGGGAAAGGCGCGACGGCCAAAACCACCAGAGTGACCATCGCAATTCGTATCGGACGCTTCATTCCCCACCCCCTCAATCGAGTTTCAGCCGGACAAACCCCATCGCTCCGGTTTGATTGTGCCCGCCGTAGAGCGGCGCGATCGCGTCCGGCACGAAATTCAACGCGAACAGCCCCCCTGCGCCAAGCGACAGATGCTCGGCGATGTGAAAGTCGCGCACCGCGCCAAGCGACAGCTTGCCGACGCGATAGGCCGGCCCCTCCTCGACGTTGGTAAGCTCGCGGTTCTCCGTCATTTCTCCGCGCCCGAACAGGGTCCAGCCGGCATGCTTCACCGACGCTTCGCCGACGTAGGCGTCATCGTCGTGGCCGTGCGCGCTCTTGCGGCCCCACGCGAGCGTTCCCGCGAGCTTCCACCCAGGTGCAATCTCACGCGCGTAGAGCGCGCTTGCCGACCAGCGTTTCTGGTCGACCCCCGGTTCGAGCTGCTCGGGATCGGTGAAATGACCCCAGCTTCCCTGCAGCGCGAGCGTGCGCGTCGGGTTCCACGACACCCGGATCGCAGTCGAATCGAGTGGACCGGTCTCGATGTTCCAGCGGTGCTGGTCGGGCTCGCGGCCGTTGAACAGGCTCACCTCGAATTTTACCCGATCCAGCGCCAGGCCGGCGGTCACGACTCCGAAGCTGATGTGGGTCGAATCGAGCCAATGGTGGCTGATCGGCGCCTCGGGCGAGTCCAGAATCGCCTCGCGATGCATGAATGCCGGTGGCCCAAACGCCGGCTCTCCGGGGAGGCCCGCGTAGACGAACAGGCCACTGCCGTGGCCGATATTCTGCGACACCGACGCCGACAGCTCCATGAACAGGTCGTGCGGGTGTTGGCGGTCGATCAGCCGGTCCACGCCATTGGCCGTTTCGCCGCTGGCGAGGAGCAATGGATAGCCGCTTTTGCCCATCAGCGGATCGGGGCTGAGCATCGCCTTGAACTGCAGCGTGCCATCGCCGAGCGGCCGCCGGGCCATGCCCATCAGCATTCCACTCGCGAACGCCTTATCGTCGCCGCGCGGGCCGGATTGATGATCGTAGACCAGGTTCACGACGCCATGCGCCATCAACATCCAATCGCCGCTCATGACATGCAGTCCGGTGTGCTCCGACGCATCCGGCTGCCACGCGGTCCCGGAAGACTCGCGCGTCATCGGATATGGTCCGAGCGCCGCCGTCGTTTCCATCTGCCCCGTGTGACCGCCATGCTCGCCCATCTGCATTCGGCTGCGATCCGTCGGCGTCTGGCCCATTTGTGAGTGGTCCATCGGCGGCATGGGCGCCGGAGTTCCCGGCTGCGGCATTGGCACGGTGCCATGCTGCGAATGATCCACGGGCATCGTCATGCCCGGCGCCATCGGCATGGGCATGGCCGGCTCGATGGTGGCGTTGCCGGACGGTGCGTGACCGGCATGGGTCGCCGACGCCTTTGGCATCGCCCGCTTTTTTTTCGCAGCTGTCGTAGTTGTGGGCTTTTTCGCTGAGGCTTTCTTCTTCGGCGCCGAGTTCTTCGCCGACGGCCTTTCGGACATCGGCATTGTCATTCCGGGCATGTTCTGATGCTGCGCGACCGCGGGGGCGGACAGCGCGGCGAGCGCGAGGGCGCTCACCGTCACGGTGAGTAGGACTTTCACGAAATAATCTCCGTCGGAATGGGGCGCCCAACGCTGGGACGCCCCACCGGGTTCAGTTATTCGGCCGGGTGGCCGTGCTCGCCGCCATGGCCCTCGTGCTTGTCGGCCATGTCCTTGCAACAATCCTTGCAGCAATCCTTCTTCATTGCGTCATGCTGCTCATGATGCATGGGCGCCATCTGCCCGTGCGGATCGACCGGCTGGGCCGGTTGCGCGGCGACCAGCGCCGCGGTCATCAAAATCATCATTGTTCAGTCTCCTGAGTTCGAATGTTGAACGTTCGATTCTCAGGAGTCCTTGGGAGGAGGTGTGGCGATCTCGGGATGGAGGTCGGAAAGATGCCGGGCAAGCGACGGACGCACCCGCTCGCAGGCAATCGGAATCGAAGGCTGCTGAGGTTGATCAAGCGCCGGAAGCGCGGCCGAGCAAGCCATCGTGCATTCCACGAATGCGCCCTTCTCGTGCTTGGATCCCTGCTCCGGACAATGCTGCATTGGGATCGATGCATGATGCGTCTCGGAAGGTGCCGCAGCCGCGGGCTGCATGCCCAGCGGCATCAACAGCACGGCGAGAACCGCAATCAGCCTAACCAGCCTGGCCATCGTCACTCCAATAGGGGGCCTGCGCCGGTCGCTCAATGGCAAGCTTTCAATTCGCGTTTGAGGAGCCAGTAATTGACCGGCCAGGCGGCGAGAAAACCAGCCGGAACCGCGAACACCAGTCCCCGCCAGAAGGTCCAGGCCATCACCGACTTGGCGCCCATCCCGCCCATCTGATAATCGACGAAATTCATCACGATCTCCATGACTCCGATCGAAATCACCTCGCCGATCCAGATGATCTTGAGCGCGCCGAGCAGACCGACCTGCTGGCTGCTCATGACGGGGATGAGGCCAAGGGTGATCCCCGAAGCATAAGAGAGAACAGTCGCGAGGGCGATCATCGGCCACGGCGCCAGGCCGAGCAATATGCCGATCATGAGGCCTGCGACCTCGCCGATCACGCATCCGGTTAGGCAATGCAGCGTTGCCTGCACGGACGTACGGAATGCGCCGCCGCCATGGCCATGGTGGGAATGATGCGCGTGCGTCTGGTTTGGATGTTCAGTCATTTTCTGCCTGCATGGTTGAATGCGGCCCCCATCAGGAAATTTCGCTGGGGACCCCTGTGGTTGCTCGAAGCGAGCGAATCGCCATGTAGCCGCCGTACCATGGTACGGAGTCAACCCCGCCTACATGGGCTTACGATTGCGAGTTTGGCCGGCACGGCCGGACTCGGCGTCCAGACCGTCAGATATTATCGGCGACGCGGCTTGACGCTTGAGGACCGCGCTCAGCTCTCGCGCTCACGGTCGCTCAAAAAGCGCATCAATTCGGCCAGCGTCGATTCCATCTGGTCCTGCATCTGTCCGACGAGCTCGTTCTCGCGCATCCCGACATGGTCGAGCGGCTTCGAATAGCTGTCCGAAAACGCCTGGAGATCCTCGCGGTCGAACACGCCCTTGGCGACCATCTTGGCGAGAATCACGAGCAGCCCGTTGGTGTTGGCGATGGTGCCCACGACCAGCGCCTCGTCGACCATCGACAGGCTCTTGTCGGTCTCGACCTCGATTTCAGCTTCGTCTTCGAGCGGAATCATGTTCCGCCATTTTGGTCGGCTGAGCAGAATTGGGCAAGCCTCGACCAGGCGGATAGTTTGGCCGCGAAGCCGGCGGTATTCGCCGCGCTCGATGACGGCAGGTCGAGCAGCACCAGCCCGGGCGGCCCCTCCCCAATCAGCCGGTGGCCGACGGTTGCCGCCGTGGTCCCGTTGAAGGCGATTGCCCTGAGGTCGGGGAAATCGCTGAGCAGCTGCTCGATCCGATTATGCTCGGCCAGCCGGATCGCCTGGTCGAGGCTGCCCGGGCGGCGGGCCGAAGCAATCACATCCCACAAACCGATGCGCCGCTCCGCCAGCCGCTCCAGCCGGTCTTCGTAGGGCAAGGCCTGCAGCTCGTCGCCGATCGCTCCACCCAATAATCGCCAGAATTGATTGGTGAGATGGGCATAATAACGCTGCGCAGACAGCGACGCGTCGCCGGGCAAGCTGCCAAGGATGAACAACCGCGCATCGGGCCGGGCGATCGGCGGCAGGCCGGATTTGACGCTCACCAAATAACCCCTACACGCCTCGCCGGTGGACCCAACAGACCTCCGGATCGCCCTCTTTTCGGGCAATTACAATTACGTTCGTGACGGCGCCAACCAGGCGCTCAACCGGCTGGTCGACTATCTGCAACGCCAGGGCGTCAACGTGCGCATCTATTCCCCGACGACCGACACGCCGGCGTTCGCGCCCACCGGCGATCTGGTCAGCGTGCCGTCGATCCCGATTCCCGGCCGCGGGGAATATCAACTGGGGATTGCGCTAAGTCCTCGGCTGCGCCGCGACCTCGCGGAATTCGCTCCCAACATCGTCCATATCTCGAGCCCGGACATCGTCGGCCATCGGGCGGTGACCTGGGCCCGGCGAAGGAAGATCGCGGCCGTCGCGTCGGTCCACACACGGTTCGACACCTATCTTGAATATTACCGGCTTCAATGGCTCGAGCCGCTGGTCCGGATTCTCCTCCGCCGGCTGTATCGCCGTTGCGAGGCGATCATGGCGCCGGCCGAATCCACGGCGGCGGTGCTCCGCGCGCAGCGCATGAACCGCGAGATCGCGATCTGGGCCCGCGGCATCGACCGCGAGCAGTTCAACCCAGCGCGGCGCGACATGGATTGGCGCCGCTCCCTCGGGATCAAGGACGAGGAAGTGGTCATCGCCTTTCTTGGGCGGATCGTGATGGAAAAAGGCCTCGACGTATTTGCGGACGCCATCCGCGAGCTCGACGGGCGAAAGGTCAAGCATCGGGTTCTGGTCATCGGTGAAGGCCCGGCTCGGCCATGGTTCGAGCAGCAGCTGCCCACCGCCATCTTCGTCGGCCACCAGGAAGGCGCTGACCTCGCGCGAGCGCTCGCCAGCACCGACGTCTTGCTCAACCCGTCGATCACTGAAGCGTTTGGCAACGTGACGCTGGAAGCGATGGCCTGCGCTCTGCCAGTGGTGGCGGCCGAAGCGACCGGAGCGACCAATCTCGTTCGTGACGGCGTGACTGGAATGCTGGTCGACTACAGCGACATCGAAGGCTTCGCCGATGCGCTCGAGGCCTATGCCCGCGACCCCGAGCTCCGCCGCCGCCACGGCGAAGCGGGGCTCGAGGTCGCCAAGACCATGGACTGGGACCGGATCAACTCCGAAGTCCTGCGCGTCTATCGGCGGGCGCTCGCCAAGCGCGAGCGCCTCACCCGCATGACGGGACGGTAACGTCATCCTGACGGACGTCAGGATCCATGAACACAGGCGTTAGAGTTCATGGATGCTAAATCAAGTTCAGCATGACGACCTTTAGCTCGTCACTTAACCCGCTCGATCCGCTGCGCCGCTTCGTCGAGGATCGCCGCAATCTCGTGCAGCAATTCGTCGTCGAGCCCGTCGCGGCCGATGCGGTGACGCAACGCGGTCATCAGATTCTTGACCGCGCGGCCGATCGCCGGTCCGGCGCCGCTGCCTTCGCGCGGGGCAAGATCGCGGAGGCGCTCGAATAGCGCTTCGACCTCTTCCTCGCGCTCCGCGAGATGCGCGCGGCCTTCGTCGGTGACCTGGAACGCCTTACGCGGACCCTCGCCCGGAGCCTCCTCGATCAGGCCCATGTCCTGAAGCAACGTAAGGGTCGGATAAATCACGCCTGGGCTCGGCGCATATTCGCCGCCGGTCATATCCTCGATCGCGCGGATCAAATCGTAGCCGTGGCGCGGCTCGTCGGCGATCAACTTCAGCAGCACCAGACGAAGTTCGCCGGATTCAAACATTCGCCGCCCTCTCCGTCCACGCCGGCCGGAACCCTCTGGGCCATCGCCGAAATCGAAGTGGAACGGTCCCCAGCTGCGCCCGCCGCGCATCGCGAACAGCGCCTCGGGCCAATTGAACTCGACCCGTCCGCGCGGGCCGCAACCATGATCATGTCGATGGGTCATTAGTTTCTCCTTAAGATGTGTCTAAGATATATCTTTGCTGCATCTTAAGCAAGGCCGAGCGTGCAATTTTGTCCGCGCCCCTTATGGTCTGGCCGCATGGCGGACCTGTTCGGCGATCAAGCGATAGCGGCCACCGCGCCCGAAGCGCCGGCGGCCAATGCGCCGCTCGCGGACCGGCTGCGCCCGGCGTCGCTCGCCGACATCGTCGGCCAGGAACATCTGACTGGTCCCGACGGCGCGATCGGACGGATGGTCGCCGCGGGTCGGCTCGCCTCGATGATCCTGTGGGGACCGCCCGGCACCGGCAAGACCAGCATCGCGCGCCTGCTCGCCGATGCGGTGGGCTTGCGCTTCGTCGCCATCTCCGCCGTTTTTTCGGGCGTCGCCGACCTCAAGAAGATTTTCGCCGAGGCCCGGCAAATGGCCAAGGCCGGCCAGCAAACCTTGCTGTTCGTCGATGAAGTGCACCGTTTCAATCGCTCGCAGCAGGATGGCTTCCTGCCTTACGTCGAGGACGGCACGGTGACGCTGGTCGGCGCAACCACGGAGAATCCGAGCTTCGAACTGAACGCGGCGTTGCTGTCGCGCTGCCAGGTGCTGATCCTGCGCCGGCTCGATCATGATGCGCTCGACGAGCTCGTCCGCCGCGCCGAGGCGCTCGAAGGCCGGCCGCTGCCAGTCACTACGGAAGCCCGCGAGGCGCTGATCGCCAGCGCCGACGGCGACGGCCGCTTCCTGCTGAACCAGGCCGAGACCCTGTTCTCGATCGAACTTCCCGAACCGCTCGGTCCCGCCGAACTGTCCGAGCTGCTGCACCGCCGCGTCCCGGTCTACGACAAGGACCGCGAGGGCCATTACAACCTCATCTCGGCGCTCCACAAAAGCCTGCGCGGGTCGGATCCGCAGGCCGCGCTATATTATCTCGCGCGCATGCTCGTCGCCGGCGAGGAGCCACTCTACGTCATTCGCCGCCTGGTCCGCTTCGCGTCGGAGGACGTCGGCCTCGCCGATCCGCAAGCGCTGATCCAATGCCTCGCGGCCAAGGACACCTATGATTTCCTTGGGAGCCCCGAAGGCGAATTGGCGATCGTCCAGGCCTGCCTCTATCTCGCGACCGCACCCAAATCGAACGCCGCCTACATCGCCCAGAAACGCGCTTGGGGCAGCGCCAAGGAGACCGGCTCGCTGATGCCGCCGGCGCACATCCTCAACGCCCCGACCAAGCTGATGAAGCAGATCGGCTACGGCAAGGATTACGCCTACGACCACGACGCCGACGAGGCCTTTTCCGGCCAGAACTACTGGCCCAAAGAGATGGACCGCCAGACCTTTTACGAACCATCCGAGCGCGGGTTCGAGGCCCGCGTCAAAGAGCGGCTGGACTATTGGGCGGAGCGCCGCAAAGAGCTCGCCGGGAAATAGGGGGCAGCAAGGCCGCCGCCCCCACTCAATCAGATCAGCATGTCCATGACGTGCGCGACGGGATGCCCAAACTCAAACTGCGCATGCGGCGCTGCCGCGTGGCCCGTGTCACCAGTCACGTACGCATAGTAAGTCGAGCCGTCGATCGTGACGGTGCCGGCACTTTCCAGTGCGCCAACGTCGTTCCCGTTGTTGTTGATGTCGACGGTACTGCCGCCGAACAGCTCGAGGCTCGATCCGAGCGTGATCGCGCCGCTGCCGAGCGACACAGTCGTCAGCAGCAAATCGCCCTGGCCGAAGTCGGTGATCGCGTCATTCCCGGTCGCCGCGCGGTTGTCGAAGATGAACCGGTCGCCGCCCTGCCCGCCGCTCAGCGTGTCGTCGCCGGTCCCGCCGATCAGCGTATCGGAGCCCCGGCCACCCGCAAGCGAGTCGTTGCCGGCGCCGCCGTCGAGCCAGTCGTCGCCATTGCCACCGTCGACCGAATCGGTTCCCGATCCGGCCCGGGCGATATCGTCGCCATTGCCACCGGTTAGTGTTTCATCAGCCTGGCTGCCGAACAGATTGTCATTGCCGTTGCCGCCGGTGAGGAACGGGTCGTCGACATACATGACGAGCAATTGACCGTGCTCGACCGTCGCCGGATTACCGGTCGCGGCATGGATCTGGGTATCGAGCAGATAGGCGCGGGTATCGGAATCGCCGAGCAGCCCCGTAACGTCGATGACGCCCGAGCTTTCCTCGTCATTGGTGATGAAGTGGGGGGCGCCAGGCGCGAACTGATCGGGATTGAAGGTCGCGACCTCGTTCAGTGCGTCGGTCGCGATATTATAATCCCAGACACGGGCGACATAATCGTTCCCGCCCGGGTCCTCCTGGATGATCACGTGGCCGTTATTGACCGTGATATTGTCGAACATGTGCGCGCCAACGTCGGCGCTGTCGGCGACCATGGTGATCGTGCCGCCGGCAGTCGGATTGCCGATATCGGTGAAGTGCAGCTGGTACAGGCGCGAATGGCCGGTAAAGCTGTTGGTCGTCACGAAATAGGCGGTGTCGGGGTGCTGAGGATCCCATGAAAAGTCCTCGGGACGGAGGAAGCCGGTAACGCCATTGGCTTCGCTCCAATTCTCGATCGTCAACCCATCGAGCGCGCTGACGTCACCGCCACTGGGACCGACCGCCTTCAGCGTGAAGCTGCCGTTGACTCCGGCCGCGCTGCCCTCGTCCGTGATGCCGGCGACGGCAACGCCATAGAGCAGGCCATTGGTCAGGCCGGCCTTGTCGACCTCGGTGCCGGTCGACTGCTTGCTGCCGACGTAAATGTAGATTTCGCCGCCGGTCTCGTCGTCGGTCAGCCCCACCACTGTCTTGTTCTGCTCGAACGGATTGGCGACGACATTCTCGAAGCCCATGTTGCCCATGCGTGCGAGTTCGTAGGTCGTGCCCGCGCCACTGCCGTCAACGATCGTCGCCGTCGCGCGGCCGCCGATCGGGCTCGAAGCGCTCGGGCTGTTCTCCTCGCCGGTGAAATAGATGTGCGATTGCGAACCGAGGCCCGTCGCCGAATTGAAGAGCGCGCTTTCCGTCGGCAGGTCGCCCGAACAGAAGCGCTGGAAATTGACGGTCGACTGGACGTAGCTGCTCGACCCGATGTCCCATAGCATCACGGTCTTGATGAGGTCGTCGGCACCAACGACTTCCAGCGTCGATTTGTCGATCACGAGCTTGTCGACATACGCGCCCGTGCCGCCGTGATCGCGGGTTAGGCCAGCGGTCGATCCGAACTCGTGATTGGCGAGGAGCGTGAACGTTCCATCGCCATTGTCGAACGCGCCCAGTCCGTCCGGAATTCCCCCGAACACGCCGTCGTCCGGCAACGCATCTCCGCTCGTAACGATGGACGTGAAGCGAACATTGGGCTCGCTCGCGATAAGGAAGGGATCGGTTGTCGTGCTGGGACCCGTAGGCATCGTTCGCGACTCCTTTTGCTGGATGGATAGTCGCACCTAGGCGGCGGGATTTACGGTTAGTGGTCCGGGGCTTTACAACGGGCCTGACGCAACGATGACAGGTCCGAGACACGGCCCGGAAACAAACTTTCGGCCGGGGGTTCAGGTCTGATCGGGAAAGGGAGCAAACGGACATGTATCAATCCGATCAGGGCGCCTACTGGCAAGCACAGCTGACGTTCTGGGGACCCAAGGTCCTGATTGCGCTTCTGATCATCGTCGCGACGTGGATCGTTGCGCGCGCGGTCAAATGGGCGCTCCAAAAGGCGATCGACAAGAGCCCCGCGCTCAAGAAGCACGTTACCGGAACGCCCGAGGAAACCGTCGGCCACCAGCTCGGCGTGATCGCCAAGCTGATCATCTGGCTGGTCGGCATCATGGCCGCGCTGCAATATCTCGGGATCGGTCAGATCCTCGCCCCAATCAACCAGCTCAATGCGGAAATCTTTTCGTATTTGGACAATATCCTTGGCGCCGGCGTTCTCTTCTTCATCGGTCTGATTGTCGCCCGCATCGTCCGCCGGCTGGTCGAAACCGTCCTGATCGCGACCAACGTCGACGGCCTGATGGCGCGCATCGGCATCGGGGACGCCGCCGGGACCGTGCCCACGCCGCCAGAAGCGGTGCCACCGGGGGCGGCCCCTGGCGCCACACGGGCGAGTCTCGCGCGGGCCGCCGGGGTTCTGGTCTATGCGCTGATCATCATCCCGGTGGCGATCGCCGCGCTCCAGGCGCTCGGGATTGAAGCCATCTCCGGGCCGGCAATCGCGATGCTCGACCAGATTCGTTCGGCAATTCCGCACGTCTTCGCGGCGGCGCTGTGGATCGGCATCGCGTTCATCGCGGCGCGCTTTTTGAAAACGATCATCGAGGCAATCCTTCCGCCGACCGGCTTCGACCAGGCGATCCTGTCGACCGGAGTCCTTCCCGCGACCGCCCGGCCGTCGCGGATCGTCGCCAATATCGCGATGATCGCGATCATCCTCGCGGCGTCGATCGAGGCCGCGCGACAGCTCGGCGGCGACGAGGTCGCGGCCTTTCTCAAGCAGATCACGATCACCGGGTCGCAAGTCATCTTCGGCTCGCTGATCATCGTTGCCGGCGTGTTCATCGCCCGCATCATCTCCAACCTGACGTCGAGTTCGACCGGCGAAGGCAATTACGCCGAGACCCTGATCCACTATGGAATCGTCGCGCTGTTCAGCTTCATGGGCCTGAGCTTTATGGGGCTGGCGCCAGAGATCGTGACGCTCGCGTTCGGCCTGATTCTCGGCGCCGTCGCGGTTGCTGCCGCACTGGCGTTCGGGCTCGGCGGGCGCGACGCCGCTGCGCGCATCGTCGAACGTTGGGCCGACAGCGCCGGCCCGCCCGCGCCACCTCCGGCGCCGCGCCGCATCCGCGGCATCTCCGAGCCCGACGACAGCCAGCCACCTTTGGTTTGATGACCTTTGAAGAAGCCATCGCTTACGCCTTGACGCTGCCCGACACCAAGCGCGGCACCAGCTACGGCAAGCCTGCGGTCAAAGTCGTCTCGAACGGCCGCGCATTCCTCTTTCCGAGCCACGAGCCGGATACGTCGTTCGGGGTTGCGATCGACCTCGACACGATCGAAATCCTCAAGGCGACCGACCCCGACACCTTCTGGCAGACGCCGCATTACGAAGGCTGGGAGGGCGTGCTCGTCCGCTACGACAGCACGGATGAAGAGCGGGTGCGCGAAGTCATCAGCCGCAGCCGCGACTGGGTCGCCGCGAAACCACCGGTCAAACCGCGCAAGCGGAAGTGACCCGTTTCGCCAATTACGTCGCAATCGACTGGTCGGGCGCGAAGGGCCGCCGTCACAAGGGCATCGCCATTGCTGAGGCCCGCGGTGATTCCGCGCCGCGGCTAATCCGCCCAAACCACGTCTGGTCGCGTTTCGAGGTGATGAGATGGGTGGCCGATCGCGCGCCGAAGGAACCGACCCTGTTCGGCTTCGACTTCAGCTTCGCCCCGCCGATCGTCGAACGCGGTGAGTATCTCCTCGGTGAGCCGGACATCCCGAAGAATGCGCGCGAATTCTGGGCCTACGTCGATGAGCTGTGCCGGGACGAGGACCTCGGCGCGGCGAGCTTCCTCGAAGACGTGCATCGCCGGCATTTCTATTTCGGCATCGCCGACGGCGTGAAGGCCGACTTCGTCCGCTTCCGCCAGTGCGACGCGCGGCTCAACGCCCAGGGCGGCCGCAAGACCGCGAGCGCCTATGACGCAATCGGGGCGGCGCAGGTCGCCAAGGCGAGCTTCTCGGGCATGCGTCTGCTTCACCAAATCGATGGCAAAGTCGCAATCTGGCCGATGGACCCAGTGCCAGTGAACGGCAGCGCGGTGGTTGAGATTTACACCCGCATCTATCTGCGCCGCGCCGGCATGCCCGGCTCGAAGCTGCGCAGCCGCGCCGCGCTGAACCTCGCGCTCGAAGGCCTTGGCTCACCGCCGGCACGCCTCCGATTCGAGCCCAACGACCACCAGACCGACGCCTTGGTCACCGCCGCCGGGATGCGCGCCCTCGCCCGCGACGAACCGCGCGCGTTCGACCCACAGGGCCTCACGCCGGCCATCGCGCGCAGCGAAGGCTGGACGTTCGGCGTGCTATAAAGCACAGGCGCTGTCGGGCCGGATTAGCTCAGTTGGTAGAGCAGCGGTTTTGTAAACCGAAGGTCGCGGGTTCGACTCCTGCATCCGGCACCAACCTTCCCATCGGGTCACGACTCTGTTCGCGAGTAATAGAGGAAAAATACGACGCGGCTTGGCTTGCCCTCGCCCGAAACAAAGGTGTCGCCCTCCCTCGTCAGGCCCAGCTTGGCGAGGTCGTCACTGAGCGATTTGTCCTGCAGGTCCAACACGACGCGATTGCTCGGAAGCTTGGGATCATACTCCTTGATCGGCTGCCCTTCGCCGATCAGCGTGCCCGCGATTTCGCAGAGCGTGACGCCGCAAGTCACGCGCAGGACATTTCCATCCTTGCCGACCAACGGAAGCTGCATCAGGCGAGCGCGGATCGCCGCTTCTACCGGATCGGCCCACGAGCGATCGCGGTTTTCCGCACGCACTTTCGCGTGCTGATCCGCCGGCTGGCTGAAATTTTCGAGTGGCCTGCCGACCAGTGGATCTACCTGACCGTTGGACGAGGGCGCCTGTGACATCAATGCCGCGGCTCCAGCGACTACGACAAAAAAGAGGCCAATCATCGCGAATACTCCGGTGTTAGGCCACCAACGCTTGGCGGCGAGCGCGGAAACGCTTGCCTCGGCTCCGCGCCGATCGGCCACCCCCATAAAGTTGTCACGATTTTCCTGTGCTTTCAGCAGCCTGGCCAACTCACGGCTGCTGCCGACGCCGGTCTTGCGGCGCGCCTCGCGCAGCCGCTCATTGACCGCAGCCTCTGTCGAGCCGAGCGTGGTTGCGATGCTCTTGGCGGTATGGCCTTCGCCGAGCAGACGAAGGACACGCCGTTCGGCATCGTTTAAGCGAGCCAGTCGGTCTGGCGGACGTTCGTCATCACTCAACGCGGTTGCCACGAAGCACCCATGCCGCCTTCGAGGCGCGCGGCGCTACCCCAATTTTTTGGGGATCGATCCCAGCACGGTGCCGCGCCTCCCCTACAGGCTTTTGAGATATTCAAGCAGCGCGCAACGTTGTGCGTCGGTCAGGCCGGCGGCACCGTAATCGTGGCCTTCATTAGAGTTTCGTGGGATCGCATTCCCCACCGGGTTTCGTACCGGGAAGCTAACCCGATTGCCGGGCGTGCTACCGTTCGTTGGGCCGCACTCGCGTCCGTCATTCGACGGTGGCGAAATCGCAGCCTCCTGCGCGTCGCGCGCCTGGAACCTGAACACGTTGCCGGGAGCACCCGAATCGGTCCGATAGCCGACCTTGACCGGATCATAGGCCCGCGTCCCGACGAAGAACTCACTCGGGCGCTGCGACGGCGTTTTCAGCAAGTCATAAAGCGTCGGAACCGACCCGTTGTGAAGATACGGCGCGGTCGCCCAGATGCCGTCGAGCGGCCGGGCCTTGTAGTGCATGAGCTTGTCATTTGGCGCCGCCGCCGCGTCGATTCTGTAGCATCGTTCCAGTGGGCTCTCGACGGCAAGTCCCCTGATGTCGGAAGGGGCAACGGGGGCCGGTGTGAAAATGATCTGGCCCGCCCGTTTGATGATCTTGCCCTTGTGCGCCACCATCGCGCCGATCACGCTGGTCTGGAGCATTTTCGCCAGCGGCGCCTCCTCGCCGAACCGCTCCCCTAAGAAATATGTGTCTCGCGTCCCTTTCAATTTGACCGTCGCCGACATGTAGCCGAGCGCGTTGCACGCCATCCACGGATCGGTGCTGTTCGGATTGGTCAGGGACAGCGGCTCCATCCTGACGGTGTACGGCTGCGTCCCTGGCTGCGCCTCGTGGCAGCTTTGGCAGTGCTGCGCGAAGATCAGGGCGCCGGCGGCGACGCGATTTTGATCGAGGCTGCCCGGCCAGCGCGGCGGACGAAGCCACCGCAATTGCGTCTCGAGGTCGTCGAGCTTTTCGACGTCAACGCTGTTCTTGTAGCCCCCGATCGGCGCGTGCGGAGGGAATATGAGGAATCCCTTGGACGGTCGGACAACGACGTCCCCAAACACCCCGAGAACTTCGCCGGTGTTCCGGCCAAGCGCGCCAACGTCCAGATACTTGTCCCCGCCCAGGGGGACGCGCTTCCGCGGGACGATGCCGTTCCACTGGAGCTTGTCGTGGCGGTAGATGTCCCACAGGAATGGGTAGCTGACCGGGGCGTCGGCGGGATTGGGAATCGGCTGCTGCGTTCCCGCGAACAGCGCGATCTTGTTGAAGATGTGCCCGAACGCATCGACCCGGCCGTGGCCGTAACGCAGCGGCGTCTGGTTGTAGGCCTCGACCCGCGCTTCCCAACCGATCAGCTTCTGCAATTCGCCGCGCAGCAGGGCGCGATTGGCGGGCGTGTCGTTCGCGCCGAGCGCCTTGGGCGCGAAGCGTCCAAACTTGGCCTGATCGTTCAACGTCGCCGACAGCGCCGCGTCGACCGCTTCGATGAACGACTGGAAGTCGAACAGGGACGGACCGCCGTCAACGCGGATCCGGTTGCCGCCGAATTCGAGCTCGGCGGTGTGGCAGGCCGAACAGGTCAGGCCGACCCATTTCGCGCGGCTGCCCTGGGCTCCGAACCAGCGAAGCTTGGAATAACCGAGATCGGTGTCGTCGGCGTCGTTGGCGGCAAATCCGACCGGCAGCCCATCGTCGCCCCCCGGATCGACCAACAGCCCGAACGACTGGATAAAGGCGGGCGTCAGGAAGGGCTGCGTATTGGTCGGCTGCTCGAGCGCCTGGAACCAGCTCAGCGGCATCAGGCGCGAGCCTTGCGTCGTATAATACCAGGTCCGCTGCTGTGCCGGCGTCCAGCCTTGCGCGTTGATCGCTCCCGGCGCGGTTTGCGGCTGCGCGGAGGCGAGGACCGTGCACGCCGTGGTCAGCGAAATCAGCAAAATCGGACGATACATGCCGCCCCCCTTTCCGCTGGCAAATCCAGCACGGCCCGCGGATCGCTATCCGCGGGCCGATTATCGGCAGGTTCGGCACGCCAAGACGCCAATGATAGACCTGAATCCGTCCACGGCAAAACGGTAATTGGTCCGCCGTCGGGCGGCCGTCAGACCTGGATCTCAACCCACATCGGGGCATGGTCGCTGGTCTTGTCCCAGCCACGCGGCGTGCGGTCGACGCCGGCGGCCTTAAGCGCCTTGGCGAGGCTCGGGCTGAGCAGGGCGTGGTCGATCCGGATGCCCGCGTCGCGCTCGAATGAATTCCGCCAATACGGCCAGAAGGTGTAGATTCGCGCGTCCGGATGAAGGGTGCGGATCGCATCGGTCCAGCCCTGCCCGACCAGTTCGCGATATTTCTCCCGCCCCTGCGGCGAGTAGAGCGCATCCTTCACCCAGCGCTCTTCCTTGTACACGTCGAGCGGCGTCGGAATGACGTTGAAATCGCCGATCAATAGCGCCGGCAGCCCGCTGTTGAGCAAGTGCTGGGCGTGATCGTGGAGCCGGGCCAGCCACTTCAATTTGTAATCGAACTTGAGGCCGGGCCAGGGATTGCCGTTGGGGGCATAAAGCGCGCCGATCAGGATTCCGCACACCGCCGCTTCAAGGTAGCGGCTCTGGCCCGGGTCGGGGTCGTCCCGAAGCCCGCGCCGGGTCTCGATCGGCTCGCCGACGCGGCTCAGGATCGCGACCCCGTTCCAGCTCTTTTGCCCATGCCAGATCGCGGTGTAACCCAGCCCTTCGATTGCCTCGATCGGGAATGCGTCGTCGGTGCATTTCAATTCCTGCAAGGCCACGACGTCGGGCGCGAATTCCTCCAGCCAGCGGGTCAGGATCGGCAAGCGCCCGTTGATCCCGTTGATGTTGTAGCTGGCGATGCGGAGACGCCGCTTCTTGCTCATGTCGCGAGTTCCACAGGCTTATCCACAATTGCACTCACAAATTTCTCGCATCGACCCGATTTTGCCGCTGGAACAATCGCAAGCTTCAGCTACTGATGCTGCGTGCCTTGGATCCTTCGGGAGACAAAGCATGGTGCCCCGGCAGGGTCAAACCTGCCGGGGTTACTCGTATCTGGGCCACGCGCGTGCTGCGAGACAGCCCACTTCTATCGGGCCTTTGCGCTGTAGTCCGCAGGCAATTCAGCGCCCACGAGCACCCAGCCCAGCCCGCGCCGCTCGAACATAAGGTCGCCCTCGCCATGCGGCAATTTGGCGCAACGCAGCCGGAAATGGCGCAGGCCATCGCGATTGATCCCGCATTTCCGCGCGGACGCCCCACGCTTCGACGGAGGAGCAGTCAGGAGCGCGACCCTGAGCGCGGCGGGTGAAACAATGACATCAACGATCGGGCGGACGACCTTTCGGCCAATCTTTTTGGTGAGCGCGGCCAGCCCGGGTGCGGGGGCGCGCGCCGCGATTCGTTCGACCAACTCGTCGCGCACGCTGGCGCGCAGCTTCGGGAAATCGATGTAAGCCGCCAATCTCTCACTGTCGCGCGCCCTGGCGGCATCACGCATGGCCTTCAGCGTCAACCAGGGCGAGGCGAATTCCCAGCCCGCCGTGAGCCCGACCGCAAGGATAATCAGCAGGATTCCGACGCGCTTCGCCACGCTAAAGGTGCCGCGCTTCGGCGGTGGCGAGCGCCAACCGCTTCGACCGATCGCTGAGCGGATATTTATTGCCGTTGGCGCAGTTGAACAGCAGCACGCGCTCCTCCTGGCCAACGTGCCCCGCCGCCAGCGCCTTGCGCCACGCCGCGAGTACCGCGCCACCCTCGGGGCAGAACAGGAAACCATCGTCGCGCGCGGCATCGTCGACCGCCTGATGGATCGCTTCCTCGGGCACCGCAATCGCGGCACCACCGCTGTCGCGCACCGCGCGCAGGATCAGGAAATCGCCGACCGCCTTGGGCACGCGGATCCCTGTCGCCACGGTCGCCGCATGCTCCCAGCGCTCGGCGAATTCGTCGCCCTTGTCGAACGCCCGCACGATCGGCGCGCAGCCCTCGGCCTGGACGGCATACATCCGCGGCCGCTTCGATCCGATCAGGCCGACCGCTTCCAATTCGTCGAACGCTTTCCACATGCCGATCAGCCCGGTTCCGCCACCAGTCGGATAGAAGATCGCATCGGGCAATTCCCAGCCGAGCTGCTCGGCAAGTTCGAACCCCATCACCTTCTTGCCCTCGAGGCGATAGGGTTCCTTGAGCGTCGAGCAGTCGAACCACAGCCCTTCCGCCGCGCCCTTGCCGACCAACGCGCCGCATTCGTCGATCTGGCCATCGGCGACATAGACCCGCGCGCCATAAGCCGCGGTCTCGGTAACGTTGATTTCGGGCGTCTCAGCGGGACAGATGACGATCGTCTCGATCCCCGCCCGCGCGCCATAAGCGGCGAGCGCGGCGCCGGCATTGCCGTTGGTCGGCATGGCGATCCGCTCGATCCCGAACTGTTTGGCCATGGTCACCGCCATCGCCAGCCCGCGCGCCTTGAACGATCCGGTCGGCAATCGCCCCTCGTCCTTCACCAGCAGGTCGGCTCCACCGGTCTTCGCCAAAGCGACGATCGGCGTTTCCGGTTCGCCCAGACTGACCGGGTCGGTGCCGTGGGGCAGCAACTCGCGCCACTTCCACATGCCCGCCTCGCGCGTGGCGAGGCTGTCGCGGGTCAGCGTCCGCTTCGCCGCGTCGAGATCGTAGCGCACGAGCAGCGGCTTTCCGGCGCGCGACAAATTGTGAACCTGCCCGGCTTCGTAGCGCTCGCCGGTCAACGAGCATTCGAGGTGCGTCACATTGGTCATCAGCAGCGCGTGTCTTCCAGGTGGGTGCGTTCGATCTGCAGCGTGCAATGTTCGATGTGGAAGCGGTCGTGGAGCATGGATCGGGCTGCCTGCAGCAGTGCGTCGGTCGAGCTGACATCCGGCACGACAAGGTGCGCGGTCAGCGCGGTTTCGGTCGTGCTCAGCGGCCACACGTGAAGATCGTGGACTGTCTCGACGCCCTCGAGCGCGGCGAGTTCCGCCTGAACTTCGTCGACGTCGATCCCGCTCGGCACGCCCATCAGCGACATTCCAACCGATTCCTTCATCAGCCCGAAGCTGCTCCACAGGATGACCGCCGCCACCGCGAGGCTCATCACCGGGTCGACCCACAATTGCCCGGTCTGGAGGATCACGAAGCCGGCGAACACCACCGCCGCCGACACCGCGGCATCCGCCGTCATATGCTGGAATGCCGCGCGGACGTTGAGATCGTGCGAGCGCCCTCGCGCGAACAGCAAGACGGTCAGCACATTCACGCCAATCGCCACCGCGGCGACCCAGATCATGGTCTGCGCCTCCGCCGCGACGGGACTCACCAGGCGCCGGACCGCCTCGGCTACAATTGCCCCGACCGCAACCAGCAGGAATAACGAGTTGATCAGCGCGGCGAGGATCGACGCTTTTTTGAACCCGTAGGTAAAGCGCGGCGATGGCGACCGCCGCGCCATGACCGACCCGGCGAGTCCGACGACCAGCCCGAGCACGTCGGACAGATTGTGGCCCGCGTCGGCGATCAGCGCCATCGAATCGGCCTGGAAGCCGTAACCCGCCTCGATCACCACGATCGCGACGTTGAGCGCGATCCCGAGCGCGAACGCCCGGCTGTAATCCTCGTGATGATGCGAATGGCCGGCGCCCATCGCGGCGACCTAGCCGAGCGATGGCCGAAACTCCAAACCTCCGCCCGTCGAAAATGAACGGCATTTCATCGGAAGGACGCCTTGCGATAATATAACATACGATCTAGCGGATATGTTACATCACCCAAAGGGGCCTCCATGAACCGCGCATTTCTTGCCGCCACGGCGATCGTTGTCGTTCTTCCGCTCGCTCCCGCGATTGCGCAAACCGCCACGCAACCTGCAGTGACCGACAGCAATTCCGGCGGCGGAGCCGATGGCTCGGCCACCAATCCGGTCCCGGGAAACGCCGCGACCGCGCACCCCGACCCCGATCAGGCGATCGTCGTCACCGGTGTCCGCCGCCGCGCCGACGACGTGCTCGGCGGCGTATCGGTGCTCGACGAGGCCGTGCTTAACCGCGAAGTGCGGACCAGCATCGGTGAGACGCTCGCGCGCCAGCCCGGCGTTTCGGCGACGAGCTTCGGCCCGACCGCCTCGGCGCCGGTGATCCGCGGCCTGTCTGGCGACCGCATCCGCGTCCTCACCGACGGCATCGGCACGCTCGATTTGTCTTCGGCCGGCCCCGACCATTCGATCTCGATCAACCCGATCACCGCCGAGCGGATCGAGGTCCTGCGCGGCCCCGCGGCCTTGCTGTTCGGGTCGTCGGCCATCGGCGGCGTGGTCAACGTCATCGACACCCGCATCCCGCGCCATGTTCCGCAGAATGTTGTCGGCGTAAACGCCCTCGCCCAATACGGCAGCGCGGCCAACGAACGCTCGGGCAATGTCTCGGTCGACGTCCCGATCGCCGGCCATTTCGTTATTCATGCGGACGGCAATGCCTCGGACACCGACGACCTCGAAATCGGCGGCCATGTCCTCTCCAAGACCTTGCGCGAGCAGGCGCTCGCCAGCCCCGACCCCGACATCCAGGCGCTCGCCGATCTCAAAGGCAAGCTGCCCAATTCCGAAGCCCGCTCGCGCGAAGGCGCGATCGGCGCCGCTTATGTCGACGGCGATCTGAACGTCGGTTTCTCGGTCACCCGCCACACCCAGAAATACGGAGTTCCGATCCGTTACTCGCTCGATCCGGCGATCGAGGCCGAAGCGCCGACCATTGATCTTGAACAGACTCGCTACGATGCCCGCGCCGAAATCCCGCTCGGCGGGTTCTTCAGCCAGATCCACGCCCGCGGCGGCTATTCCGACTATCATCACGACGAGCTCGAAGCCGACGGCGCGATCGGCTCGAGCTTCTTCAGCAAGGGCGGCGAGGGCCGGCTCGAGCTCATCCAATCGGAGAAGTTGGGCTGGGGCGGGACGAGCGGCGTCCAATATCTCGATCGCAACGCCAAGATCCGCGGTGCCGAGAAGTTCCTCCCCGACAGCAGCCAGAAGCAGACCGGCCTGTTCACGCTCCAAACCTACGTCAGCGGACCATTCCGCGCCGAAGCTGGGGCGCGGGTCGAATTCAGCAAGCTCGCCGCCGACCCCGACGCGCAGCTCGCGACGCCGGCCCATTCGCTCGATTTCACCACCGTGTCCGGATCGCTGGGCGGGCAGTTTGAGATCGCCACTGGCTGGCGCGCGGGCCTGTCGCTGTCACACAGCGAGCGCGCGCCCGCCATCGAGGAATTGTTCGCCCACGGCCCCCACGGCGGCAGCCAGTCGTTCGAGGTCGGCAACCCTCTGCTCGACCCGGAAAAGGGCAATTCGGTCGAGCTTAGCCTCCACCATGCCAGCGGCCGGGTCCATATGACCGCCAACCTCTATTACACTCGCTTCTCCAACTTCATTTACCTGGCACCGTCGGGCGCGGTCGAAGACGATTTGCCGGTGTTCGACTTCGCCGAGGGCAAGGCCAATTATTACGGCTTCGAGCTGCAGGGCGACGCCAAGCTTGGCAAGGCGTTGGGCATCGACTGGGGCGCGGAGCTGCAGGGCGACATGGTCCACGCGACCATCAAGCATTTCGGCCCGGCGCCGTTCATCCCGCCGTTCCGCGTGCTCGGCGCGCTGACCGGATCACGCGGCCAGGTCGATGGCCGGGTCGAAGTCGAACGCGCTTTCGCCCACGACCGCACTGCCCCGCTCGAAACGGACACGCCGGGCTATACGATGGTCAGTGCCTCGCTCGATTATCACCCGTTCGAGGCCGACCCGGCGCTGACCCTGTCGCTGCTCGCCAACAATATCTTCGACGTCGACGCCCGGCGCAGCACCAGCCAGCTCAAGGATTTCGCTCCCCTCGCCGGCCGCGACATCCGCCTCAGCGCGCGGGTGGCCTTCTAGGCGGGATCGAACAGCTTCCGCGCGACGATCGCCGCCAGCGCAGCGCCAATCAGCTGCGCGACGATGAACATCGGCACGTCGCGCGGCGCGATTCCGGCAAACGTATCGGACAAGCTGCGTGCAACGGTGATCGCCGGGTTGGCGAAGCTGGTCGACGAGGTGAACCAATAGGCCGCGCCGATGTACAGCGCGACGCTCGCCGGAACCCATTCGCGGCGAAAGCGCACCGTGCCGAGGATGGTCAAGATAAGGCCGAAGGTGGCGATGGCTTCGCCAGTCCAGATGCCGAGCCCGGTCCGTGCCTTCACTGAAAACTGCAGGACCGGCAGGCCGAACATCACATGCGCAGACCACGCGCCGAGGATGCCGAAGGTCAGCTGGGCGAGAATGTAAGGGCCCGCATCCCGCCAGCTGAGCTTATGCCGCGCCGCCGCGACTAGGCTCACCGCCGGGTTCATGTGGGCGCCGGAAATCGGCCCGAGCATGGTGATCAGGACGAGCAGGATCGCGCCGATCGCCAGCGTGTTGGCGAGCAAGGCCACGGCGTCGTTCCCGCCGCTCAGACGCTCGGCCATGATCCCCGACCCGATCACGGTCGCGAAGAGGAAGAACGCGCCCAACCCTTCCGCCACAAGTCGCCGGGCCAGCGGCGGCGTCGCGAACATGCTCACCGCACGGGCAGGCAACAAATATTGTCAGCGAGCGTCTCGAGCGCCGGGCTGTCGCCGTAGGTCGTCGCCTCGCCGTCGGTGCAAAAAGTTTCCCAGACGACGCCGTCCGGATCGCTGATCCAGCTCTTTTCGCTCTTGGCGTAGCAGCAGGTTGTCCGGCCTTCCTCGAGCACGGGCCGGTCCGCAGCCTTGAGGCGGCCGTACACCTCGCCGAGCTCGTTGGTGTTTTCGGCCTGAATGCCGAGATGCTCGATCCCCTGCCGCTCATGCTTGCCGGCCGAAATCGCGAAATTGACCCGAGGGTCGTCGAGCATCCACTTGGCGTAATCGTCTTTGACCACGCTCGGCTCGGCGGCAAACAAAGTGGAGTAGAAGCGGATCGACTGGTCGAGGTCCGCGACCCCGACATGGACATGCAGGCGCTTCATGCGCTTTTCCTTTGCTGGGCGGGTGTTTCGCACGCCGCGGTGGGTGCGCACTCCGCCCCGCCGCAGCAATTTTCCATGAGGTAAGCGACGAGGGAGTTCATCGCCGGATAATTGGCGCGGTAGATCAAAGAGCGGTGTTGCCGCTCCTGCAGGATCAGCCCGGCGGTCCGGAGCTGCGCGAGATGAAAGGACAGCGAACTGTTGGGCACGCCAAGCGTCTCGGCGATCGCGCCCGCGCTCATCCCCTTGTCGCCCGCCTGCACAAGCAAACGGAACAGCGCGAGCCGATGCTCCTGAGCGAGCGCACCAAGCGCCTGGACAGTAGAATCAGACTTCATTTCGATATGTTTCGAAATCTCGTGCTCCGTGTCAAGCCATTTCGAAGTTTGTCGAAATGAATTCCCCAGCGTAGGGCCACCGGATGCTCTATCTCCTCATCAAAGCCGCGCTGTCGGGAGTGATCGTTGCGACCGTATCGGAGGTCGCCAAGCGCTATCCCGGCTTCGGCGCGTTGATCGCTTCGCTTCCCTTGGTCTCGTTGCTCGGCATGATCTGGCTGTGGCGCGACAAGCCCGACGTCCCCAACATGGCGTCGCACGTCGAGGCGACCTTCTGGTTCGTGCTGCCGTCGCTGCCGATGTTCCTCGTGATGCCGTGGATGCTGCGGCACGGAATCGCCTTCTGGCCGACGGTGCTGGCCGGCTGTGCGCTGACCGTCCTGCTCTATCTGGCGATGATCTGGCTGGGCCCGCGCATCGGGCTGCGGCTGTAGAAAAAGAAAGAGGCGGTCCGGGAAGGGGCCGAACCGCCTCAGCTTGCCTCGTCGCTGGGGAGTCTTACGAGGCGGGGAGCTTACAAATCGATCCCGGCGGCGATCGCTTCGAGCTTGCGGACACGTTCGCGCAAATCGGCAATCTCGATCCGTCCGTTGGCCGGCGGAAGCGTACGGTCGGCCGCGTCGTGGGTCAGCTCGAAGCGTTTGAGGTCGAGCCAGCCGTTCCAGGCCTTGAGCCCGGTCCAGGCCGCGGCGCCGAGGCCGAGGATGATGCTGGCGCTCAGCATTCCGATCGATAGCAGTTCCATCACTTCTCCTCCTGCGGTTGGCGGAGCGCTTCGATTTCGCGCGCCAGTTCATCGTTCTGGCTGTTGATGTGATGATCGATCGCCATCAGCCGGCGGTCGGTCTCGTCGAGTTCGGTGCGTATCGCGTGGACAGTTGGCGTGCGCTTCGACACTTGGTCCATGCGATCGAAATCGCTCAGGTGACGATCACCGGTCATCGCCCGCTTCTTCTGGATGGCGAGAAAGATGCCGACGACCGCATAAGCGATGATCGCGGTGGTGAAACCGATCGGCATGAGCAGCGGAACCGCGACCCAGGCAATGCGGATGAAGGTCGGGTCGATCCCGAATTTCGCTCCCAGCGTCGAACAGACGCCGGCAATCTTCGCGTCCTTGCTGGCGAGCGAATAGGGATAAATCTTGCGAGCCATTTCCATTGTCCCTTCCTTCAGTTCATGCGCGCTTTTAGCGCGGCCTTCATCGCTTCGAGCTCGCGGTCGACGGCATGCGACGCCTGGAGTTCGTGAATTTCGTCTTCGAGGCTGCCGATGCCCAGCGCCTCGGCGCGGCCTTCGGCGAAGTCGGCGCGACGCTCGAGCAGTTCGAACCGGCTGAATGCGTCCTCGGTCCGGCTGCCGTGCATGATCTCGCGGGCCTTGGCGCGGGTGATCGCGCTTTCGAACCGCGCCGCGATCGCGTTCTGGCGGGCGCGGGCTTCACGCAGCTTCGCCTGAAGCTTGGCAATATCGGTCTCATAACCGCGCAGCACCTGCTCGATCTGGTCGAGCTCGAAGCCCAGGCCATCGGCCATCTCGGCCGCCTTCTGGCGCTCGCTAAGCGCGGCCTTGGCGAGATCCTCGCGATCCTTGCTCAGCGCCAGCTCCGCCTTGGCGGTCCAGTCGATCTGGATCTGGTCGAGCCGGCCGACCGCGCGCCGCATCTCCTTGATGTCGGCGATGGCGCGGGCCGCGCTGGCCCGGACGTCGACCAACGTCTCTTCCATCTCGAGGATGATCATGCGGATCATCTTCGACGGATCTTCCGAGCGGTCGAGCAGCTCGGTCATGTTCGCCGCGAAGATGTCCCGGGCGCGGCTGAATACGGGGCCGCTGAACCAGGTGGCGATCGGGGCCAGACGGGTGACCGTCTCAGGCTCTCTCACCAGCGCCGGTGTGCGCACCGGAACCTTCGCTTCGAGAATTTGCAGTTCAGACATTGATGGAAACTTTCGCGGGATTGGCATTGGCCTGGGCCGGGCCGACGGCGGCGCCGACAGTGACCGTGCTCATCGTGAGCGCGGCGACGATGGCGACCAGTGTGCGGGTGAACTTTGACTGCGACGACATTTTCAATCTCCCTTTTTTCGATCTCTTGGGTTGGTCCCGGTGATCGATGTCCATTCCTAATCAAGACTCGTGCCAATCCAGCAAAACTGCCAAAAATCGCTATAGCACGGCCGAAATGGGAGATTACGCCAACCAAGAGTTGGTGAGATTCACCAAGCCGCGGCCAAGGCTGAGTAAGCCTGCGGGCGCACCGCCCTGCAAGTTGAGTGTCAGGAAGTGGCGGTTACGCCGGTTTACGCCTCGGAGGCGTCGGGCTCCTCGGCCGGGTTCTCGAAATAGGGCTCGACCTTGCCGTTGAGCTTGAGCGTCATCGGCTGGCCAAAGCGGTCGCGGCTCTTGCCCGCGGCAACCCGGATCCAGCCTTCGGACACCGAATATTCGATGACGTTGGTCTTCTCATTGCCGTTGAACTTGATCCCGACACCGCGGCTCAGCAGCGCCTCGTCGAAATAATCGCTGCGCGGATCGAGCGAGAGCCGGTCGGGCGGGGAGTCGGATGTGGCGGCCATGGCGGCGCGGGCTAGTTAGCCGAGCGCCCCAGGTCAACCAGCGGCGCTCTCCGTTCGACCAACGGGCGGGGCGTCCATTGCCTTAGCGCGCGCGGCTGGCCAAGCTTGGCGGCACAGGGGGACAGTCATGCACCACCGTTCGATTCTGCTTGCCGGAACCATTTTGCTTGCCGCGAGCGCTTATGCCCAGCCGACGCCGACGCCGCCGGTCGCGCCGCCGATCCCGCAGCCGGGCGCCGCCGAGCCGATGACCCAGGCCAAGCCCGAAGGGATCGCCGCGACCCCGACAACCGGCGAGAAGAAAGAGCCGAAGTGGGATGTCTCGGCCCGCCACGGCCCCGGCCACGATGTGCCGATCGACGTCACCCAGGGCACGTGGATGAATCTCGACGTGTCCCCCGATGGCCGCGAGATCGCGTTCGACCTCCTTGGCGACATTTACGTCGTGCCGATCGCGGGCGGCGAGGCGCGACCGCTGGCGACCGGCAATGCGTGGGACATGCAGCCGCGTTACTCCCCCAGCGGCAGTGAAATCGCCTTCACCTCGGACAGGGGCGGCGGCGACAATATCTGGGTGATGAACCGCGACGGCTCGGCCCCGCGCGCGATCACCAAGGAAGCTTTCCGCCTGCTCAACGGGCCCGACTGGTCGCCCGACGGCAATTACATCGTCGCGCGCAAGCATTTTACTTCGGCGCGGTCGCTCGGGGCGGGCGAAATGTGGCTCTATCATCGCAGCGGCGTCGGGGGCGGCGTCCAGATGACCAAGGCACGGACCAAGCAGAAGGATACCAACGAGCCGGCCTTCTCGCCGGACGGGCGCTACCTCTATTTCTCCGACGACGCGACGCCGGGCGAGACCTTCCAGTACAGCAAGGACGTCAACGGTCAGATCTACGTGATCCAGCGCCTCGACCGCGAGACCAACGACATCGACACCTACGTCAGCGGCCCCGGCGGCGCGGTCCGCCCAACCCCGTCGCCCGACGGCAAGAGCCTCGCCTTCGTCCGGCGCATACGTGGGCGTTCCAATCTGATGCTGCTCGATATCGCGTCGGGCCGCATCGACTCACTGACCGACGGCCTCGAACGCGATCTCCAGGAAACCTGGGCGGTCCATAACGTCTATCCGGGCATCAGCTGGACGCCGGACGGCAAGTCGATCGTCTATTGGGCGGGCGGCCACCTCCACCGCATCGACGTCGCGACCCGGGCGGTCAGCGACATCCCGTTCCACGTCACCGGCTCGCGCTTCGTCGAGGACGCGCTCCACGTCGACAAGCGTCTTGGCGAGAACAGCTTTGACGTGAAGATGGTGCGCTTCGCCCATGCCAGCCCCGATGGCCGGCGCGTCGTCTATGAAGCGCTCGGCAATCTGTGGATCAAGGATATCGCCGGCAACGCGCCGCCGCGCCGCCTGACCCGCGCGGACGAACGCGAGGCCTATCCGGTGTGGTCGCGCGACGGCCGCCAGATCGCCTACGTCACCTGGGACGACGACAAGGGCGGCGCGATCAAGGTGGTCGGCGCCGCCGGCGGAACCGGGCGCATCGTCACGCCCGAGCCCGGTTATTATCGCGAGCCGGCTTTCTCCCCCGACGGCCGCATGATCGCTTTTCGCAAGGGCTCGGACGGATTCCTCGCAACGCCGCTGTGGGGCCGCGATCCCGGCATCTACGTCCTGCCGCTCGCCACGGGCGCGAAGGCCAGGCGCGTGTCCAAGACCGGCGCCTTCCCGCAATTCGGCAAGGACGGCGAGCGCGTCTTCTTCGTCGACGGCGACGCCGACAACAACCAGCTGTTCAAGTCGGTCAGCGTTGACGGCGCCGACCCCATCACGCACCTCAAGGCCGGCAATGCCGCCGAATTCGCTTTGTCGCCCGACGAGAAGTTCATCGGCTGGACCGAGCGCTACCAGGCCTATGTCATGCCGTTCGTGCGGAGCGGCCGGCAAATCGACATCGCCGCCGACGCCAAGGCTCTGCCGCAGAGCCGGATCAGCGCGGACGCCGGCGATTATCTCCATTGGTCGGGCGACGGCAGCACGCTGTACTGGACCCAAGGCCCCGACTTGTTCGCACACCGCGTCGATCTCGCCGCTTTCGACGGCGCCAAGACCGGCCCGGTCCCGCCGATCGCGCACCTCGGCTTCGTCGCGCCCGAACCTCTTCCGGCCGGCACCATCGCACTGACCAATGCCCGCATCGTCACCATGAACGGCGACCAGGTGATCGAGGGCGGAACCATCGTCGTCAGCGGCGATCGCATTGCCGCGGTCGGGCCGGCGGCCAGCGTCGCCGTGCCGGCCGGCGCGAAGGTCATCGACCTCGCCGGCAAGACCATCCTCCCGGGCTTCATCGACGCCCATTGGCACGGCCCGCACGCGTCCGATCAGATCGTGACCGACCAGGATTGGGTCTATTACAATTCGCTCGCTTACGGCGTGACCACGGTCCACGATCCGTCCGCCGACACGCACGAAGTGTTCGCCTCGTCCGAGCTACAAAAGGCCGGCAAGATTCTGGGGCCGCGCATCTTCTCGACCGGCACCATCCTCTACGGCGCCGAAACCCCGTTCATGGCCGAGATCGGCTCGCTCGACGACGCGCTCGCCAACCTCCGGCGGCTGAAAGCCTCGGGCGCCTGGTCGGTGAAAAGCTACAACCAGCCGCGGCGAGAACAGCGCCAGATGGTGATCGAGGCGGCGCGCCAGCTCGGCATGGAGGTCGTCCCCGAAGGGGGCTCATTATTCATGCACAACATGACCATGATCGCCGACGGCCACACGACCATCGAGCACTCGCTGCCGATCCCCAATATCTACGACGATGTCGTGCAATATTGGCGCGGCTCGAAGACCGCGTGGACGCCGACCTTGATTGTCGCTTACGGCGGACCGTTCGGCGAATATCATTGGTACCAGCACTTTCCGGCCTGGGCCGAACCGATCGAGTCCAAATGGGCGCCGCAGGGCCTGCTCGACGCCCGCGCCCGCCGCCCGACCATCGTCCCCGACGACGAGGACAATATCGTCAACGTGTCCCGCCAGGCCAAGCAGATCAGTGACCTCGGCGTGCCCGTCTCGATCGGCGCCCACGGTCAGCGCGAGGGCCTCGGCGCCCATTGGGAAATCTGGGGCTTCGCGCTCGGCGGGATGAGCAATCTGGAAGCGCTACGCACCGCGACCATCAATCCGGCCCGCGCCCACGGCCTCGATCACGACCTCGGCTCGATCGAAGCCGGCAAGCTCGCCGACCTCGTCATCCTCGACAAGAACCCGCTCGACGACATCCACAACACGACCAGCGTGCGCTACACGATGATCGACGGGATGCTGCTCGACAGCGATCTCAATGCGGTCGCCGGCGGCACCCACAAGACGCGGCCCTTCTGGTTCCAGCGATCGGCCGGCGGAAACTATTCGCAAGGCGCGACGGTCGGCGCGCCGCAGGAGGATTGACGGCTGGAGCTTATTCGCAGGCCTTAGCCCGCAAACCGGGCAGCAAAAGCAGCGGCGGCTCCGTGCAACCCGGGCTCGACATGGGCGATTAGCTTTACCGGCAATTGCTCCAGGATCGACCGGTATTCGCCCTTGGCGGCCAGGCTGTCGGCAAAGCCCGAGGTGCGCAAATGCTCGCGCAGCCGTAGGCCCAGCCCGCCGGCGAGAACCAACGCGTTGGCCCCATGCGCAAGCGCAATGTTCCCCGCGAATGCGCCGAGGCAAAGGCAAAAGCGTTCGAGCGCAGCTGCCGCGATCGGATCACCGCCCTCAATCGCCGCCTGCCATAGATCGCGATCATCGGCATAGGGTGCCTGCGCCTCCGCGATCACCGCATAAATATCCATCAGGGCAGGACCGGAAACCAGGCGTTCCGCCGAAACATGTCCATAGCGCCTGCGCAGTGCAGCCATCAGGCGATCGTCCAGATCGTCGTGCGGCGAGAAATCCATATTGCCGCCTTCGCTGGCGATCACCTGATATTGTCCAGCACTACGGATCACCAAGCCTACGCCAAGCCCGGTTCCGGGGCCGACGATGCTGATCACTCCGCTTTCGGGAAGAGTAACGTCCGGCCCGGCAATGTGCAGAAAGTGCGATGGACCAAGCGTCGCAACTGCATGCCCGATGGCGGCAAAATCATTGAGGATTACGTGTTGGGCGATGCCCAAGGCCTCCGGGAGCATAGTCGCGTCGATCGCCCAGGGCATATTGGTCAGCTGGGGCAGATCATTTTCTACCGGATAGGCGAAGGCGAGCGCGGCGGCGCGCGGCAAGTCGCGGCCCAAATGATGGGCAAAAGCCTGCCACGCCTCGACCAAACCGGCGTGATCGGCAGTTCGGAGCGTGAGTGTTTCCCTCAATTGGAGAACCCGGCCACCCTCAACTTGCGCGAGAGCGAAGCGGGCATGGGTTCCGCCAATGTCGGCCGCGACAAGCTCGGTGACCATCAGACCGTATGCGTGACTTTTTGCACGTGCTGCGGCTGATCGGGATTATATCCCCGTTCGCACGCCAGTGCATTGGCCATCCGGTAAAACGCCTGGATCTGGAGGATTGGGGCGAGCGCGGCGTGCGGCGCGCGCGGCACCGGCAAAGCGCCCGGATCGCCTCCACCGGCCATCATCACCGATCCGCCCTGCGCACTGAGCCGTCGCGCCGCTTCCTGTACGCTCGCATCACTTGCATCCTCGGAGCGGAAGAGGAGCACCGGAAAACCCTTGCCGGCCAATTCGTTTGGCCCGTGCAATACTTCGGCACTGCTGAAGGCTTCCGCGTGAATCATGCAGGTTTCCTTCAGCTTGTGCGCCGCTTCCTGGGCGATCGCCAAATGCAGCCCACGCCCGACCGTATAGAGATGATCGGCGGTCTGGAGCTGGTCGCGGCAAGGCAACCAATCTTCTTCCCATGCCTGCCTCAATGCGGAAGGAAGTTGCATCAGCCCCGCCTGCAGCGCCGCATCGCCCGACCACAGCGCGACCATCTGCGCGATCGCCGAAAGCGAGGTGATGAAACTCTTGGTCGCCGCCGCGCTCTTCTCGGGACCGGCACCCTGCGGCAGTACGATCGAGGCAATCTCGGCCAGCGGCGAATCCGGATCGTTGACCAGGGCGACCACGATCGCTCCCGAGTCCCTCGCGGCGCTGGCAGCCGCGAGCAGGTCCGGGCTGCGGCCAGACTGTGATATCGCCAGGCAGACCATGTTGCGAAGCGAGAGCGGCGCTTTGAAGACCGAGAAGATCGAGGGCGAAAGCGAGGATGTCAGAACGCCCAACCGGGTCTCCACCAGATAGCGGGCATAGGTCGCGGCATAATCGGAGCTGCCTCGCCCGATCGTCACCATTGCGGCGGGCGGCTCAGCGCGCAGGCGGCCGGCAAGCGTTGCAAGCGTCGCCGCGTTGCGCTGAAGTTGATTTTCAACGCAAACCGGGGCTTCGGCAGCTTCACGGTACATGGTAGTTTTCACGGCATCGGCCGATTCAGCACGGCGAGAACGCATGAACATGGGCCCTTGGTTGAGAAAAGAAATGTATGAACCGCAAGAATCGGACAGTCATTTTTTACATCATGGTGATTTGGTTTCTGATCTCTTTCGTGACCAATATTATTGGCCCGCTGATTCCAATCATCATCAAATGGTATAAGCTCAATTATGCGCTGGCAGGCTTCCTGCCATTCTCCTTTTTTCTGGCCTACGGCATTATTTCCATCCCTGCGGGATTCTTGCTGGAAAGGCGCGGGCAGAGTGTCACGATGCTCGGCGCGTTCAGCCTGAATGCTCTGGGCTGCCTGCTGATAGGCAGTTCTGCGTCATACCTGGCGGTGATCGCTGGACTGTTCGTCATCGGGCTCGGCATGGCAATGTTGCAGGTGGTCATCAATCCGCTCACCCGATCGACGGTTGGTAAAGCGCATTTCGCATTCTACGCCGTGCTGGGCCAGCTTGTTTTCGGCGTGGCGTCTTTCCTCAGTCCCTTCGCGCTCAGCCAGCTGCAAACCAATGAACACGTCTTCGCCGCGTTCGGTCCGCCTTGGGTGCCCTTTTACGCGGTCGCCGGTCTGGTCTTTGCCGCCTTCATTGCGCTGACCGTGAAGATGCGCCTGCCCAAGGCAGAACTCGCTGAGGATGAGCGAGTGGGGTCGTTCGGCACCTATCTGGAGTTGCTCCGCAACAAATATGTGTTGCTCTTCTTCTTCGGGATCGTGGCCTATGTCGGTACCGAGCAAGGACTTGCCAATTGGATGGGCCAGTTTCTGTTGGTCTATCACGGCGTCCCCGCCGAAACGACCGGGGCCTATGAGGTCAGCCTGTTCTGGGGACTGATGGTGATCGGGTGCATGCTGGGCCTGGCGCTGCTTCGCCTGCTCGATTCACAGCTTATCTTGCGGCTGTTCGGCCTCGGCGCGGTTGCTTGCGTGCTGGCTGCGCTGCTCGGCCCCGCTCCGGTTGCGCTGGTCGCTTTCCCGCTCTGCGGTTTCGCGCTCTCGGTAATGTGGTCGATCATCTTCGCGCTGGCGCTCAATTCGGTGGCGGAACACCACGGTTCCTTCACGGGCATTTTGTGCACCGGCATTTTGGGCGGAGCGATGATCCCCTTGGTGATCGGCTGGCTGGGGGACCACATTGGCCTGCGCAGCGCGATGTTCCTGATCCTGCCGCTGCTCGCCTATATCCTTTCAATCAGCTTCTGGGCGCGGCCGCTCACCAGAAACGAAACCGTCTGGAACCGCGAAACGCCCGCGCCCACGACCTCGATCGCGACGTCGGTTCGATGATCCTCGACAAGAACCCGCTCGACGACATCCACAACACGACCAGCGTGCATTACACGATGATCGACGGCATGTTGCTCGACGGCGACCTCAATGCGGTCGCCGGCGGCACGCACAAGACGCGGCCCTTCTGGCTCCAGCCCTCGGCTGGTGGAAACTATTCCGAGGGCGCAACCGTGGGTGTGCCGCAGGAGGATTGAGGAGGGGCAATGCACCGCGCGTCTATCTTGGCTGCTGTCGTGCTGGCCGGGTTCCAGCGCGCGGATTTGCAGGCCGCGTCCGCACCGGTCCCGTTCAAGGTCAGCTCTTCGATCGCAGAGCTGCGCATCGTCCCGACGACGCGCTTGCCGAAGAATAGGAAAGCCGAAAGGCTGGACGAATATTGTTCAAATTACGCGATCCTGCGCCCCAAGACTCCGGGTGGTCGTCTCGCAAAGCAAGGAGGATGGATCGTCACGTCGGAGACGAAGCTCGGCAACTACGATGCCGTGACCTTCGTCCGAGCCTTGGAAGCTGCAACTAGTGGAACCTGCGCGCACGAGGACGGGAACCTAGGAATCTTCGAGGGACCACGCGTCAGAGCTGTCGTATTTGAGCCTGCTCCATCTGCGGCTGCGGACCCGAATGATTTGGGTGCCCTCGATTCGCTCGGCAGTGCAGAGCAGATCAACGCCAAGAGAATAAGGCTGAACTGGGGCCTTCCTTCACCGCCATTTGCTGACGTGATCTTCCGCGACGGGGTTTCGGTTGAACCAATCGCGAAGGAAGACCCGGTCTGCAAAGGTGCCGGCGCCGTGCCCAATGTCTTCGGCCAGGACATTCGAAAGGCCCGCAAGAGGCTCATAGCTTATGGATGGCGGCCGAGCAGATCCAAGGACTCGTTGCACGGCGGAATTGAGGGCGAACTGAGAGCGCAAGGCGTCGTCGAAACCGAGTCCTGCTCGGGCACTGGCTACGGGTTTTGCGGTTTCGATTACCGACATCCTGGGGGGATGAGCCTGAGCGTACTTTCAATCGGAGACGACTACTCGGTCATCTCTTATGCGGTTCAATGTGGCCGTCGCCAACGTTAGTGTAAAGTATACTTTACACCAATAGTTGCCGCATTGCTCAACCGGGTCTAAGCGCCGCGCCGGAGAGGACATGAGCGACAAGGATCCCAGCCTGCGCCGCAACGCGCCGAAGCTCGCGCTGCACGTGCCCGAGCCACCGTTCCGCCCCGGCGATTCGCCCGATTTTTCGTCGCTGAACATCCCCGCGGCGGGCGCCGCGCCGCGCCCCGACACCGGCGTTGCAGCCGCCGAAACCCACCCGCTCACCACGCACCTCGTGCGCGTCCTCGGCGACGACCACAAGGCCGTCGGTCCGTGGGATCCGAAGCTCGATCCCGACACGTTGAGAAAAATGCTTCGCGACATGGTCACCGTGCGCATCTTCGACGACCGCATGTACCGCTCGCAGCGCCAAGGGAAGACCAGCTTCTACATGAAGTGCACCGGCGAGGAGGCGATTGCGGTGGCCGCCCAGGCGGCGCTCCACCGCGACGACATGCACTTCCCGACCTACCGCCAGCAGGGCCTGCTGGTCGCGCGCGGCTATCCCCTGGTCGACATGATGAACCAGATTTATTCGAACAAGGGCGATAAGCTCAAAGGGCGCCAGCTGCCGATCATGTATTCGGACAAGGCGTACGGCTTCTTCTCGATTTCGGGCAATCTCGGCACGCAATTCCCGCAGGCGGTCGGCTGGGCGATGGCGGCCGCCATCAAGGGCGACAGCCGGATCGCGATGGGCTGGATCGGCGACGGCGCGACCGCGGAAGGCGACTTCCATTCCGCCATGACCTTCGCCGCGGTCTACAACGTTCCGGTCGTCCTCGCGGTGGTCAACAACCAATGGGCGATCTCGAGCTTCTCGGGCATCGCCGGGGCCGAGCGCGCGACCTTCGCCCAGCGCGCGGTCGGCTATGGCATCGCCGGGCTGCGCGTCGACGGCAATGACGCGCTCGCCGTCTATGCCGCGATCCAATGGGCGTCGGAACGCGCCCGCTCCAACAACGGCCCGACCCTGGTCGAGTTCTTCACCTACCGCGCCGAGGGCCATTCGACCTCCGACGACCCGTCCGGCTACCGCCCGACCAACGAGGCCAAGCTGTGGCCGCTGGGCGACCCGATCGAGCGCTTGAAGGCGCATCTCGTCGCGATCGGCGAATGGGATGAGGATCGCCACGCCGCGCTGACCGCCGAGGCCGATGCCGAAGTCCGCGCCGCGCAGAAGGAATCGGAGAAGCTCGGCATCCTCCCGCAGCAGGGCAAGGACAATATCGGGAGCATGTTCGAGGACGTCTATGCCGACGTGCCGTGGAACCTGGCCGAACAACGTGACGCGGCGCTCAGCGAGGCCGGCGGCTGATGCCGACCATGAACATGATCCAGGCACTCAACGACGCCCACAAGATCGCCATGCGCGCCGATCCCGATGTCGTCGTGTTTGGCGAGGACGCCGGCTATTTCGGCGGCGTCTTTCGCGTCACCGAGGGCTTGCAGAAGGAGTTCGGCAAGACCCGCGCGTTCGACGCCCCGATCAGCGAAGGCGGCATCGTCGCCGCGGCGGTCGGCATGGCGGCTTATGGGCTCAAGCCGCTGATCGAAATCCAGTTCGCCGATTACATCTACCCGGGCTACGATCAGATTGTCAGCGAGGTCGCCAAGATGCGCTATCGCACCGGGGGCGAATGGACCATGCCGATGGTCATCCGCTCGCCCTATGGCGGCGGCATTTTCGGCGGCCAGACCCACAGCCAGAGCCCGGAAAGCCTGTTCACCCATATCGCCGGCTTGAAGGTGGTGATCCCGTCGAACCCGCAG
>Ga0209438_1000012_pt1:0-27500 | contig 65241 bp, 62 predicted proteins | sample GraSoi_2013_20cm_FD_185825 | JGI IMG/M metagenome (GOLD analysis project Ga0209438, IMG submission 185825) | Grasslands soil microbial communities from the Angelo Coastal Reserve, California, USA - Sample 9_17_2013_20cm (SPAdes) (version 2) | ecosystem: Environmental > Terrestrial > Soil...
AGAATCCCGATTTTCCGAGGCTGTTCGCCGATTACGCCGGCGCCTTCGCCGAGCGCTTCCCGTGGGTGCAGCTCTACACCCCGATCAACGAGATGTTCATCTGCGCGGTGTTCTCGGCCAAATACGGCTGGTGGAACGAGCAGCAGAAGGACGACCGCTCGTTCATCACGGCGATCAAGCATATCGTCAAAGCCAATGTCATGGCGATGATCGAGATCCTCAAGCGGCGCCACGACGCGATCTTCATCCAGTCGGAATCGTCGGAATATTATCACGCCGATTCGCCCGCCGCGATCGGCCGCGCCGAGGTCCTGAACCAGATGCGCTACCTTTCGCTCGACCTGAATTACGGGCGGCGGGTGGACAGCGGGATGTATCAATATCTGCTCGATAACGGCATGGCGCGCGAGGAATATGAATGGTTCCTCGAGCACCGGCTCAAGCAGCACTGCATTCTCGGCAACGACTATTACCAGCTGAACGAACATCGCGTGTTCGCCGACGGCCACACCGTCGCTGCGGGCGAGACGTTCGGTTATTCCGAGATCACGCGGCAATATTACAACCGCTACCGCCTGCCGGTGATGCACACCGAAACCAATTTGTGGGAGGGCCCGCACGGCGACGAGGCGGTCAAATGGCTGTGGAAGGAATGGGCCAACGTCCTGCGCCTCAGGAACGTCGGCATCCCGACCGTCGGCTTCACCTGGTACAGCCTGACCGACCAGGTCGACTGGGACACCGCGCTCCGCGAGCAGAACGGCAACGTCAATCCGCTCGGCCTGTTCGATCTCGACCGCAAGATCCGCAACGTCGGCAAGGCTTACAAGCAATTGATCGCCGACTGGCGCAATGTCCTGCCGGCGCAAAGCGTATGCCTGATCGTGCCGATCAAGAAGTTGGGCGAGCATGCCGAGGACGACGACACCGGACTCACGGTCGACGAAACGAGGCTCGCCGGTGAATAATCGCAAAATCGGACGGATCGAAACGTTCTTCGCGCCGCCGCGCTGGCTGTTCGTCCGGGTCGAGAGCGAGGATGGGGCGGTCGGCTGGGGCGAAGCGAGCCTCGAGGGCTGGGCCGAAGCGGTCGACGGCGCGTTCGAGGCATTGCGCGACCGGTTCGTCGGGGCCGATCCGTTCGCTATCGAGGACATCTGGCAGGTCGGTTACCGCGGTGGCTTCTACCGCGGCGGGCCGGTGCTGATGTCTGCGCTCGCCGGGCTCGAACAAGCCTTGTGGGATCTCAAGGGCCGCGCGGTCGGCTTGCCGGCGTGGCAGATGCTCGGCGGCAAGGTCCGCGACAAGGTCCGGTCCTATGCGTGGATCGGCGGCGACCGTCCGCACGAGATCGCCGAAGCGGCGCAAGCGCGCCGGGACCAGGGCTTCACTGCGGTCAAGATGAACGCGACCGCCGAGATGGACTGGATCGGCACACCGAAGGTCTTCGACGAGGTGATCAAGCGCGTCGAGGCGGCGCAAGCCGCGGGGATGGATGTGGGGCTCGATTTCCACGGGCGGGTCCATCGGCCGTTGGCGAAGCAGCTAGCAAAGGCGCTCGATCCGCTCGGCCTCCTGTTCATCGAAGAGCCTCTGCTGTCCGAGAACCCGGAAGGCATCGCGCAAATCGCCGCGCTGACCGCGACTCCGATCGCGCTTGGCGAACGGCTATTCTCGCGCTGGGATTTCAAGCCGTTTTTCGAAGCGGGCGCGGTCGACATTATCCAGCCCGATTTGAGCCACGCCGGCGGCATCCTCGAAGTGCGCAAGATCGCGGCGATGGCCGAAGCCTATGACGTCGCGGTCGCGCCGCACTGCCCGCTCGGACCGCTGGCGCTCGGCGCCTGCCTGCAGATCGCCGCATGCACGCCCAATCACGCGATCCAGGAAATCAGCCTTGGCATCCACTACAATACCGGCGGCCACGACCTCCTCAATTTCTGCACCAACAAAGAGGCGCTGACCCCAATCGACGGCTATTTGCCGGTGCCCGAAGGCGCGGGCCTCGGCGTCGACATCGACGAAGCGGCGGTGCGGGAAGCGGACAAAGACCGCCACCGCTGGCGCAACCCGATCTTCCGCACCAGGGACGGCAGCTTCGCCGAGTGGTGACGACTTAGCTTAATGACATTTGAACCGGTCGAACGGCTCCAGGCATGAATTGCAGCGCCATTGCGCCTTGCACGGGGTCGAGCCGAAGCGGCTGACCTCGACGGTATCGGTTGAGCCGCAATTGGGACATTCGGCGGTCGCGGACAGGCTTGGCGGCGCGATGCCATAGGCCTTGAGCCGCTCACGGCCGCGCTCCGTGATCCAATCGGTCGTCCAGGCCGGGAACAGCACCCGTTCGATATGCACGTCCGCGAAGCCGGCTTCGTCGAGCGCGACTCGGATCATCTGCTCGATCGCCACCGTCGCCGGGCAACCGGTGTAGGTCGGCGTCACTTGCACGCGCGGCGGGTTAAAGGCGACGCCGCGCACGATTCCAAGGTCAGTGATCGTCAGCGCCGGAATTTCCGGATCGGGCACGCGGTCGAGCACGGCCATGATCGCCGCCTCGTCGAGCTGCTTAACCGCCGTCGCCATGGCCGGAGGTTACACCCGTTCGAGCGCAAGCGCGATGCCCTGGCCGACGCCGATGCACATGGTCGCGAGGCCGAGCTTGCCGCCGCTGCGCTGCAGTTCCTCGGTCGCGGTCAGGGCGAGCCGAGCGCCCGACATGCCGAGCGGGTGGCCGAGCGCGATCGCGCCGCCGTTGGGGTTCACTCGGCGATCGTCGTCGGCAACGCCGAGCTGGCGAAGAACGGCGAGACCCTGAGCGGCGAAGGCCTCGTTCAATTCAATCACGTCGAAGTCGCCGATCTTGAGGTCGAGGCGCTTCATCAGTTTCTCGGATGCGGGCACTGGGCCGATGCCCATGATCCGCGGCGGCACGCCAGCGACGGCCGCGCCGAGGACCCGGGCACGTGGGGTCAGGCCGTTGCGCTTGGCGGCTTCCTCCGAGGCGATGATGATCGCCGCCGCGCCGTCGTTGACGCCCGAAGCATTGCCGGCGGTGACGGTGCCGTCGGGCCGGACGATTGGCTTCAGCTTGGCGAGCGCTTCGAGCGTGGTCGCGCGCGGATGCTCGTCCTTGTCGACCACGATGGGGTCGCCCTTGCGCTGCGGGATTTCGACCGCGACGATTTCGGCGGCCAGCCGTCCATTGGCCTGAGCAGCGGCGGCTTTCGCCTGACTCCGCAGTGCGAACGCGTCCTGGTCCTCGCGGCTGACCTGGAAGTCCTGCGCAACATTCTCGCCGGTGGTCGGCATGGTGTCGTCGCCGTACGCGTCCTTCATCTTCGGATTGACGAAGCGCCAGCCGATGGTCGTGTCGTACATCTCGGCATTGCGGTCGAAGGCGCTGGTCGCCTTGGCCATGACGAACGGAGCGCGGCTCATGCTTTCCGAGCCGCCGGCGATGATCAGGCCGGATTCGCCAGAGCGGATCGTCCGCGTCGCCATCGCCACCGCGTCGAGCCCCGAGCCACACAACCGGTTGAGCGTCACGCCGCCCGAGCTGTCGGGCAGCCCGGCGAGCAGCCCGGCCATGCGCGCGAGGTTGCGGTTGTCCTCGCCCGCCTGGTTGGCGCAGCCGAGGATCACGTCGTCGAGTTCGGACCAGTCGACATTGGGGTTGCGGTCGATCAGCGCCTTAATCGGAATCGCGGCAAGGTCGTCGGCACGAACCGACGACAAAGCGCCTGCGTAACGTCCGATGGGAGTCCGCACATAGTCGCAGATGTATGCTTCGCTCATTTGCCCTCTTGGTTCACACGAAGGCACGAAGAAAAAAGAAGCCACGAAGATAATGTTCCTGTCTCTTCGTGCCTTCCTTCACTGCCTTCGTGGCTTCGTGTGGAAAATCTTAAATGACCCCGCGGCGCATTTGGTCGAGCTCGATGCTCTCGAACAGGGCTTTGAAATTGCCCTCGCCGAAGCCTTCGTTGCCCTTGCGCTGGATGATCTCGAAGAAGATCGGGCCGATCACATTCTGGGTGAAAATCTGCAGCAGCAGGCCCTGGCCGTCGGTCGGGGCGCCGTCGACGAGGATGCGGCGCTTTTCGAGCTCGGCGGTCGGCTCGCCATGGTCCTTCACCCGTTCGTCGACCAGCTCGTAATAGGTGTCGGGCGTGTCCTGGAAGGGGATGCCGCGCGAGCGCAGGATGTCGACCGTCTGGTAGATGTCGTCGGAGCCGAGCGCGATATGCTGGATGCCCTCGCCCTTATATTCGCGGAGGAATTCCTCGATCTGGCTTTTGTCGTCCTGGCTTTCGTTGAGCGGGATGCGGATCTTGCCGCAGGGCGAAGTCATCGCCTTGGAGATCAGCCCGGTGAGCTTGCCCTCGATGTCGAAGTAGCGGATCTCGCGGAAGTTGAAGAGCTTTTCGTAGAATTCGGCCCAATGGTTCATCCGCCCGCGGTTCACATTGTGGGTCAAATGATCGAGGTAGGTGAGGTGCGAGGCGTGGCTCGCCTCCCGTTCCGCGGCATCGGGCAAGAAGTCGAAATCGACGTCGTAGATCGTGCCTTTCTCGCCATAGCGGTCGACCAGATAGAGGATCGATTCGCCGATGCCCTCGATCGCCGGGATGTCGAGCTCGCCCTCGGCAACGTCATTGTGCACGTCGACCGCACCGAGGCTCATCGCATGGTCGTGCGCCGCCTTCGCATCCTTGACTCGGAAGGCCATGGCGCAGGCGCTCGGGCCATGCTCGGCCGCGAAATGGGCGGCGAAACTGTCCGGCTCGGCGTTGATGATGAAGTTGATGTCGCCCTGCCGGTGCAGCGTCACATTCTTGCGTTTGTGGTGGGCGACGGCAGGAAAGCCCATCTTGGTGAACAGCCCGCGCAGCAGCTCGGGATCGGGCGCGGCATATTCGACGAACTCGAAGCCGTCGGTGCCCATCGGGTTGGCGAACCCGGTGGCGGTTTGCTCCTCTAGCGAGGTGGCCATTTCAGTCTCCTTTGTGGGCCAGTTGCGCCCTGAGCAGCGGCATTTCAAGCATCGCTAAAGTTCACAATGTTCACAGTCTTACGCGTGCGTGCGCGTGTCCGTACGCGCGAGGAGGTAGCTGGGACAGAGAAGGTTCGACTCGCGGTTGATCGCGCATCAGGCGCGGCTTAGGCAGACCAACGCGCAATAGGACAGGAAAATCTCCGCCACCGCCGTCATTGCGAGGAGCGCAGCGACGCGGCAATCCAGAATGCCCTAGGAATGCGCGATATCGTCGAACACGTCGCGCCAGTCCGGGTTCAGCGCCTCGATCAACTTCAGCTTATCGGCGCGCTTGCCCGCTTTGATCTGTTTCTCGCGGGCGATGGCTTCCGGCATCCACGCGTGCAGCTCGTACCAGACGAGCAGCCTGCAACCATATTGGACAGTGAAGCCGCCGGTTATCCCCTCGCGGTGCTGCCAGGCGCGATGAACAAGGCTAGAGGTTCCTCCGGTATACAGCGTCCCGTTCCGCCTGCTGGCCATGATGTAAACTGCGGGTTGTTTCATACCTTGGTGACTGCGTAATTGTCGTTCTGGATTGCCACGCCCCTGCGGGGCTCGCAATGACGGCGGGGAGGTGGAGATGGTTGTGCCCGAAGGCTGGACGATGGAGGACGGCGGCAAGGCGCTGCTGCGTAGCTTCAAGTTCAAGGATTTCAGCGAGGCGTTCGGATTCCTCACCCGCGTCGCGCTGCACGCCGAGAAGGTCGATCACCACCCTGAGTTCAACAGCGTGTGGAACCGCGTCGATTTCCGCCTGACCAGCCACGATGCGGGCGGCGTGACGGAGCGGGATGTGAAGCTGGCCGAGGCGATCAATCGACTCGCATGAGGGTGGAAAGCGGTAACCGAGACCCTAGCAGTCTTTGGCGCACCGGTTTGCAATGAAAGTGAAAGCAATCCTCGCTCGAGTAAGGGCTAGCAATGTTGCAACCGCATAGGTCGCACCGGCCAATACCAAGCCTCCGACAGCCCGTTGTGCCGGTGGAATCCACCAAAGGCCCGCCATCGAAACTGCGAACACAGCTCCGACGACAACAAAGAAAGCGCGAGAAGTGCCTAGCTCGACGGTTGCCTGCGCCGACTGAGCATCAACTACGGCCGAGTCAAAGAACGAAAGGGCTGCGAGTGTTCCGAGATTGCCGCCGGACGGCCACCCTTTCTTACCGACCACGCGGCTGGCTTCGCGGTCGAGGTCGGTAAAGCCGCTCGAATCCAAATAGTCAGCGGCGCAATCCAAGAATCGGTTCCGATCCGATGGGCCTAGATGGATTGTGAGTTTGTGAGCAAACATGCCCAACCTTATTCATCGATGCCGCTAATGTCTGCAATGGCTCAAACTCGGCCATTGTGCGTTCAGGCTTGAGATGAGATACGGAGCCGCAATGACCCGCAACACGATCAGCGCCGTTTATTATTATCCCGACGAGGTTGGGACCGGCTGACGCGCGTTTAGCTCAGATAAACCAACCTCGACCCGCTTGGCCTCCGCCCGGCGGGTTTTTTGTTGCTGAAATGAAGGACGAAGAATGTTGGATACCGAAGAGACAGTTCCCCCTCCACCGTCCTCCGGACGGCCCCCCTCCCCGAGCAAGCTCGGGGCGGATTGGGAGCGGTACGTCGTTCCGCAGAATTGGGAGGCGTTTAGCGCTGAGGACCATGCGGTGTGGGATTTGCTGTTCGCACGGCAGGTCGAGCTGCTTGGCAGCCGCGTGGTGTCGCCGTTTCTCGACGGGATCGATTTGCTGCGGTTGGCGCACCCCGGCGTGCCCGACGTCGAGGGGCTGAACGCGATCCTCGAGCCGCGCACCGGGTGGCGGACGGTCGCGGTGCCGGGGCTGGTGCCCGACGATGTTTTCTTTGCGATGCTGTCGGAACGCGTGTTCCCCGTGGGCAATTTCATCCGCACCCGCGAGCAGCTTGATTATCTCGAGGCGCCCGACTGCTTCCACGACATGTTCGGGCACATCCCGATGCTCGCGCACCACGACTATGCCGAGATGACCCGCCACGTCGGCGAGCTCGGCTCGGCCGCGATTGCTGCGGGCGAGGGCCACCGCGCCGCGCGGCTTTACTGGTACAGCGTCGAGTTCGGGCTGGCCAAGGAGCATGGCGAGTTGAAAATCCTCGGCGCCGGACTCGCGTCGAGCTTTGGCGAAGCGCATTTCAGCCTGGAGAGCGACACGGTCGAGAGGCTGCCCTTCTCGATCGAGCGCGCCGTCAACACGCCCCATCGGAACGACGTGTTCCAGCCGCGCTATCTCGTCTCCGAATCTCTGGAAAAGACGATCGCCGACGTGCTGGCGTTGACGCCCGAGGCGTTGCTTCGCCTTCGGTCATGCTAAACTTGTTTCAGCATCCATTGGGGGGACGAACGGAACCCTTCTCGAAAATGGACAGGGTGACGAAAATGTCGAGGTGGTTATAGCCGTTCTCCATGGCCGACCAGACGACGAGGCACGAATATCGCAGCGGGCACGACCCGCGGACGCTGCGCGACGCGCTCGGCTGCTTCGCCACGGGCGTGACGGTCGTGACCTGCCTCGACGACGACCAAAAGCCGGCCGGGATCACCGTCAACAGCTTCACCTCGGTCTCGCTCGATCCGCCGTTGCTGCTGGTGTGTCTGCACAAGCAGGCAGCCGCCGCGACATCCCTGATCAAAGCCGATTGCTTCGCGGTCAACGTGCTCCAGCGCGAGCAACAGCCGGCCTCGATCAAATTTTCGACCCGGGTCGAGGACCGGTTCGGCGCAATGGCCTGGTCGTGCGGCGAGGCCGGTGCGCCGATTCTCGAGGAATCCCTGTGCGTGTTCGAATGCGAACGCTTCGCCGTCCACGACGGCGGCGACCACCACATCCTGATCGGCCGGGTGGTCAAGGCGAGCTTCGACGCGGCCCTCGACCCGTTGCTGTTCTTCCGCGGCAGCTACCGCCGGTTGCACTTCGACTAGCTTAGGCTAGCTAGGCCTCCATGCTGGCTTTGGACTTCATCAAGGCGAACCGCGAGACGGTCGAGCGCGCGATCCGCGACAAGGGGGTCGAGCTCGATCTCGATATCCTGTTGGCGCTCGATGCCCAGGTGCGCGCGCTCAAGACCGAGATCGAAGCGCTTCGGGCCGAGCGCAATGCGATCAGCGCTTTGTTCCCCAAGGCCGCGCCGGACGCAAAGGCCGAGCTTGGCCGCAAGGCGAAGGAAGCCGGCGCGCGGGCGTCGGAGCTGGAGAACGACCTCGCGGCCAAGGAAGGTGAGTTGTCGGTGCTGATGCTGCGGCTCCCCGGCATTCCGTACCAAGGTGCGCCGGTCGGACCGGACGAACATTCAAACGTCGTCATCCGCACCGAAGGCTCGCTGCCCACGTTCGACTTCGAGCCGCTCGACCATGTCGCGCTGATCGAGAAGAACGACTGGGCCGATCTCTCGCGCGTCACCCCAATCTCGGGGTCGCGGACGTACTGCCTCAAGGGCGGGCTGGCGCTGCTCGAGACCAAGCTGATGGCCTGGGCGCTGGAGAAGATCGCGGCCGCCGACTTCACGCCCATCACCGTGCCGGCGATCGCGCGCGAGCAAGCCTTCCTCAACCAGGGCCAGTTCCCGGGACACCGCGAGGAAACCTACGAACTGCCCAACGACGATCTGTGGCTTGCGGGGACCGCCGAGGTGGTGCTGACCTCGCTCCATTCGGGCGAGATCATCGAGGCGGACAAGCTGCCGATTCTCTACGCCGGCTACTCGCCCTGCTTCCGCCGCGAGGCCGGGAGCGCGGGGAAGGACGTGCGCGGGCTGCTGCGCGTCCACCAGTTCGTCAAGGTCGAGCAATATGTGATCTGCGAGGCCGATGACGCGCGGTCAGCGGAATGGCATGCGAAGCTGCTCGGGCTCGCCGAGGAATTGCTCCAGGCGATGGAAATTCCGTATCAGGTGATCGAGACGTCGACCGGCGACATGGGCCTCGGCAAATATCGCATGAACGACATCGAAAGCTGGGTGCCGTCGCTCGGCAAATATCGCGAGACCCACAGCTGCTCGACTTTGCACGACTGGCAGGCGCGGCGCGCGAACCTCCGGTACCGGGGAGCGGACGGCAAGGTGCGGTTTGCGCACACGCTCAACAATACGGCGCTCGCTTCCCCGCGCATCCTGGTGCCCTTGTTGGAAAATCATCAGACAGCGGACGGCAGGGTGAAGCTGCCCGGAGTGCTTCAAGAATTGATGGGACGCGAATTCCTTTGAACCGGCCTGTCCCCCCACAGCAGTGGGAAGGCGACGACGCACCGCCGACGCGCGGCAATTGGGGCGAGATCGCGTGGAACTTCGGGCGGATGCTCGGCAGTTTCCGCAAGCGCGGGCCGCGCGGGCCCGAGGACGGCCAGCCGGTGCTGGTCATCCCCGGCTTCCTGTGCAGCGATCAGACGACCTTTTCGCTGCGCCGCGAGCTGGCCCGCCAGGGTTTCCGCGTCCACGGCTGGAAGCAGGGATGGAATCTGGGCGCGAAGCCCGACACGCTCGAAAAACTCGGGGAACGGATCGATGGGCTCGGCCACGACCGGCCGATCGTGATCGTCGGCTGGAGCCTCGGCGGGCTCTTCGCGCGTGAATATGCCCGTTACCGCCCGGAGCAGGTGAAGGCGGTGATCACGCTCGGCTCGCCGTTCTCGGGCGACCCGCGCCAGAACAATGTCTGGCGGCTTTACGAGTGGGTCGCGAAGCATCCCGTCGACGAGCCGCCGATCCCGCGGATCACCGACAAGCCGCCGGTGCCGCACCTCGCGATCTGGTCGCGGGAGGATGGGCTGATCGCGCCGCGCTCGGCCCGCGGGCTGGATCACGAGCGCGACAAGGCGGTCGAGCTCGACTGTCACCATATGGCCTTCGCGATCTCGCCGCGCGCTTCGAAGCAGGTGGTGCGCGAGGTCAGCAAGTTCCTGACGGAGATCGGTTCCTAGCCGCGCCCGAGTGGTAGTGGGTCAGTTTGAAAATAAGTCGGATTGACTTCGCTTCTCGCGATCGCCTCCTGTATCATCGCTCAAAGCATGGAGGCGCGAGTGCTAATCAAGAAGGTCGGGTGGGGACTCCTAGCGGCAACGGTCGTCTGGCTGTTCTCTCGCAGCGGGTATCTCGCTTTGCTCGCCTTCTCGTTTGTTGCAGGTGCGGCGCTGTTTCGAGCTTACTGGCACAGCGTCAGCGAGAAGACCGATGCCTAAAGACCCACGCGGAGCGAAGCGCCCGCGCGACCCGAACCAACTGGCAAAGGTGATCGCCGATATCGCGACGGGCGAGGCAAGCGAAGGGGCCCAACCCCTCTCCCCCGCAGAACGCGGTCGGATCGGCGGCAAGACGGGCGGGAAGGCTCGCGCGGCCAAGCTCTCTCCCGAAGAGCGGAGCGCGTCCGCGCGGAAGGCCGCTACCGCTCGCTGGAGTCGGTGAGTTCCAACGGCAATTCCAAGGTGTTTCCCTTCCTCGGCAACACCTGATCGACCATGTGCAGGAAACGCTTCCACCCGTAGCCGTTCGCAATCGCCAGCCGCTGGAACATCAGGACTGCGTGCATGTGCGTTGCAAGCATCGGGTCGCCGATGTCCTCTGACAGCCACTGATGTAGCCGGTTCGGATAGCCGCCTTCGGCGCGGATGTTGATTACGCACAGCTCGTGAAGATCTACGGCGAGCCCCGCTACGCGGTAGGCCCGGACCGTCGCTACAGCCCCGGTGAGTGCTGCGGAGCAAGGAAGCATCTGGTTACCGGCAACCCAAACCCGTCGCACGTCAGCACGTCATTCGTAGAGCGCCAGAACCTGACCATGCGGATGCATATGCGCCGCTTTACTCGACTGACCAACGCGTTCTCAAAGAAGGTCGAGAACCACGCCTACGCGGTCGCGCTGCACATGATGTATTACAACTTCGTCCGCATCCATCAGTCGCTTCGCGTCACCCCGGCAATGGCCGCTGGCGTCAGCGATCGGCTTTGGGAAATTGGCGATATCGTGGCGCTGATCGAAAAGGCGGAAAGCCGCATCCCGACGAAGCGTGGACCTTACAAGAAACAGGTGGCCTAGCGGGCCGGTTTTCCCTTGGGCTCACCGGCGCGCTTGGTAGCCTTCCAAGCGCCAGATACCGGGGCGAAAAACGTTGTTACCGCCTCGCCTGCCTGCTTCTTCACATAGGCCTTGTCGACGGTGATAAAGCGCCCCGACTTTGCGGACCGCTGCGTCTGAGCCGCACCGTTCTTTGCCATCAACTCTTCCAATCCAATTTGCGAACGAACTTGCGAACCTCGTTCAGCAAGAACAATCCAAAGCAGAAAACGTCTAACCCGTATAGACCGATTTCTAGATAGTGCGTGGATGTTACAAGCCAAGGTGGCGCTCCCATCCGCGCGAGCCAATCAACAAAGATGGCCAAACCAAGGGCCACCAGCCCAATGAACACGAACGCGACCGCTCCAACCGTAATTTGGATGGTCAAATCCACGATTGGCTTCGCATCTACCGGTAATTTTAGTCCCATCCCCGATATCCCCCGGTGAAGAGCTAACAACGTCTAGACTTCCACGTCCAGTCGAGTCAGAATCCCACCAGCTTAGACAAGCGCACGCTTCCCGATTGGCCGGCTGAGTAAGCAGGCAGCCAGCCAGGAAAGGAGGTGATGTGAAATGGCTAAGTCATTCAAGATTGGCAGAAGCGCCGTTAGCGGTAAGTTCATGCCGGTCAAGAAGGCTCAGGGATCGCCAAAGGCGGTCGTTGAGACGATCAAGCGTTAAGCTAAGGCACCAACCAGAAGCTTAACGTGGAACCAAAGGGTCACCCGGGTCCGAAAGGGCTCGGGTGATTCTTCTTGTGCCTAATTCCCCCTCGCGTCAAGCACGGATTCGTAACATTTCCGTGCCTCTGCTAACGAGTCGAAAATGGCGGACAATCCACGGAAGAACGTCACCTTTTCGGAAGCGACGCTTCGTTATCTCGACGACATTGTGAAAACCGGAACGCACGGCCCAGATGCGACGGCGGTGATCCGTTCGCTGGTCGAACAAGGTGTGAGAGACGCAATCGACAAAAAGCTGATCCGCGTCCGCAAAATTTCAAAGTGACCCACTACCGCCCGAGTCGCGCGATTGACTCCATGCCGCGAGTCGCGAAATAAGAACAAAAGTAGAACAGAAACACTGTGAGTCGTGTGGCAAGAGGACTATCTCTGGTCGCCGGCGGAGCTGTCTCCGCGCGGCGTAAGGCCTTCGGCGGTCCCCCTCCCCTGCAAATGCAGGGGAGGTTGGCGACCCTGTCCGAGCTCTTCGCCGCGCACCCGCGCGATGGCGGTTGGGCCGGGTTCCTCCTGGCGCAGGTCGATCCGGCGAGACCCGTGCTGTGGATCCAGGACCGGATGGCGATCCTCGAATCCGGACGAATCCATCCGCCGGGACTGCCATCGCAAAACCTCATCCACGTCGAAACGCGCGATGCGCGCGACGCGCTGTGGGCGATGGAGGAGGGCGTAAGATGCGCCGCGCTCTCGGCCGTGATCGGCGAATTGTGGGGCGACCCGCGCGCGCTCGACTTCACCGCGACGCGGCGGCTCGCGGTCGCATCGGAACGCAGTGGCACGCCGTGCTGGTTGGTGCGCCTGGGCGGCACGGCCAACCTCAGCGGCGCGCGAATGCGCTGGCGAATCGCGAGCGCGCCGAGCCTCATCCATCCGCTCGACGCGCGCGCGCCGGGGCTCCCGGCATGGGATGCCGAACTGTTCCGCGCGCGCGGAACGCCGCCGGGCCGGTGGAGCCTCGCGCATGAAGCGGATCACTTCCATCTGGTTGCCGCATCTGGCGATCGAGCGCTGGGCGAAGGCGAGCGACTCACCGCCTGACGCACCGGTCGTCCTGACCGTCGAGGGCACGCACGGACTGATTATCCACGCGGTCACGCAAGCTGCCGCCGAGCGTGGCGCGCGGCCCGGCGCGCGGCTGACCGACGCCCGGGCGCTCGATCCCACACTGGTCGCGGAAGCCGCCGATCCCGCCGGCGATGCCGCGCTGGTCGAGCGGCTGGCGCAATGGGCGGGCCGCTGGTCGCCGTTGGTCGAGGTCGACGGCGGCGGGTTGAGGCTCGACGTGACCGGAGTCGCGCATCTGTTCGGCGGCGAAGCGGCAATGGTCGCGGACATGCAGATGCGGTTCGCCGCATTGGGCCTCACCGCGCGCATTGCCATCGCTCCGACTACGACAGCCGCCTGGGCGCTGGCGCGATACAAGGGCGACATTCCTGCCCTTCCCGTCGCCGCTCTCCGCCTCGATCCGGACACCGTGCGCACGCTCGAACGGCTTGGGTTGAAGACCATCGGCGCGCTGATGGCCATGCCGCGGCTGGCGCTGGCGCGGCGGTTCCGCGGCGCGGACAATGTCGTCGATGCGCTCGACCGGATGTTGGGGCGCAAGGACGAGCCGCTGACAGCTGCCCCCAACGACCCGCCGCCACGCGCGGCGCTGCGGCTCGAGGAACCGGCGACGCATTCCGAAGCCGCGGCCCAGCCGCTCGAGCGGCTGATCCCCAGACTGGTCCGCCAGCTGGAGCGCAAGCGTCTCGGTGCGCGGCGGCTGACGCTGACCGGCTTCCGGGTCGACGGCAGCGTCGCGCAAGCCGGCGTCGCCACCGCGATTGCCAGCCGCGAGCCCCAGCATCTGGCGCGACTGCTGGCGGACAAGGCGGCGGCGCTAAACCCGGAGTTCGGCTTCGACGCCTTCGCGCTTGAAGCGGATTGGTGCGAATCGCTCGGCGCCGCGCAGGAGTCGCTGGTCGAGGAACCGTCAGGCGAGCGCGATATCGCGCGGCTGATCGACCGGCTGAGCGTCAAGCTCGGCCCCGATCGCGTGCTGCGGCCGCAGGCGTATGAGAGCCATTTGCCGGAACGGGCGAGTGGGTGGGTGAGTGCAATAATTTCCTCCTCAACGCCGATGGGGAGGGGAACTATTCCCCGCAGAGGGAATGGTGGAGAGGTAAAAAACGCCGCCGCCAGTTACCCCTCCACCATGCTCCGCATGGCTCCCCTCCCCAGCCCAGGCTGGGGAGGAACCAGACCTCAACGTCTCCTCGACCGGCCCGAAGCGATCGACGTGATTTACGCGAGCCCCGAAGGCGTGCCCCGCCGATTCGTGTGGCGGCGCGCGGTGCATGACATTGCGCGGGTCGAAGGGCCCGAGCGGATCGCGCCCGAATGGTGGCGCTCGCCGTCGTCGGCGCGGCTGCGCGATTATTACCGGGTCGAGGACGGCACGGGCCGCCGCTACTGGATCTACCGCGAGGGCGTGATCGGCGACGGCCGCGGCGGATTACCGAACTGGTTCATGCACGGGCTGTTTGGATGATGTCCGGACCCTTCCAAGTTCCCCGGCGAAGGCCGGGGTCCAGGGCAGCGGAAACCGCTGCTCATCGCAGCGGCCTGGGCCCCGGCCTTCGCCGGGGAACATAATCATGCCCGAGAAGGCCGGATTTTCGCGGATGAAGCTGGTGCGGCGCGCGGACCTGCCGCCGCCCCCGGTCGAGCGTTCGCCGTTCGTCGAACTCGGGCTCGCCTCGCCCTTCTCGTTCCTGCGCGGAGCGTCGGACGCGATCGAACTGACCTTGCGCGCGCTCGAACTCGGCATGGATTGCATCGGGATCGCTGACCGCAATACGCTCGCCGGGGTCGTGCGGATGCACAGCGCGTGCAAGACCGCAGGCCTGAAGCCGTTGATCGGCTGCCGGCTCGATTTGACCGATGCGCCGAGCCTGCTCGCTTATCCGATCGACCGAGACGGTTACGGACGGCTGTCGCGGCTGCTCAGCCTGGGCAAGATGCGCGCCGACAAAGGCGAATGCGAATTGTCACTGCGCGACGTCGCCGATCATGCCGACGGCATCGCCTTCATCGCCTGGCCCGGGGACGATCTCGACGCTTTTGAAGCCGAGCTGCCGCGCCTCATCGACGCATTGACATCACTGCGTCATGTCGCGGCAAGCTGGCTCTATCGCGGCGGCGACGCGGCGCGGATCGAGCAGCTCGACCGGCTGGCGCGCGCCAACGGCTGCACAATCCTCGCCACCAACGACGTATATTATCACGCCCCCGACCGCCGGCCGTTGCAGGACGTCGTCACCTGCATCCGCGAGAAAGTGACGATCGCGACCGCCGGTTACTTGCTCAACCCCAATGCCGAGAGCCATCTGAAACCGGCGGGCGAGATGGCGCGCCTGTTCGCGCGCTGGCCACACGCGATTTCGGCGACGCGCGAATTCGCCGATGCGCTGCACTTCAGCCTCGACGAACTGCGCTACGAATATCCGCGCGAGAGTGTGCCCGAAGGCCGGACGCCGCAGCAATATCTCGACCATCTGACTTGGGAGGGCGCGAAGCAACGCTGGCCCGACGGCATATCCGACAAGGTTCTGAAACAGCTCAACCACGAGCTGGCACTGATCGAGAAACTCAACTTCGCGCGTTACTTCCTGACCGTCCACGACATCGTCGCCTTCGCGCGCAGCCTCGACCCGCCGATCCTGTGCCAGGGCCGCGGCTCGGCGGCGAACAGCGCGGTCTGTTATTGCCTCGGAATCACCGCGGTCGACCCGGCGACCAGCGACCTGTTGTTCGAGCGCTTCATCTCCGAAGAGCGGCGCGAGCCGCCCGACATCGACGTCGATTTCGAGCATGAGCGGCGCGAGGAAGTGATCCAGCACATCTACGGCAAATATGGCCGCGACCGCGCCGGGATCGCCGCGACCGTGATCCACTACCGTCCACGCTCGGCGATCCGCGAGGTCGGCAAGGTGATGGGCCTCAGCGAAGACGTCACCGCCGCGCTCGCCTCGACCATCTGGGGCAGCATGGACCCCGAACTCGAAGACGCGCGGGCCAATGACGCCGGGCTCGATCTCAGCGATCCGCATCTCCGGCGGACGATGAAACTCGCCGAGCAATTGATCGGCATGCCGCGCCATCTGTCGCAACATGTCGGCGGCTTCATCCTGACCGAGCGGCCGCTGACCGAAACGGTGCCGATCGGCAATGGCGCGATGGACGACCGCACCTTCATCGAATGGGACAAGGACGACATCGACGAGCTCGGAATCCTCAAGATCGACGTACTCGCGCTCGGCATGCTGACCTGCATCCGTAAATGCTTCGACCTGGTGCGGCTGCACCACGGCGAGGATTGGTCGTTGGCGACTGTCCCGCAGGAGGTGCCGGAAGTCTACGACATGCTGTGTCGCGGGGATTCGCTCGGCGTGTTTCAGGTCGAAAGCCGGGCGCAGATGAACATGCTGCCGAGGCTGAAGCCCCGCTGTTTCTACGACCTCGTGATCGAGGTCGCGATCGTCCGGCCGGGGCCGATCCAGGGCGACATGGTCCACCCGTTCTTGAAGCGTCGCAGCGGCAAGGAGCCGGTGACCTTCCCCTGCCCCGACCCCGCGCACGGCCCGCCCGACGAGCTCGAAAAAATCCTCGGGCGGACGCTGGGCGTGCCGATCTTCCAGGAACAGGCGATGAAGATCGCGCTCGATGCGGCCAAATTCAGCTCGGAGGAAGCCAACCAGCTGCGCAAGGCGATGGCGACCTTCCGCTCGAAGGGGAATATCGAAGTCCTGCAGGACAAGATGGTCGGGCGGATGGTGTCGCGCGGCTACGACCCCGATTTCGCCCAGCGTTGCTTCGACCAGATCAAGGGCTTCGGCGAATATGGCTTCCCCGAAAGCCATGCGGCGAGCTTCGCGCATCTGGTCTACGTGTCGAGCTGGCTCAGGTGGAAATATCCGGCGGCGTTCGCGGCCGCGCTGTTGAACTCGCAGCCGATGGGCTTCTACGCGCCCGCGCAGATCGTCCGCGACGCGAAGGAGCATGGCGTCGAAGTGCGCGAGATCGACGTCAATGAGAGCGATTGGGATTGCACGTTGGAACCCCCATCCGTTCGTCCCGAGCGCGTCGAGGGACGTGTCTCGACTTCGCTCGACACGAACGGCGTTTGTTTGAGATTAGGTCTCCGCCAGGTCGACGGGCTGCAACGCGAGGCCGCCGACCGGCTGGTTGCGCGACGGCCCTATGCTTCGGTCGAGGAATTGCGGTCGCGTGGGCAGGTGCCGGTGCATGCGATCCAGCGGCTCGCCGCGGCCGACGCGTTCCGCTCGATGGGCCTCGATCGCCGCGCGGCACTGTGGGATTCGCGAGCGCTAAAGCAGGCGCCGGATTTGCCGCTGTTCGCTCATGCCGAGGCCCGCGACGAAGGCGTTGAAAACGCGCCCGCGATCCTGCCCGCGATGCCGCTGTCCGAGCATGTCGTGAACGATTATCAGACCATCCGCCTCTCGCTGAAGGCGCATCCGATGACCTTCCTGCGCGAGCATTATGCGGGCCGAAAATTCGTCACCGCCGATCAATTGAAATCGATCAAGGACGGCAAGCGCCTATCGATCGCCGGGCTGGTGCTGATTCGCCAGCGCCCGGGCAGCGCCAAAGGCGTGGTGTTCATTACGCTGGAGGATGAAACCGGGGTCGCCAACCTCGTCGTCTGGCCCGACGTGTTCGAACGGCAGCGCAAGATCGTGATGGGTGCGCGGCTGATGGCCGTCCACGGCGTGGTCCAGAGCGAGGACGGGGTGATTCACGTCGTCGCTCGGCGGCTTGAGGACCATACCCATATGCTGCATCACCTCAGCGATGAGTTGGTTACACCTGCTTTGTCACGCGGTGACGCTCCCGGAACCATCCGGCCGCCCGTCGCACGCCACCCTCGGGACGTCGAAATCATCCCCAAAAGCCGCGATTTTCACTAAAATTGTTCATCTAGGCGCAAGCTGAAGGTGCCATTTCCGCCACAAAATCCCCCTAGAGCAGAGTGATGAACCGGATTCTCCTGAAGACCGCGCTGTTCGCGTTCGCGGCTGCCTTGCCCTTCACGGCCCAGGCCCAGGCCGCGCTCGAGGGCCAGTGGCGCAACGCCAAGGACAGCGTGACCGTGAAGGTCGTGCCGTGCGGCAACGCGTGGTGCGGCAACGTCGTCGACGCCACCGAAAAAGCCAAGGAGGGCGCGCGCCGGGGCGGGACGCCGAACCTGATCGGAACGCGGATCCTGACCGGCCTGCGCCCAGCCGGGGACGGCACCTACAAGGGCCAGGCGTTCGATCCCAAACGCAACATCCGGGTCCCGGCGACGGTCCGCGTGCTCGGCCCCAATGCGATCACGGTGCGCGGCTGCGCGATCGCCGGAATGCTGCTGTGCAAGGAACAGCGCTGGACGCGCGTCAGCTGAGCGCGATTACCTTGGGGCCAATCTCGCCCGCCAGAACCGCCGCTTGCAGCGCGGCCAGGTCCGACGCCCAGTAACGGTCGGAAGTGAAACGCGGGGTCAACTCGCGGATCACGTCATGGATCGGCTGCAGTTTCGGCGAGATCTTGAGCGGCGCGTGATAATCCACCCCCTGCGCCGCCGCGATCAACTCGACCGCGATTACGCCGGCCGCATTGCGCGCGATCTGCCCGGCCTTGCGCGCGGCGATCGGGGCCATCGACACATGGTCTTCCTGCCCGGCCGAGGTCGGGATCGAATCGACGCTCGCGGGGAAGGCGAGGGTTTTGTTCTCGCTAACCAGCGCGGCCGCGGTGACCTGGTGGATCATCAGCCCCGAATTGAGCCCGCTATTCTCGGTCAGGAAGGGCGGCAAACCGCTCATCTTGGGGTCGATCAACACGCCGACACGGCGTTCGGACAGTGACCCGACCTCGCACAGCGCCATGGCGATCGTATCGGCGGCGAAGGCGACCGGCTGGGCGTGGAAATTGCCGCCGGAGATGGCTGAATCGTCGTCGGGGAAGAGGATCGGATTGTCGGTCACCGCGCCGGCCTCGATGGTCAGCGTGCGCGCGGCATTGTCGAGCAGGTCGAGCGCGGCGCCCATGACCTGCGGCTGGCAGCGGAAGCTGTAGGGGTCCTGGACCTTCGAACAGCAACATTCGTGGCTGGCAAGGATTTCGCTGCCGTCGAGCAGCTCACGGAGCGCCGCGGCGACGCGAATTTGGCCGGGTTGGCCGCGCAATTCCGACACGCGCGCGTCGAACGGCTTGACCGAGCCCTTCAACGCATCGACCGACATCGCGCCGGCGGCGATCGCGGCAGCGAACACGCGCTCGCCGGCGAACAAGGCATCGAGCGCCAGCGCGGTCGAGGCCTGGGTGCCGTTGATCAGCGCGAGACCTTCCTTGGGTCCGAGCTGGAGCTCGGTCCGCCCGAGCCGCTCAAGCGCGACGTGCGCCGACATCCGTTCGCCCGCGAGGTCGATCTCGCCATAGCCCATCAGCGCGGCGGTCATGTGGGCGAGCGGCGCGAGGTCGCCCGACGCCCCGACGCTGCCTTGCGACGGAATCACCGGCATCGCGTCGCGGTCGAGCAACGCCTGCAGCGCCTCGATCACCAGCGGCCGCACACCCGAATGGCCGCGGCCGAGGCCGAGCAGCTTGAGCACGATCATCAGCCGCGTGACGTGGCGCGGCAGCGGCTCGCCGAGCCCGGCGCTGTGCGACAGGATGAGGTTGGTCTGGAGTTCGGCCAGGCGGTCGTCGGGGATGCGCGTGCTGGCGAGCAGACCGAAGCCGGTGTTGATGCCATAAACCGTCTCGCCGCTGGCGACGATGCGATCGACCGAGGTGGCCGCATTCACGATGCGCTGCATCGATGCGGCGTCGAGGTTGCCAGCTTCACCCTGCCAGAGCTTGCGCAGCGTCGGGAGGTCGAGGTTCTCAGGATTCAGCTTCAACCCAAACTCCGTTCGGGCTGAGCATGTCGAAGCCCTGCCCTTCTCTTTCGCCCTAAGAACAAGAACAGTCCTTCGACAAGCTCAGGACGAACGGTTGTTACGCTCCTTGGCCGATCATCGGCAAATCCAGCCCCTGTTCGCGCGCGCAGTCAATCGCGATGTCGTAGCCGGCGTCCGCGTGGCGCATGACGCCGGTGCCGGGGTCGTTCCAGAGGACGCGTTCGAGGCGGCGGGCTGCATCGTCGGTACCGTCGGCGACAATCACCATACCGGCATGCTGCGAATAGCCCATGCCAACCCCGCCGCCATGATGCAGCGACACCCAGGTCGCGCCCGACGCGGTGTTCAGCAACGCGTTGAGCAGCGGCCAGTCTGAGACGGCGTCGCTGCCGTCGATCATGCTCTCGGTCTCGCGGTTGGGCGAGGCGACGCTGCCGCTGTCGAGATGGTCGCGGCCGATGACGATGGGAGCGGAAACTTCGCCATTCTTGACCATCTCGTTGAAGGCCAGGCCGAGGCGGTGGCGCTGGCCGAGGCCGACCCAGCAAATCCGCGCCGGCAGGCCCTGAAACGCGATCCGCTCGCGCGCCATATCGAGCCAGCGGTGGAGGTGCGGGTCGTCCGGGATCAGTTCCTTCACCCTTTGGTCGGTGCGATAGATGTCTTCGGGGTCGCCCGACAGCGCCGCCCAGCGGAACGGGCCGATGCCGCGGCAGAACAAAGGCCGGACATAGGCCGGGACGAAACCCGGAAAATCGAAGGCGTGAGTGACGCCTTCGTCCTTGGCCTCCTGGCGGATGTTGTTGCCGTAATCGAAGGTCGGCACGCCGAGTTTCTGGAACGCCAGCATCGCCTCGACATGTGCGGCCATCGACTTGCGCGCTGCGGCCACGACGGTGGCGGGATCGCGCTCGCGCGTCTCCTGCCATTTGGCGACGGTCCAACCGGCGGGACAGTAGCCGTTGGCCGGATCGTGCGCGCTGGTCTGATCGGTCAGCGCATCGGGCTTGATCCCGCGCGCCAGCATCTCGGGGAGGATGTCGGCGGCATTGCCGAGCAACCCGACCGACGTCGGCTCGGTGGCGGTGCGGATAATTTCCAGCGCCTCGTCAATGCTGGTCGCGCGCCGATCGACGTAACGCGTCTCGAGCCGTTTCTCGATCCGGCTCTCCTGGACTTCGATGGCGATGCAGTGGGCGCCCGCCATGACTGCGGCCAGCGGCTGCGCGCCGCCCATCCCGCCGAGCCCCGCCGTCAAAATCCATTTGCCCTCCAGGTCGCCGCCATAATGCTGGCGGCCCATCTCGGCGAAGGTCTCGTAGGTGCCTTGGACGATGCCCTGCGTGCCGATGTAGATCCAGCTGCCGGCGGTCATCTGGCCATACATCATAAGGCCCTTGCGATCGAGCGCGTTGAACACCTCCCAATTCGCCCATTTAGGGACGAGGTTGGAGTTGGCGATGAGCACGCGGGGCGCGTCCTTGTGGGTGCGGAACACGCCGACCGGCTTGCCCGACTGAACGAGCAGGGTCTCGTCGTCCTCCAGGCGTTCGAGCGTTTCGACGATCTTGTCGTAACATTCCCAGTTGCGCGCCGCGCGGCCGATCCCGCCGTAGACAACCAGGCTCTGCGGATCCTCGGCGACCTCATCGTCGAGATTGTTCATCAGCATCCGGACGGCAGCCTCGGTCGCCCAGCTCTTGGCGACGATCTCGCTGCCGCGCCGTGCGCGGATGTGGCGGCTATTGTCGCGTCGGTTATTCAGCTGTCCGCTCCATTGAAAATGCGCCGCTCCGGCCCCGGCAGGCCGATCCAGTAGCCGAGCTCCGCGAGAGTTTCGATGTTCCATACGGCCAGGTCGGCGGCCTTGCCCGGAGCGATAGTGCCGATGTCCTTATCCAAACCGAGCGCGCGCGCGGCGTTGATGGTCATTCCGGTGATCGCTTCTTCCGGAGTCAGCCCGAACAAAGTGCACGCCATGTTCATCGCCAGGGTCGGCGAGAGCAACGGCGACGTGCCCGGATTGCAGTCGGTCGCGACCGCGATCCGTACTTTGTGCTTCCGCAGCAGCTCGACCGGCGGCTTCTTCGTCTCCTGAAGTGCATAAAAAGCGCCGGGGATGAGGACCGCGACGGTTCCGGCCGCGGCCATGGCCTTCGCGCCCGCCTCGTCGAGATATTCGAGATGATCGGCCGATAGCGCGCGATATTGGGCGGCGAGCGCCGCGCCATGCTGGTTCGACAGTTGCTCGGCGTGGAGCTTCACCCGAAGCCCGTGCTGGACAGCTGACTTGAACAACCGCTCCACCTCGTCGGGCGTGAACCCGATGGTGTCGCAATAAGCGTCAACGCTCGCCGCGCCCGCCTTGGCAGCCGCGGGAATCAGCTTGTCGATAATCTCGGTCACATAATGCGCGCGGCGATCGCGCTGATCGGCGGGCAGAGCGTGGAGCGCGAGCAGGGTCGGGACGCTGCGGACGGCCTCGTCCTCGCCAAGCTGCTTTGCAATTTTAAGCAGGCGCAGCTCATTCTTGGGATCGAGCCCGTAGCCGGTCTTCACCTCGACCGTCGTGCAGCCGCCGCGCATCAAGGCGTGCAAGCGGCGCCGGCTTTGCGCGAGCAGCGCCTCATCGCTTGCCGCCTTGGTCCTGGCGACGGTCGAGGCGATCCCGCCGCCGGCCTTCGCGATCTCTTCATACGTCGCGCCGGCACGGCGCATCGCATGTTCGTCGGCGCGCGTGCCACCAAACACCAAATGCGTATGGCAATCGACCAGCCCGGGCGTGACCCAGGCGCCGCCAAGCGCATCGACCTGCCCGGCGCGATAGCCGGCCAGCTCGGTTCGTTTGCCGACACGGACGATCTTGCCGTCCTGAATCCCGATCGCGCCATTCTCGACAATGCCGAGGCCGCCACCTTCAAAGGTGGCGATATTGCAATCGACGAGCAGCCGGTCCCACATCGGGCTTGGGCTTTAAGGACGAGGCGGTGTAGCGTCAAAGCGATGGCGGGCTGGCCCAATCTCTCGGACCTGATTGCGACTTCGCACCGGCAGGCGGCGGTCGGACTGATTGGAGCGCCGCTGGCTGCAGGCTCGGTGACGCCCGGCCGCTGCGATCTCGCGCCCGGGTTGCTGCGGCAGACGTGGCGGCGGATCGGCCGATATGATGTCGAGACCGGGCGCGAGCTTGCATCTGAGGTACTGGACCGCGGCGATGTTGAGCTCGCCGGCCTCACCATCGAGCAGGCGACGCCGGTTATCCGGGATGCGGTTGCAGCGAGCGCCGAAGCGCATGCGCTGACGCTGCTGGTGGGCGGCAACAATGCCGTGACGCGGCCCGGAGTCCTTGGGCTCGGCGGATCGCTTGACGAGGTCGGGCTGATCACGCTCGATGCCCATTTCGACATGCGCGACACCAACGAGGGCTTGAGCAACGGCAACCCGGTGCGGGCCCTCATTGAGGACGGCTTGCCGGGCGCGAACATCGCCCAGGTTGGGCTCGCGAGCTTCGCCAACAGTCGCGCCATGCACGAGGATGCGGTCGAGGCCGGCAATCTGGTGGTGACCATCGGCGACGTCCGCCGAGATGGAATCGCCCATGCGATCGATCGCGCGCTCGACCATGTCGCCCATTGCGACGCGCTGGTGATCGATTGCGACATCGACGTCATCGACCGCTCGCAATTCCCCGCCGCGCCCGGCGGTCGCGCCGGAGGAATGCGCGTGGAGGATTTCTATTATGCGGTCCGCAAATTAGCGTCCGATCCGCGCGTGCGGGTGATCGATTTGACCGAATGGGATCCACCGCTCGACGCGACCGATCTTAGCACGCTCACCGCCGCGCGCTGGGTCGCCGAATGCCTCGCGGGGTTCGAGGCGCGCTAGCCCGTTGCCAATCGATGCACGGGCGTTACGGTTGCCCGCCGAGGGAGAGCCGAATGAACATCACTCCGGAAGTGCAAGCCGCGACGACGCGCTACATCGACAGTCTCGGACCGGCCGCGCTGCAGAAGGCGCACGATTACACCATCGGCAAGGAATGGATGCTGCTGTGGGCGCTGGTCGTCGCGGCGGTCGTCACCTGGCTGATCGTCCGCTCCGGATTGCTCGACAAGCTCGACCGCAAGCTCGACGAAAAACGCAGGAACCTGCGAGCGTTCGTGATCGGCCTGGCCTTCGTGGTCATCTCGACCGTCCTGACCCTGCCGTGGACGCTCTACGCCGATTACTTCCGCGAAAAGGGCTATGGCCGCACCAGCCAGCCGCTCGGCGACTGGCTCGGCCAGTTTGCGTTGTCCGGAGCAATCAACGCGCTGATTACGGCGGTTCTCCTCCTCGGCGTTTACTGGCTGATGCGGCGCACCGGCAAACGCTGGTGGCTGTGGTCGGGCGGGCTCGTTGCTGTCGCTTTTTCGGTCCTGATCCTGCTCTCGCCGATCCTGATCGAGCCGCTGTTCAACAAATACGAGCCGGTGCCGCCCGGCAAGGTCCGCGACGCCGTGGTCGAGATGGCCGGCCGCGCCGGCGTGCCGCCCGAGCGGGTGTTCATGTACAACGGCTCCCGCCAGTCGAATAACTTCACCGCCAATGCCGGAGGGGTCGGAAGCACGGCGCGCGTCGCTATCTCCGACGTCGCGCTCAAGAGCGCTTCGCTCGATGAAGTCCGTGCGGTGACCGGTCATGAGATCGGCCACTATGTGCTGAAGCACACCTGGTGGGGCATATTGTTCTACTCGGTCGGAGCGATCTTACTGTTCTGGCTGGCCGACCGCTTTTACGCCACGTTCGCCCGGCTGTTCGGATCGAATGCAAGGATATCGGAGCCGCGGGGCGTGCCGATTCTGAGCTTCATTGTCGCGCTCCTGGGATTGCTGGCTCTGCCGCTGGTCAACACCTTTGGCCGGACGCTCGAGACCCAGGCGGACGCTTACTCGCTGCAAACCGAAAACCGTCCCGACGCGCTGGCGAGCGCGCTCGTGAAGACCGCCGAATACCGCTACCCGCGGCCGGGCGCGGTCGAGGAAACCGTGTTCTACGATCACCCGTCGGTCGAACGGCGGGTGCGGACGGCGATGGCGTGGAAGGCGGCACATCCGGAGCCTCCCACGCCCTAGGCGTGAAGCTTTCACATAGCCCGTCGCCGCGACGCCGCTAGCGTATGCGGCGCAGCAGGGCGGAGGGCGAATGGCGGGGCAGCTGGAGATCGACAGCGGCGACACGGCGTGGATGTTGGTGTCGACGGTGCTGGTGATGCTGATGCTCCTGCCCGGCCTCGCCTTATTCTATGGCGGCCTGGTCAGGGCGAAGAACCTGTTGTCGGTGATGAGCCAGGTGCTGGGCATCGCGGCGGTCGCGGTCCTAACCTGGGTCGGATGGAACTACAGCCTCGCGTTCAGCGACGGCAATTGGTTGATCGGCGGCCTCGCCAAAGCCGGCCTCGCGGGCCTCACCGACAGTTCGATCTGGGCGGTCGGAACGAGCGGCAAGGCGATCCCCGAACTGGTGTTCGCGGCGTTCCAGATGACCTTCGCGGCGATTACCGCGGCGCTCGTGATCGGCGCTCTGGTCGAGCGCGTCCGCTTTGCCCCAATCGTGCTGTTTTCGGTGCTGTGGCTGACGGTCGTTTACGCTCCGCTCGCCCATATGGTTTGGGCGTCCGAGGGGTTGTTGTTCAAGTTCGGCGCGATCGACTTCGCCGGCGGCACGGTGGTGCACATCAACGCGGGTGTGGCGGGTCTCGTCGGCGTTGCCTTCGCCGGACCGCGCATCGGCCATTTGAAGGAAGCCATGCCGCCGCACTCGCTGGCGTTGACCATGGTCGGCGCCGGATTGCTGTGGGTCGGCTGGTTCGGCTTCAACGCCGGTTCGGCGCTCGAGGCCAACGGCCTTGCCGCGGTGGCGATGATGAACACGTTCGTCGCGCCGGCTGCGGGTCTGCTCAGCTGGATGGCGATCGAACGGCTGGTCTCCGGCAAGCCATCGATGCTCGGCGGAGCGTCCGGCGCGGTGGCCGGCCTGGTCGCGATAACGCCTGCGGCAGGCGCGAGCGGCCCGATCGGTGCAATGCTGCTTGGCGCGCTTGCGAGCCTGGTTTGCTACGGCTTCGTCGCGTCGCTGAAGAACCGGCTCAAGCTCGACGACAGCCTCGACGTATTCGGGATTCACGGCCTGGGCGGGATTGCGGGGTCCATCGGTACCGCGGTCGTGGCGCTGCCGGCGCTCGGCGGCCACGGTGGCGCGGATTATGCGTTCGGTCACCAATTGCTCGTGCAAGTCGCCGCCGTCGGTGTGGCGATCGCCTGGTCGGCGACCGGATCGGCCTTGTGTTTCGCCGCAGTGAAGTTGGTCCTGCCGCTACGACATGCGCGCGACGCCGAGCGCGAGGGACTCGACCTCGCCGATCACGGCGAGCGCGCGTATAATTATTAAGCGGCGACCTTTGCGGCGAAATCGCCGGCGCTCGACTTGAGCGTGCCGAGCCGTTGGTCGAGTTTGTCGAAGCCGCGGCCAACCTGGTCGATTTCCTCGGCGACCTGCTCGGTGCTTTCGCGGATCGCGGCGATCGTGTTGGACATGGAATCGGCGGTGAGCGCGGTCTCATCGACTGCTGCGGTGATCGATCCGACGGTCCGCGCACCGAGTTCGATAACTTCGTCGACTGGATCGAGGCGCTGGTCGCGACCGCCGATCGGGTTGCGTCCTGGATCGCCGAGATCTTCGCGGCGATGTCGTCGGTTGCATGCGCGGTCTGGGCGGCGAGGCTCTTCACTTCCTGCGCGACCACGGCAAAGCCACGGCCAGCGTCACCGGCCCGGGCCGCTTCGATCGTTGCGTTGAGGGCGAGCAGATTGGTCTGGCCCGCAATGTTGCGGATCATTTCGAGGATCGATTCGATCGAACGGGCGTGGGCCGAGAGCGCTTCGGACATGCCGACCGCCTCGGACGCTTGCGACGCGGCGCGCGCGACGATCTGGGTCGAGCCATGGACCTCGTCGCGGATTTCCTCGATCGCCCGGATCAGGCCGGCCGCATTCTGCGCCGCCTCGCGCATCGCCGAGGCCGATTGCTCGGCGGCCGCCGCGACTTCGGACACCTTGCTCAGCACGCCGCGCGCGGAATCCGCGCTCGTCACCGCTTGTGCGCGCAGCACGACGCCCTCGTGGGTTGCCGCTTCCACGGTAAGCCCGACGCCTTTGCGAAAATCGTCCGCCAGATGATCGCGCTGTTGCTGAGCGTCGAAGCTCAAATAGGCGGTGTAGAGGGTGCTGTAGATATCGCATTCGAGCGAGCGCATGCGGAAGAACACGTCGTTGATCTGCTGCCGCTCTTCTTTCGAACAATCGTAGCGGCGCGATAGGATCTCGAGCGTCGTGACCGCCGCGGCGCTGTCCATCGACAGGATTGCAGTCAGCGAAATGCCGGCGGCGAAGGCGATCGCGATCATCTGCTCGGCAGATTGGACCCATTCGATCCGGTCGAATTGCGTGTAGCGGCTGCGCAGGCCGCTCTCACCGCGTTCTTCGTGGCCGGTGGCGGCTCCCCGGGCATGAAACAGGTCGCGCCAGTGCGACACCTGGATTTCAGCGATTGCTTCGACTTCGGGCTCAAGGATGTCCCACATCCGGCTCGCGACGCCGAGATCTTCGGCGGCAAAGCCGAACAGGCGCAAGCGCCCGGCGAGATCGAGCT